>SKEH01000460.1_pt1 | contig 25135 bp, 28 predicted proteins | sample 4826571 | NCBI WGS metagenome assembly SKEH01 (sample SAMN11008814, study PRJNA524170) | human gut metagenome | biome: Human fecal sample; material: Feces; isolation source: fecal sample from pouch patient p29 | host: Homo sapiens | place: Israel: Tel-Aviv | collected 2016-09-14 | reverse complement strand
TTGTTTACGACATCATGTGTCCAAAGCAGTCACGGCATTGGCTTCATCTCCACTTTACATAGTAAAAGAAAAAGTGTTGAACGACTACTCCGTCGAGTAATCATCCAACACTAGATTAGTATGTTTTGTTTGCTTAATTTTTGAATATTGATCATACTAAAAATGAAACTTTTAATTGCTGGTGCCGGCTTTATTGTACAAGATTGGCTTCAAATAACTAAGGATTTGTCAAAAGTGGAATTAACTGGAATTGCTGGTACAGAAAACGATTTAACTACTATGAAAGAATTAGCTAAACAATATAATATTCAAAATATTTATACTGATTATGCAACTGCTTTAAGGGAAACAAATGCTGATACAGTATATGTAGCCGTACCTAACTTCCTGCACTACTCATTTGTCAAACAAGCATTATTAGCTAATAAAAATGTGATTTGTGAAAAGCCATTCACTGTTAAATACGATGAATTTAAGAAATTAAAACAGTTGGCATTAGAAAAAGATCTAATTCTAGCTGAAGCAATTACCAATCAATATTTAACAAACTATCAAGGATTAAAAGATAAATTGCCTGATTTTAGGTCTAATTAGAATTGTGTCCATGAATTACTCACAATAATTTTCACCGTTACAATGCTTTTAAAGAGGGAAAATTTTACCAGTATTTGACCCTAAAAAGGGTGGTGGTGCTCTGATGGATCTGAACATTTATAATATTCACTTTATAGTGGGACTTTTCGGGGTGCCAAAATCAGTTGAATATTTAGCCAATATTCAACGTGATGTTGATACATCTGGTATTTTGCTACTGGATTATGGTGATTTTATCAATTGCAGCAAAAGATTCAGGAGCACCTGTAACTTCAACTATCGAAGGAGAAAATGAAACAATTGTAGTTAATGGACCAGCTAATGTCATGGATTCATTTGATATTTACCATAACAGTGAAGAACTACAACATATTGATAAGAAAGTATATCCTCATCGAATGTTTGATGAGTTTAAAGAATTTAACCGGATGATAGAAAAACATGACATGTCCAAATGCAAAAAAATGCTCAACCATAGTGACGAAGTAATGCAAGTTTTACAAAAGGACCTTGAAAGCGCTGGGCTTAAGCTGGAATAGGAGGAAAACATGAAATTCATATTCTAAATGGTGATAGAAGAGAAATTATTAATTTAGCTATAAGTATTGAAGCTCGAAGTAACCACCCATTAGCAAAAGCAATTGCTAAATTAGCTGATGAAAAGATAGATCATATTACTACTAATACAATTAAAGGAAAAGGAATTTCTGCTACTTTAGAAAACGATAAATACTATTTAGGTAATTTAGCATTAATTGAAGAGCATACTTTTGTTAATGCAAAACTAACTAAAGTAGTTAATAAATTAAGCAATTTAGGTAACTCTATTGTCATTTTTTCTAACACTGATCAAAGTATGTTAGCAGTCTTTGGCATTAAGGACCGACTTCGACCAGAATCTAAAGCTGCATTGCTTAAATTAAAACAACTTGGGATTAAAAAACTAGTGATGCTCTTAGGCGATAATCAAGAAACAGCAAAACAAATTGCGGCAGAGTTGCCAATTGATGAAGTACATGGACAAATGTTACCTGCAGATAAAGCGCAATTTATTAAAAACGAACAAGCAAATGGTCATCATATAGCTTTTATTGGTGACGGAGTCAATGATAGTCCTGCACTAGCTAATGCTGACGTTGCTATTGCTATCGGTAGTGGTACCGATGTAGCAATTGACGTGGCAGATATTGTTTTGGTGAAAAATGACTTACGTAAAATTGACTATGCCTTAGCAATTTCTAAGCGAACTGTCTTGAACATGAATGAAAACATTGCAATTGCATTATTAACCGTACTGCTATTGTTCGTTGGATTGTTTGCAGGTTATGTTGAAATGGCTAGCGGCATGTTTATCCATGAATTTAGTATTTTAGTCGTTATCTTAAATGGGATGCGCTTAATTAAAAATTCTTAAAAACTTGATGACCGTCAAGTTTTTAAGAAGAAAAAAGATTTAGAATTTAATATGTAATGATGAAAGGAAGATATTTATGCAAAAAGTAATGATGAAGTTAGGTGGCATGACTTGTCCATCTTGTTTAACCAAAATTGAAAAAGCTGTTGAAAACGTTAATGGCACTGATCAAATTAAGGTTTTGTTCAACGCTGGCAAATTAAAGTTTGTAATGGATTCAAACAAGACCAACACAGATGATGTGAAGAATGCTATCGAAAAAATGGGTTATGAAGTTATGGACATTAAAGAAAAGGAGATTAATTAAATGAATTCAGAAGAAGCATACCAATCAGAACTAAAGCAAAGTTAAATAGACCATCACACTCCCACGGTCGGAGCAATGGTTGGTCATATCATTGCTAACTTATTAATTCACTCCTTAAAAATTAGCCAAGCTAAATTCTTTACCAAAGGTAATGCTAGTTTATTTTTATGTCAATATGCTCCTAAATGGATTGAATACGAACAAACAGAGTTCAACAAATTAAACCAAATTTTGGTAAATAATGGCGAAAGTATTCCTACAACCACCGACCAATTTAAAGAATATACTATGCTCGAAGAAAATGGAGCTACAAAATACGAAAAGGGTAACGATCAATTATTTACATTAGTAAAAGACTTTGATACGCAAATTCTTTTTATTACTAAGGCTATTACTCTAGCCCAAAATGAAAATTGGCCAGAATTAAGTGCGAACTTAGTAGAATTATTATCATGGATTAAAGAACAAATTCGCCAATCACAAAACTTTTTGAATCACGATTTGTGTGAAGGATTGTATACTGAAGAAGACGATGATGATGACGATTTTTAAATAAAGGAAGTCTTTAAATGGCAGAGTTATGTGTTCAGTTAGTCCCACTATTTAATGCATTGCCTATAGATGAACAAATGCAAATAGAAGAGCTAGTTCATCACCAAAATTATCGAAAAAATGAGTTAGTCTTGGATCCCACTTCAAATAGTAATTTAATAATTCTTGCTCATGGTAGCGCTCGTCTTTATACCTTGAACAAAGAGGGACATGAGAATGTTATTCAAGTCTTGAAAACTGGAGATTATGCTGGTGAAAATTGGTTATTTGGTGAGGCTAATACCAATACCTACGTTGAAGCCACAGAAGATAGTGAAATTTGTTTACTGAATCGCAATGACTTTTTAGCTTTGATGAAAAAACAACCGGAATTAAGCATAAAGCTCCTAGAACAAAACATCATTAAAGTACGTGCCTTGCAGAAACAAATACAATTATTAAGTCTTCCTAAAGTAGAGGATAGACTACTTAATTATTTGCAGACTTATGCCAAAAAAGTAGGACATAAATCATTTATACTACCATTAAAAATGAAAGATTTAGCACTTTATTTAGGAACTACACCAGAAACTTTATCCCGTAAATTTATTTTACTCAAAAAACGAGGAGTCTTAAAAAGAAAATTGAGACAAATCCAACTATTATTTAAAAAATCAATTGACAATAAATAAGCATGAGTTTACACTAATAGTCAATGGAAGTTACTAAAAGTAAGAAAGGAGTACCAACATGTTGAATTTACAAGCTATATGTCATAACTGTGTATGTTGTCCAAAAGACAATACTTTTTTGCATACGCTAATTCAGCATGACGTACTTCGATATATTTATAGTTAACTTGGTTTTTTAATTTAGCTATTTTAAGGATCTACGAACTGAATTGGTTCGTGGATCCTTTTTTGTTTGGTCTTTGGGAGGGTAAGATCTTATGAATTGGTCAATCATACAACAAGCGTTGCCAGTATTTGTCCATGCATTTGGACTCACAATTTGGCTATCGCTAATTGGAATAATAGGTTCAATTATTGTTGGAATAATTGCTAGCCTAACGCAATATTTTAAAGTACCAGTACTCAGTCAAGTCATGACAGCATATGTTGAACTAGCACGAAACACACCACTTTTAATTCAATTATTTTTCCTGTACTACGCTTTTCCAGTTATCGGAATAAAAATGTCCGCAGAAGTTTGCAGCATTATCGGTTTAATTTTCTTAGGTGGAGCATACATGGCTGAGGGATTTACTGGTGGCTTTAATGGAATTTCTACGAGTCAAATTAATAGCGGAAAAGCATTGGGGATGAGTCGTTTTCAATTAGCTCGCTATGTTGTTTTTCCGCAAGGCTTTGCCTTAAGCATGCCTGCCTTAACAGCTAATATTATCTTTTTAATTAAAGAAACATCAATTTTCTCAGTAATTGCGATTCCTGAATTAACCAACACGGCCTTAGATTTAATTGGAATGTATTACCGTTCTAATGAATATTTATTAATGCTGGTTATTGCATACGCAATTATCTTGATCCCAGTAATTCTTTTATTAACTTGGCTTGAAAGGAGAGTTCGTTATGGTGCATTCGGGAATTAATGTTTTATTTGAAGGAAGTAACTTCGCCCGTTTAATGGCCGGTCTTTGGACCTCAATTTGGATCGCAGCTATTTCATTAATAATCGGTTTAGCAATTGGTATTATTTTCGGTATTCTGCGAACTTTATCTAATAAATTCATTCGTTTTATTCTGCGAGTTTATCTAGAATTCTTCCGAATAGTACCTACGATCGTTTTACTTTACCTGGTTTACTATATTTTGCCGCGAACTTTTCATGTTAATTGGCCAGCAACCTGGATGGCAGTTTTAGCATTTTCACTATGGGTAGCTGCCGAATTTAGCGATATTGTTCGCGGAGCAATTGAATCAGTTCCTAAGAGTCAACGAGAATCTGGTTTAGCACTAGGTTTAAGTAAAATTCAGCTGTTTAGATATGTTCTGCTTCCTCAGGCAATTAAACTTGAACTACCCGCTACGATTAATTTAGCAACAAGAGTAATTAAGACAACTTCACTTTTACTGGTTATCAGCATTATGGAAGTAATCAATGTTGCCCAGCAAATTATCGAAGCAAATAACCAACAATATCCAACTGGTGTTTTCTGGGTTTACGGTTTGATCTTTATTTTATATTTCGTTCTCGATTACCCATTATCAGCTTGGGCTAAGAAATTAACTAATGAAAGAAAATAGGTGACCATTATGACTGAAGAAATTTTAAAAGTTGAGCATTTAAATAAGTTTTATGATGAACGACAAGTTTTACATAACATTAATTTTTCACTGAAAAAGGGTGAAGTATTAACATTACTTGGACCATCTGGTTCTGGTAAAAGTACCTTACTTAGAACTTTGAATGGATTAGAAGATTATAAAAATGGATCAATCTATTTCCACGAGAAGAAGATTGATCCTAGTCCTAAAGAATGGCAAATCTTGCGACAAAAAATCGGTATGGTTTTCCAAAGTTACGATCTCTTTCCAAATCTAACCGTGATAGAAAACGTCTTACTTGCTCCAGTAAAGGTACAAAAACGTGATGAAAATGAAGTTAAAGAAGAAGCAATTAAATTACTAAAGCAAGTTGGATTAGAGCAATATCTAAATGCTTATCCTAGAGAATTATCAGGTGGTCAAAAACAACGAGTAGCCATAGTTCGTGCATTGGCAATGAAACCTGAAATCATGCTTTTGGATGAAATCACCGCATCCCTCGATCCCGAAATGGTACGCGGAATTGAGGAAATCGTTGAGCTCCTTTCTAAACGTGATCACATGACAATGATTATCGTTACTCACCAAATGAATTTTGCTTCCCGAATTGCAGATGAAGTACTCTTTTTGGAAGATGGCCATATTTTAGAAGATACACCAGGAAAAGAATTCTTTAATCATCCTCAAACGCAAAGAGCAAAAGATTTCCTAGACAGTATGGATTATTAAGGATAAAGCCAATGAAAAAGAAAAATATTTTTAATATTATTATGGGCATCGTTGCTCTGATAGTGGTAGTGAGTGCTGCTTATTTTGGCTTCACACAACCTAATTTAAATAGCGGTACTGCTGGCAGCCGTTGGAGCAATGAAAACGGTATTTCAGAAATTAAACGCCGTGGCTATATCAGAGTTGCAGTTTTTGGAGACTTACCACCATACGGTTGGGTAAATGACCAAGGCAAAAGAGTAGGGTATGATGTTTACTTAGCGCGTAGAATAGCTAAAGATTTAAACGTTAAAATTCGTTTTATTCAAGTAAATGCCAATAATCGTGTAGATACTTTGAATTCAAACAAAGCGGATATAGTTTTAGCTAACTTTACAGTAACGCCTGAACGTAAGGATGTAGTTGATTTTGCCAAGCCTTATATGAAGGTGTCAGTGGGTGTAATTTCGCCTAAAAACGCGCCAATCAAAAGTGCCCAAGAATTAAAGGGTAAAAAATTGATTGTCACTAAGGGCACGACAGCCGAAAACTATTTTGCTAAACAATCTGGTGTTAACTTATTAAAATTTGACTCTAAGACGCAGCAGTTCAACGCGCTAAAAAATGGCCGTGGTGCAGCCTTAGCTGATGATAATTCATATCTTTATGCTTGGGTTAAGAAAAATCCGAAGTATGTAGTCGGCATTAAAAGTATTGGGTCACGCCAGTATGTGTCTCCAGCTGTAAAGAAGGGCAATCTCTCATTATTAAAATGGACCAATCAAGAAATAACTAAGTTAACTCAGGAAGGCTTCTTTGTAAAAGATTATCAAACAGAACTTGCACCATACTTTGGAAAGGATATTAAGCCAACCGACATTATTTTGAAATAAGTTAAAAGAGAACTTCGAAAACGAGGTTCTCTTTTTTAATACCATCATCAAAAAAATAAATGATGTTTTATTTGTATTAAGGGATTGATAACAATGAGACTGAAAAAGAAGAACTTACACTTAAACCAAGAAATTGAACAACACTACAGCTTTAGAAAATTAGCATCAGGTGCGTTGGTTTCCGCAATTATTGGTGCGTTTTTCATAGGGATTAAAACTGAAACAGTTTCAGCTGCTGTAGACAATAATGCTACTCAAGTAACTGTTAAAGAAACAAGCTAGTGGTCTCTATGCCCAAACTTTAGCAGAACGAGGCTTTGTTACTGTTGCTTTTGACCAATCAACTACCGGTGAAAGTTCAGGTCGTGTACGTAACATGGCTTCGCCCGATATCTTTGTTGAAGACAGCTGCTGTTGACTTTTTGGGCAAGCAAAAGTTTGTCGATCGTGAAAGAATTGGTGCCATCGGCATTTGCGGTCTAGGCTCTCATGTATTAACTGCAGCTACAATTGATGTTCGCATTAAGGTTGTTGCTACCAGTGTCATGTATGACATGTCCGATTCAATGTGGAAGGGTTTAAACAATACTAAGACTGAAGAACAACGCGAACTTGAAAAAGACTACCTAGCTAAAATGCGCTGGCAAGAAGTAGACGAAGGCCCAGTTGGTGGACCTCACGAATTAGCATTTGATGAAAATAACAAACCCATCTACTGGAGTAAAATGTTCCCAGATAAATTACCAGCAGATGCTGACCCAGTAACTAAACAATTCTTTGACTACTATGTTGGCCGTGCATTTCACCCACGTTCAGTTAACTCAAATGGTGCTTGGGATGCTCTTACTCCATGGGGCTACTACAACTTCCCACTACAGCAAAGAATTGAAACTATCAAGCAACCTAAGTTAATCGTAACTGGTGAAAAAGCCCACTCACGTTACATGGCTGAAGAAGCTTATAACCGATTAAAGGATCCAAAAGAACTGGTCATTGTGCCTAATGCAACTCACGTTGACTTATATGACCAAATGGATAAAATCCCATTTGATGAATTCTTTAAAGAAAATCTTTAATTAACCAACATATTATATAATTCCATAACTGCAAAAAAACGAATAACGATAATCATTAATAATAATGAAAGTCGTTGCTCGTTTTTCTTTGTCTTCTGTTACAATATAGTAGACTTACAATTAGTTAGAAAGAAGCTTAATTATGATTCATAACTCCACCATTGATACTCAACTCAATCACAAGTCTATTCGAAAATTTAAGGATATCACCTTAAATCATGAACAACTAGAAACTTTATACACTGTCTTCAGCCGCACAGCTACTAGCATGTTCATGCAAAACGCATCCCTACTGCACATCACCGATGAAGCCAAAAAACAAAAGATCCAGGAACTTTGCGGTCAAAAATATGTTGGTGCTGAAGGAGACCTATTTATTTTTATTGTCGATCTTTACCGCAATCAGCAAATTAGAAAGCAACTAAACAAAGATGACGGTAGAGTACATACAACCGATATTTTCTTCCAAGCAATGGAAGATACATTGCTTGCTTTTCAAAATGTGGCTAATGCCGTTGAAAGCATGGATTTAGGTTATGTGCCTCTTGGTACAATCAATGATCATCCTTTGCAAATGCTAAAAACTCTTGATCTACCTAAGTTAACTTTTCCTGTTTTATGGATGCAAGTTGGCGTGCCCGATCAAGAGCCACAATTAAAGCCACGTTTGCCACTTAAATTCATATGTTTTGAAGATTCATATCCAAAAGATTTTGATGTTAAAGATTTAAAGGACTACGATCAAGTCGTGACTACTTACTATGATTTACGTGATAGTAATCGCCGAATTGATTCATTTACTAAGCAAATTACGGGCGCTAAGCTCAATAATCATGAGACTGATCGTGATCAATTAGTAAAAGAATTACATCAACAAGAATTATGTCTTGATTGAATAGAGCTTGTGCCATATTTTTGGTAAAATCATTCATGAAGGAGTCCTTCTTTCTGTATGTGTTTTTTTGTTCAAACCAATCATACGAGAAAGGAACTCCTTTTTCTAATAGTTTAAGAAATTAATTTAAGGAATCATTCATCCTTACACAAACTATTTTACGGTCTCTTTTTTTGCTTAACATTAGGATACTGGTCTATTTTATTTAAGTCTTAATAAATATATTCGACTTAATCATTCTTAGCTAATTTTTCATATCCAGCTTTAGTAAAACGATTTAACATTTGCACATCATGGGCCCATTTTTCATTCTTTTGGAAATAATTGGCACGATTAACAGCGAAAGAGCCATGAATAATATACGTAAATAATGTTTCGGCATCTTCTTTACTTAACCCGATTTTCTTAATAATTAAAGGCAAGACTTTACCTCGCTCATGAGCAACTATCCGACCAATAATGTATTCACTTAAATCAGGATCCATTAATAGACTTTGATATTTATCTGAATTTCCGATCCGTTGACAAGCAGGTACTAAGGATTCATTTTTATTAAGATAATCAAAAGAATAGTGGTCCTCTGTATCTAATCCTGTAGCTGATTCCTGAACTAAAAATAGGACATCATTGAGAACGGCATTTAACACATCAGTTATTGATGTGAAATGTAAATAGAAAGTAGAACGAGTAATATCAGCTTCACGACAAATTTGAGTAATAGTAACTTTAGAATATGATTATTCTTTAACTAATTTAATAAAAGCATCTTTAATTACTCTAATTGTATAAAGTGTTCTACGATCTGTTTTTCTTCTTTTGATTTCTACCATAGCTTATTAACTCACAATCTTATTCTTTAATACTAAATCGTTCAATAATATCACCTTGATCAGAGAATAGCTGCAGCAATTTATCTTTTCTTGGCACATATATTGCGCCATCACTACCATCTGATAGTTCGGTAGATATTTATGAAAATCCTACACCATTATTTTCAGCAGTTTCAATTGCAATAAAAGTTCCTGGATCAGCATAAAAACCACGAATTTCATTTTTGCTTTTATCAAGTCCTAATCTAACTTTATAATATTGTCCATTTTGAGTAAAGCAATGAATTACTGCAGCATCCCCAATAGAATACATCCAGGATTGACCATATTGAACTGTATGTAAAAGGGAAGGATGGGTCCTTATCGATTGTTAAATACATTGGATGACTACCTGGTCTAATGCCATTATCTACCATGTAATTAGGATAAAATTGTTGCATAATTTTGTCCTGCTTAGCCTTTTGCTCAAGCGTTAATTGAGGTTCAGCTTTAGGAGTAGTAGGGCCTGGTGTTTTGACGCCATAACTTTTGCCAGTTGATAATTCCTAAAACTACACTAATCGAAGAGGAATATCCAATTGATTTTTCAGCAATTTTACTAGGTATCAACAATTCACCCTCGGAAAGAACTTTTTAAAAAGCGTATCTTGATTAGTAATTACAAAATGCACTGGTTTATCGCCAATTAATTGTTTGAGATATTCATAAGTTAGTTTCTGCGGCGGAATTTTGAGAATCATTTTTAAAGATTCAAGCATAAAAGCCCGATGCTCTTCTTTGAAATTAAATTGAGTATAAAAGCCATTGAAGATACCTTCAAAATGATATTTATCATAAAAGTATTTCATATGCTTTATGAATAGAGGACTAGCAGAATACCAAAAATCCATTCCTGCCGCATTAGACATTCCACTTCCGGCTCCAACAATAATGGCATCTGCCTTTTTCACATGGTTTACTAATTCATCAATTTTATTCATATAATGTTTACCTCATTTTTTATTAGATTGTTTACTCTTATACATGCTGTATAGAACTTGATGTAAACATCATATGGTAAAGGGGTTAGGCAGTTAAGCACATTCACGGCAAAATGTCAGATTCAGGTAATGGACAGATTTGAGATTATGTAGTGAATTTGCCTTTCATATTTTATTTTTGTATAGTTTGTTAAAAATATATGCAAAAAGGGGGAAGAAAAGATATGACACTTATTTACTCCAGAAAAGCTAATATAAATGATATTGATAGTATTATGCCAATCATCGATGACGCTAAGGCATTTTTAAAGAAAGCTGGTAGCACGCAGTGGCAAAGCGGATATCCTAATAAGCAAACTATCACTCAAGACATAGAAAATAATGTTGGGCGGGTTTTAGTTGTTGATCACCAGATAGCAGGTTATGCAGCTGTGATTGCTGGAATTGAACCAACTTATCAAGTAATAGATGGTCAATGGCATAATGATCAAGATGAATACGCAACCATCCACCGAATGGCTATTAGCAGCCAATATCGCGGGATGCATCTAGCAAATTACTTTTTCTCTAATTTAATTTCATTACAAGTGACAAACAATATATCTAACTTTAGGATTGATACTTTTAAGAAAAATGCAGTTATGCAGCATTTAGCTAAAAGTAACGGCTTTACTATCAGAGGAACGATAAAAGTAGATGATCCGATCGATCCCGAAAGAATTGCTTTTGAATTAAATTTATAAAGCATATCAGTTTACTAATTTATCTGTATCCGCTACCATGGGAATATAGGCAACGTTGTATGTTTTAAATCCTAAGGAGGATTTTTATGAAATATCAAAAGACTAAAGAAATTTTAAATCAAGCAATTGCTGACCTTAGTCAATTACAAATGGTAGTACGTCAACAACACTGGTACATGCGTGGACCAGAATTTTTGAACTTACACCCATACTTAGATGAAGTAATGGAAGAATTAGACGACCAACGTGACTTAATCGCTGAAAGATTAATCACCATTGATGGTTCTCCATACTCAAGCTTGGCAGAAATGGTAGATCATTCTACAATTGAAGCTCACCCTGGCAAATGGGGCACACCTACTACAGAACGTTTTGCGACTATTGTTGATGGCTATCATCACTTGGAACACCTTTACGAAAAGGGAATTAAAGCCGCAGATGAAGAAGGAGACTACAGTTCAAGTGATATCTTAACTACTTGCCACAATGACCTCGAAAAGAGAATTTGGATGATGACAGCTGAGATTAATCAAGCTCCTGGAATTGACGAATAATTTAAAATAAATTCAAAACAAAAAAAAGACAGTAAGCTAGAAACATGCTTACTGTCTTTTTGTCATCTAATATCTACTTGTTCTTTTTCAAATATCTCACTCAACTTTTTAACTAATACTATCTATTAGCATTCTCCCCACAATATAAAAGTCCAGAAAAAGGGTGATTCACTCTCTAACAAGAATTGTACCAAATTAAACAAAAAGTTGATACTATTTTTTAATTATCTAAATTTATATTTTGTTCATTTGAATCATCACCAAAAAATTCGACTAAGACATCCGCATCAGGATACAGTTCGGGGTGCAGATTTAAATATTCTTTTATATTGTTACAATATTCTATATTTTCTCTTTCTTGACTATAATGATACAATTCCTCTAAACTTTTACGCAAAACGGGGTAAATAGTGTTTTTTACGGCAAAACCTACTGGATTAGTTGTACATTATTGAAGATATATGAAGTACCTAAATCGTTAATCATTTTTATTGTTGCGTTAATACGAGCAATTTCTGATCTTTAGCGTGGTTTCTAGGCAATAACAATAAATAGACTGCCGTAATATTCATTTCATATTGATCCCAAAAATTATGATACAATTCATCAAAATCTAAACTTGATTGCGATAATAACCACTCACGATAAATCGTTAAAATTCGAATTACTTTTTGCACATTAAAGATATACAGATAATTATAACCAAACTGCTTAGTTAAAGCTTTCAATGACTATTTTTATTAAGTTTTTTAACTAGGGATGCTGATTGTGTTGTAATCATTTTTATGTTTTTCTTTAGTTTGTCTGTAGCGATCTGTGTTGATGGTAATCTTTTATTAACTTTAATGTCATTTAGATCTTGCAACAATTTTATCTTAGTATGGTCATCCATATAATCAGCACTCAATATCTTTTTAACGGTATTTTTATGCTTTTGTTCACTAACGGTTTTAACCTACCAATATACCTATGCCACAGAATACAGTAGATTTAATAATCTTTTTTACTAACATCATATTTATTCTCTTTACTTTATAAAACACTAGTAATTACATTATATTTGCTTATACCTAAAATATTACTTTAAACTATAATTATTACCAATCATTAAACTAATTATTACAAAAAGGAATGATTTAATGGCTAATTGGCGTACACTATTTCCAGCTCGAATTTTAAGTCGCGGCGAAATATACTATGACAATCTAATGATCAAGTCTTTTGATCTTGCACAAGATAACGAACATTTTGCTGCAACGATTCAAGGTGGAGTAGGCCAGTATTATAACGTTTCAGGTCGACTTCGTTTAGACGGTCGTGCTTCTGAATTAAAGTGCAATTGTCCATGGGCTAAGAAGGGCCATCGTTGTAAACATGAAGTAGCGGCACTTCTAGCAACAGAAAATGAACAAAAAACAAATAAAAAATATTCTACAACTCAAGGGACTCATTTTAGTGATTTACTTTCTGAAGACATAAAAGAAAGTATTATTAAAGCCCAGCCCGCAGTTAATCCACTAGACATTATTGGAGATAAACTCTGTAATAAGCAAGACTATCAAACTGCTATGCAACTAAAGCTGAATTTAACAGAAATTAGTTGTGATCATTTAGATAATAAAATGCGTTCTTATGAATATATTTGGCATTTAGAGCAGTACGATGGCAGCTGGGTAACATTGGATGTCCAATTTACACGTTGGCAAATCATTGCAATTGATTTTAATGCTTTTCATAAGCTTTCTGTAAATCAAGAGGTAATCAATGCTTTGACTTGGCTTAAATTTATTCCTGAATACCTTAAAGATGATCCTTTTGATATAACTAATGATGCTGCATTACAGCTTCTTTCACTATATTCCACTAAGCCTAAGGAAGATAATGATCCAATAGTTTTAAGGGCTCAAACCAACAATTATGGCTCTATGCTTAGTATTCAATTTAAATTGGGTAAAGGAAATCATCTTTATCAGCTTAAGGATCTGAATCATTTAATCGATATGGTTCATGATCAACAACCGATAAAATTGGGCAAATTTTTCAACGAAGTAATTGATTCCGAAAAAATGGATACTAGTAGCAAGCGGTGGCTAGATTTTATTAAGAAGATTGTCGATGCTCGCAACTTAAATAAATGGGGATATTCTACTGAGACTCTTGATCGCATCGATGTCAGCGATTCAATTGCTGATGAAGTAAATGATTTATTGTACCAAGGATCAAAGCTATATTCTGGGACTCGTCTTGTAGGTTATACTACCGATAAACTGACAGCTAATATCCAAATTGAAGAAGAAAATGGCAGTGCTCATATTCTAGTAGAAGATTTTCCGACCTCAACACTAATAACAGGAAATGACAATTTTTATGGTTATTACAAAGGCGTATGGATTAAATATGAGGGCCTCACTCCTAAGTATTTAGCTCAGTTAGGCTTGCATCCCGGTGAAGAATTACGTTTTAGCAAGAAAAACGTTACTGAATTTACACGAAAAGTTTTGCCTAAATTAGAGCAATCTGATTATCTAGAGATATCTGGCGCTAATAAATTACGAGCTATTTTGCCACCTGAAGCAAATTTTACATTTAAATTCGACTATCAAGATAATAATGCCCTGTGCCAAGTCCTTGTTCAATATGGCAAAAATACATACTTACTAAATCGTAATTTTTCTCAAACTGAGCGCCGTGAAGCTAAAAGAGAAAATGAAATTGAACAACTAGTTAAACAATATTTTTCTGATTTCAAGAATAATGAATATCTGTTGTCTAATGATGATTTAGATCGCTTAGGCGAATTTCTTGATCATGGAATTGCCAAATTTAAAGAAATTGGCGAGGTGCAAATTACGCCAACGTTTAGATCTCTCTTAAAAAGTACCAATACCAAGATGGAATTAGGTGTGAGCGTTAACTTAACCAATGAACTAATTGATGTAGATATCTCCAGTCAAAAAATGAGTTGGGAAGATATTCAAGCTGCACCTAAGGCATATCAAGAAAAGCGGCGCTATTTTGTTTTATCTAATGGTCTACTTCAGCATACCCAGCAACCAACTATTGAGCAATTAGCTCAAACACTGCACGATTTAGATATCAGCTTTACAGATTTTATCCATGGAAAATTACAATTACCTGCTTATCGTGCCTTTTACTTTGCCAAAGAAATGCAAAAAGCTAATTCTTTACATTTCTCCAGTAATGAAGCTTTTAATCAATTAATTAATGATTTAAGCAAAAATCAATTAAAACCAAGTAAGCTGCCTACTAAGCTAAAAAGTGTCTTACGTCCTTATCAAAAAGAAGGATTTAATTGGCTTAGTACATTAGTTAATTATAATTTTGGCGGAATTCTAGCCGATGAAATGGGCTTAGGTAAAACTCTACAGGTAATTGCTTTATTATTAGCTAGAAAAAAGAAAAATAGCACTAGTTTAGTAGTAGCACCAGCATCGGTTATCTATAACTGGCAGAATGAAGCACAAAAATTTGCGCCTGAATTAAAAACTGCTGTACTAGGCGGAACTAAAAAAGAGCGAGCATTAATTCTCTCTAACGCTAATAATTACGATTTATTGATTACCTCATATCAATCTTTAAATCGTGACTTGGAATCTTATCAGGGACTTGTTTTCGATATCCAAATTCTTGACGAAGCACAAAATATCAAAAACCACCAATCAATTACAGCTCAATCAGCTAAAGTTATTAAGGCTCATCATAAGCTTGCCTTAACAGGTACACCAATCGAAAACAAATTAAGTGAATTATGGAGCATCTTTGATTATTTAATGCCTAATTTTTTAGGATCATATCTAAACTTTAAGAAGAAGTTTGAGATACCAATAATTAAAGAAGAAGACGAAAATGCCGAAAATCAATTAGTTGAAATGGTAACGCCATTTATTCTGCGCAGGCTAAAAAAGGATGTTTTAAACGATTTACCTGCAAAAGACGAAGAGATCGTTTACGTTACTATGGGTACTAAGCAAGCTGAACTTTATAAACTACAAATGCAAAAGTTAATAGCCGAATTAGCTCGTCAGGGGGATGCAGAATTCAAGCGTGCTCATTTTCAAATCTTTGCGCAAATTACTAAATTACGTGAAATTTGTTGTGATCCGCATTTATTGTATGAGAATTATCATGGTAACTCTGGCAAATTGATTATGACTATTAAGCTAATCAAAGCAAATATAGAAAATGGACATAAAATTCTCTTATTTTCACAGTTCACTTCAATGCTAGAGATAATTCAAAACAAGTTAGCTAAACTAAAGATTCCTATTTTTGTAATTACAGGAGTAACTGCTAAGAAAGAACGTCAGGAAAAAATTCGTCAGTTTAACACATTAAATAAACCTGGCATCTTTTTAATCTCTCTTAAAGCAGGGGGAACTGGCATTAATTTAACTAGTGCTGATGTAGTTATTCACTATGATCCGTGGTGGAATTTAGCTGCGGAAAATCAGGCAAGTGATCGTGCTCACCGTATGGGACAAAAACACACAGTTAAAATTTATAAAATGGTTACCCGTGACAGTATTGAAGAAAAAATTATTTCGTTACAACATAAAAAAGCAGACTTAGCCAAGATAATTTTAGATAATCATGATGTCGCACAAACTACAATGAGTAAAGAAAATTTATTAAAGATTATAAAATGATTTTGCACTTGCGAACTATTGTTTGCATAGGTATAATAAAAAACTAAATATAAAACCAACAAGTTATATACTTGCTGGTTTTATACTTAGTTTAATTTAGTGATGTTTTTTATAATACCAATAATATAATCCGAATGGCACCATATTTTCTTGGTGATGCTTTAGACGAATTATATTGCTTCGATGGCTCCAGTAGATTAAGACTACGAGCAGTCCACTGATAATGCTTAAGGCAAGATCGTGGAAGAACAATGAAGCTATAAAAATTAAAACTACTGAAATTAGGCTAGTTAATGAAACCATACTTGTAATAAACAAGATTGGGAAAAAGATGACTGCACAAATTAAAAAGAAGTGGACATTATAGCCTAATAAGAAACCGGCTGATGTAGCAACGGCTTTCCCACCTTTGAATTTTAAAAAGATTGGGAAGGCATGCCCTAAAATTGCAGCTAGGCCAAAAATCAGGCTAAGATAATGAGGTCCTAGATGAAATAGAACTGGTAATAATGTAGCTATGGTTCCCTTGAAAAAATCTACCAAGAAAACAATAATTCCAGCTAATGGACCTAATACTCTAAAAGTATTAGTAGTACCTATATTACCAGAGCCATATTTTCTTATATCTTTGTGAAAGAAGATTTTTCCCACTAATACACCCGTCGGAAAAGATCCGATCAAGTATGCTAAAATAAACAACGATGCAAATTTTAATGCAAACATATTCAACAACTCCTATTAATCTATCGCTATTTTAGCAAAGATTATTCCTTAAATATACGGTGTTGGTGAATTATTGAGTAAATGGGGGATTTTTTAGTGGCAAAAGCTAATACTTATGATGATTCTTCAATTCAAATATTACATGGACTAGAAGCTGTTCGTAAACGACCAGGTATGTATATTGGTTCAACAGATATACATGGTCTTAATCAACTAGTTTACGAAATAGTCGATAACTCTGTTGACGAAGCCATGGCCGGCTTTGGTAAAGAAATTGATGTAACTATCCATAAAGATAATAGTGTAACTGTAAGAGACTTTGGACGTGGGATGCCTACAGGAATGCATAAGTCAGGAAAGCCAACTATTGAAGTTATTCTGACTGTACTCCATGCAGGTGGTAAATTTACTGAACAAAACTATAAAACATCAGGTGGACTTCATGGTGTAGGTTCATCCGTAGTAAATGCACTTTCAAGTTATATGAAAGTACGTGTTGTTCGAGATGGAAAGGCATACGAAGAAGAGTTTGAAAAGGGTGGACATCCTATTGGAACTCTTAAGTGTTTAGGCAAAACTAAAGATCCTACTGGTACTACAATTACTTTTAAACCAGATGCTATGATCTTTTCAACAACTAAGTATAAGTATGAGACTATTCAGGAACGTATTCGTGAGTCTGCCTTTTTGCTTAAAGGTGTTAAGTTTGTTTTAACTGATGAGCGAGAACCTGAACATCATGATGTATTTCAATATGATGATGGAATTAAATCTTTTGTTTCTTATCTAAATGAAGGTAAGGGAACTATTAGTGATGTTTTCTATTTTGAAGGAAAACAAGATGGCATGGAAATTGAATTTTCCGGTCAATATAGTGATGGATATTCAGAAAATTTAGTATCTTTTGTTAATAATGTTCGTACTGGTGATGGTGGTACTCATGAATCTGGTGCTCGCGGCGGATTTACACGTGCTTTCAACGATTATGCTAAAAAGCAGGGACTACTTGGTAAAAAAGATAAAAATATCGATGGTTCAGATTATCGAGAAGGTTTAAGCGCTGTTTTATCAGTGAAAATTCCAGAAGAATTACTTGAATTTGAAGGTCAAACTAAAGGTAAATTAGGTACCCCACAAGCACGTTCAGCAGTTGATTCACTCGTCTACGAAAAGATGTCTTACTATTTGATGGAAAATGGTGAATTAGCTCAAGAATTGGTGAAGAAGGCACAACGAGCTAGGGATGCACGTGAAGCTGCTAAAAAGGCTAGAGACGAAAGCAGAAACGGCAAGAAAAGACGCAAAAAAGAAGTTCTTTCTGGTAAGCTTACCCCTGCTCAATCACGTAATCCTAAAAAGAATGAATTATTCTTAGTCGAAGGTGACTCTGCCGGTGGTTCAGCAAAACAAGGCCGTGACAGACGCTTCCAAGCAATTTTGCCTTTACGTGGTAAAGTTTTAAATACTCAAAAAGCTAAATTACAAGATATCTTTAAAAACGAAGAAATCAACACTATGATTTATACCATTGGTGCAGGTGTAGGTGCTGAATTTGATGTTGATGATTCAAATTATGACAAAGTTATTATCATGACTGACGCCGATGACGACGGTGCTCATATTCAGATTTTGCTTTTAACCTTTTTCTACCGCTATATGCGTCCAATGATTGAAAAGGGAAAGGTATATATTGCTCTTCCACCTCTTTATCGTTTACAAAAGGGACGTGGCAAGAAAGCAGAAATTCAGTATGCCTGGACAGATGAAGAGCTTGCTGAAGATGAAAAGACTATGAAACGTGGCTATTCATTACAGCGTTTCAAAGGATTGGGTGAAATGAATGCTGAACAACTTTGGCAAACAACCATGAATCCTGAATCCAGAATGCTAATTCGAGTAAAAATTGATGATGCTGCTCTTGCTGAACGACGAGTAACTACCTTAATGGGTGATAAAGTCGCTGCTAGAAGAAAATGGATTGAAGAAAACGTTAAATTTAGAATGGGCGAAGATAGCTCAATCTTAGAATCAGAAGATGATTAAAGAAGGTTTTTAATTAATGACCACAAAAGAACGAATTCGTGAAATGCCGCTTGAACAAGTTATGGGCGAGCGTTTTGGGCGATATTCCAAATATATTATTCAAGAACGGGCTTTACCTGACATTCGTGATGGATTAAAGCCTGTTCAGCGACGCATTCTTTACGCAATGTATCAAGATGGAAATACCTATGATAAGCCATTTAAAAAGGCCGCAAAGGCTGTTGGTAACATTATGGGTAATTTTCACCCACATGGTGACAGTTCTATCTACGGTGCTTTAGTTCACTTATCCCAAGATTGGAAGATGCGTGAACCATTAGTAGAAATGCACGGAAATAACGGGTCAATGGACGGTGATGGTCCTGCGGCTATGCGTTATACTGAATCTCGCTTAAACAAAATATCAAACATGCTTTTGCAAGATATTGATAAGCAAACAGTTAAAATGGTTCTTAATTTCGACGATACTGAATATGAGCCAACTGTTTTGCCAGCCCGTTTTCCTAATTTATTAGTCAATGGGTCAACGGGTATTTCTGCGGGGTATGCTACTGAGATTCCTCCACATAACCTTGGTGAAGTAATTGATGCTACTATTTATTTGCTAAAACATCCTGATGCTTCATTAGAAGATCTAATGAATTTTGTGAAAGGTCCCGATTTTCCTACTGGTGCTATTGTTATGGGAACTAAAGGCATCAAGGAAGCATATAAAACTGGTAGAGGTCGTATTCAAGTTAGAGCTAAAACCAGTATTCAAGAAATTCGTGGACACCGTCAAGAAATTGTAGCAACAGAAATTCCATTTGATGTTAACAAGGCTCTTTTAGTCAAAAAGATTGACGAGATTCGATTAAATAAAGAAATTGATGGTATTGCTGAAGTACGTGATGAAACTGACCGTCATGGTCTGTCTATCGTTATCGAACTAAAAAAAGATGCAGATGCTCAAAACATTTTAAACTATTTATTTAAGAATACTGATTTACAGGTTTCTTATAACTTCAATATGGTTGCAATTGATCATATGACTCCTGTTCAAGTAGGCTTAAAGCGTATCTTATCATCCTACTTAGAACACGAAGAAGACGTTGTAACTAAGCGAACCAAATTTGATTTAAATAAAGCTGAAGCACGTCTAGAAATCATTCAAGGTTTGATTCATGCGATGGATATTCTTGATCAAGTTATTAAGACCATCCGTGCTTCAAAAAACAAGGCTGACGCTAAAAAGAACTTGGTTGCCAAATATAAATTTACTGCCAATCAAGCCGAGGCAATTGTTTCTTTACAACTTTATAGATTAACTAATACTGATGTTAATGCATTGATTGCCGAACAAACTAAGCTCAATAAACTTGCAGAAAAATACCGTAAACTTTTGTCAGACCGAAAGACCTTAGAAAAAGAAATTATTAAAGAACTATCAGCTGTAAAAAAGGAATTTGCTAGTCCTCGTCGTACTGAGATTTCTGAAGAAAGTGCTAAAGTTAAAATTGATGAAAAAGCATTAGTTGCTGATGAACAAGTACGTGTATTAATCAGTCGTGATGGTTACTTAAAGCGTTCTTCACTTAGATCATACCAATCTACTGATGATGCCGATAATGGCTTACCAGATGGAGATAAAGTAATTTATGAAAATACGTTATCCACTTTATCTAATCTTTATCTATTTACTAATCATGGTAATGTTATCTACCGACCAGTTCATGAGTTAGTAGAAACTAAATGGAAAGAAACTGGGCAACACCTTTCTCAAGAAATTGGATTAGACAGTGATGAACAAATTATTCGTGTCTTTGTATTCGATAATTTAAACGTAACTAAAAACTTTGTTCTAGCTACCAATGATGGTTATATCAAACAACTTGGATTGACTAACTTGCAACCAACTAGAACTTATAAATCACGTGCTATGACAGCTATCAAATTAAAGAATAAAGATAGCTTATTGATTGGGGTAGATCTAATTAATCCTAATGATAAAAAGGAAATTACATTATTTACTCATCGAGCATATGCAATTAGATATGACATCAGTGAAATTCCAACGTCAGGTTCTAAAGCGGTAGGGGTTAAGTCAGCTAACCTTAAAGATGACGATTATATAGTCGGCTATGTTTTAGTTGACAGTCAGTATCTCGATTTAATGCATGTTGGTTTAATTACTCAACGGGGTGCATTTAAGCAATTTAAGCTTTCTTTAGTTAATAAGGTATCTCGTGCCAAACGTGGGGTATTAGTTTTACGCGAACTAAAGACTAAACCACATAGAATTGTAGCTTTAATGCCTTACGCTCAAGATCATATCCTACATGTTACTACCTCTAGTGACCGTCACATTGAAATTAAGACTAATGAATATCCATTAGGTGATCGTTATTCAAACGGTTCATTTGTTATCGATACAACGGTAGATGGTACACCAACAGATATTGAATTAGGTCGTCCAATTAGTAGTCAGAATTAATATCATGCTTATTATTTAATAACATTTTATAAAAAGAAAATAGTGCTGAGACATTTGTTTTGACACTATTTCTTTTTGGATAGATAATAAATTATGTTATGGGACATGACTTATCATAAAATAAAATTTCGAGAAAGAAGATAATTGTTATGCCTAAAACTGATACAATATTGTCGGCTAAATTATTACGTTATTTTTTACAACTAATTGATACAATGAACTACACCCAAGCAGCTCAAATTTTGGGAATTACCCAACCAGCATTAACTCAACAAGTTAAAAAGCTTGAGCATGTTATTGGTGCGCCCTTATTTGGTCAAATGGGTAAGAAGCTATATTTAACCGAAGCAGGGAAAGAAATGGAAACTGCTGCAGTTGAATTGCTTAATACTATCAATGGAGTTGTAAGTGATATTCAAGAATATACTCAAGCAGATAAAGGTCATATCTCTGTAGGGATCTTGGATTCACTTCAATCAGATCTTTTCTATAAATTCTTAGGTGAATTTAATAAGAAATATCCTGATGTAACCTTTACTATCAATTATTTTGATCGTAAAGAGCTATGGCGTAGGTTGGATACCAACCAAGTTGATATGGCGATTATGTATTTACCTGACAATACGAAGAAGGAAGATACTAATTTACGTCACCAGTATAATTACGAACACTTCTATGATGATCGATTAATAGTTTTAACTCATAAAACAACTGTTGAAGCTGAAGAAACTTGTCCAGTTTCACGCTTTATAAATAGAAAATGGGTCGCATATCCTGACAATTTCTATTTGACGCCTTTAATGCATGAATACTTCGGTAAAAAGAATAAGCCGATTATTCCTATTAAAATTGGATCTACAAAAGAATTAATCAAAATGGCTGAGAATTCAGATTACGACACCTTTATTACTCAATCCTATTATGACGCCCATCGTGATGAAATTGACTCAACCAATTTGACCCCAATTTATTTGAAGGAAGATCATGGATTTCATATTTCCTACGTTTATCGTAAAGGCAAGCTTGAAATACCTAGAATGCAAAATCTCTTAAAAGAATGGGAAAAGTTCTTGGACAAGCATCAGAATTTTAGTAAACTATTAGTAGATCAAATAAAAAGTTAGAAAAAGAGGCAATTTATTCAATGGAAAAAGAATTTGTTTTCGGACACCAAAATCCAGATACTGATGCTATTGGTACTGCCATTGCATTTTCATACTTACAAAATAAATTAGGCTATAACACTGAAGCTGTAGCTTTAGGTGAGCCTAATGATGAAACTGCATATGCCCTTAAGAAGTTTGGTTTTAAAGCTCCTCGTGTTATCAAAGAAGCTGCTCCAGAAGTTAAGGCTGTAATGTTAGTTGACCACAATGAACCTCAACAAAGTGTCTCAGATATCGATAAAGTTAAGGTTACTCATGTTGTTGATCACCACAGAATTATGAACTTCAATACTGCAGATCCTTTATACTATCGTGCTGAACCAATGGGTTGTACTTCAACCATCGTTTGGAAGATGTTTAACGAAAATGGCATTGAAATTCCTGAAAAACTTGCTGGATTAATGCTTTCAGCTATTATTTCAGATACTTTACTTCTTAAATCACCAACTACTACTGATGATGATAAGAAGGCTGTTGAAGCATTAGCAAAAATTGCCAACGTTGACTACAAAGAATATGGTTTAGCAATGCTTAAAGCAGGTACTAACATTAGTAATAAATCAGAGGAAGAATTAATTGATTTAGATGCTAAGAGCTTTGCTTTAAACGGCCACAACGTACGTGTAGCACAAATCAATGTAGTTGACCTACCTGAAGCTTTGGAACGTAAGGATGCCTTTTTAAAGGCTATGGAATCAGCATCAAATGATAATGGTTATGACATGTTTATGCTTTTAATCACTAACATTCTTGATTCAGATTCTGAAGCTTTAGTAGTTGGTTCTAATGAAACTAAAGAATTGTTTGAAAAAGCTTTTGATAAGAAGCTTAATGATTCAGAAGTTAAGTTGCCTGGTGTTGTATCACGTAAGAAACAAGTAGTTCCACCATTAACAGAAGCTTTTGAAGGCTAATTTTTAGGTTCTACTAAAAATGACTAGGGAACATATCCCTAGTCATTTTTTTATCTTAAATTTAAAGGAGATAATAATATATGTCATACCCACAACTAGATTTAGAAAATATTACAGGTCCTCGTGCTACTATTAAGACTAATCACGGTGATATTAAGATTCAATTATTCCCAGAACAAGCTCCAATGACCGTTGAAAATTTTGTTCGATTGGCAAAAAAGGGATACTACGATGGTACTATTTTTCATCGTGTAATTAGTGATTTCATGATTCAAGGTGGTGACCCTGAAGGAAATGGTACTGGAGGCACTAGTATTTGGGGCCATCCTTTTGAAGATGAATTCTCACGTGATTTATTCAATCTTCGTGGTGCATTATCAATGGCAAATTCAGGTCCTAATACCAATGGCAGTCAATTCTTTATCGTCCAGAATAAGAACATGCCTAAGCGTTACATCAAGCAAATGGAGCCAGCTGGTTATCCTAAAGAAATTATTCATGGCTTATAAGCAAGGAGGAACCCCATGGTTAGATGGTCGTCATACTGTTTTTGGTCAAGTAATTGATGGCATGGATGTAGTCGATGAAATTGCCAAGGTAAAGAAAAATAAAATGGATAAGCCTCTAGAAGATGTAGTTATAAATAATATAGAAATTTAAGACTAAAAAAAGAAGTTGCGCTCGCAACTTCTTTTTAATTCATTTCTTTTAAAAGTACGATGAGTGACTTACATACTCGTTCAGCTTGATCGTCTGGTAATTTTCTTAGCTCATTAGTAACTTTTTGAATGAAAATTGGCGTATTGTTAACATGATTTTCTGGCTTAATATTTTTAGCAGAATAAGCATTATTAATAATATCTGGTGTACTAGTGTTCAAAGCCCGAGCTATTGAATCAAGCTTCTGAATACTAATGTTTTGATCTTTAGTTCTTTCTAAGCGTGAAATAAAATTAACTGAAAGATCGCTAAGTTCAGCTAAGTCCTCCTGTGTAAGTTTTTGTTCACGTCTTCTACGAGAAATTTCTTCTCCTAAATTAATATTCACAAAGCATTCGATCCTTTCAAGTTACTTATACCTTTATAGTTATAGACTATAAAAGTTTCAGGATAAAATGAATAAACTATTTTACAGTCTCTTATCCCGTGATTCCATTTAGGTAATTCTAACTCAAAAAACCTATAAAATTAAGTAATTTGACCCTTAATATAGAAACTGTCAAATCTTTTGTGTAAATAGTTCTTTCTCGTAAATTGATTTTTTAATTATTTATTTAATCAAAGTAGGATTCTAAGGTGTCCTGAACCTGACCAAAGCCTTTATGAATTCGATTGAAAT
>SKEH01000451.1_pt1 | contig 25440 bp, 22 predicted proteins | sample 4826571 | NCBI WGS metagenome assembly SKEH01 (sample SAMN11008814, study PRJNA524170) | human gut metagenome | biome: Human fecal sample; material: Feces; isolation source: fecal sample from pouch patient p29 | host: Homo sapiens | place: Israel: Tel-Aviv | collected 2016-09-14 | reverse complement strand
ACTGCAGGAGTTGCGTATCAAAGTGGCTATAGAGGCTCAATACGAGCAACAAGTGATGGGAGCGGGCTGCTGTCGACAGAATGGTATTCTGGATCAGGAGAAGCTGAGACCAGACGGTATGTAGCTTCTGGGCATGAACTCTCATCTACTACCGAGTGGAAGGGAAGAATAGATTGGGCTCCCAAAGATCCTGCGGAAATCGATATTGATTGGTATGAGGCAACAGACAAGAGTGGTCTTGAACAAATTGCTCCAAGCAATAACTAATTGATATGAAATAGAACGCATGTTTATGATTCAAGGAGGAAGTAAGATGTTTTGCACCAACTGTGGCTCGCAAATACCGGAAGGTCAAAAATTCTGCACTAATTGTGGTGCGACACTTCAATCGGCTGAGCACCCAAGCCAACCGTCTCAAGCTATGGATCCTAATGTTACTCAGAAAACCCCGGAGTCCACTCAGGTAGTGGCAACAACTCAGAAAGCATCAATATCGCAGCTAGCTACACAGACACAAAACAATTCTGCCAATCCTAGTAGTTCTCAAAACCTTCATAAACACAACAAGAAGATGATTGCTGTTATTGCGCTTGTTTTGATTCTTGTTGTTGGTGGGGTTGGTGCTGCCACTTATTTCACCAATGGTTTTGGTCTTTTAGACAAACAAGGCGAAGCCGGACAAAACACTGATACTACATCTGGCTCAAGCGATTCTTCCGCAGCAGATACAAAAAAGAAAAAGAAAGACGTCGATGAAAAGCCTACGGTTAAAGTAAGTGACATCTCGTTTGATACAACGCAAGCTGTAAGCGCTAGAGAGATACGCGATGTCTATAGTATTAAGGGCACTATCGAAAATACCACCGATAATTATGTAGAAGCATCGCCCTCTTTTATCTTTAAAGTAAGTTATAAAGACAAGTATGGCGACGGGCAAAGCGGTGACGCGATTCTTCAGTCTCAAATGGAAACTCCAGATGGATTTGAAAACGAGACGATATTTCTCGCCCCTCATGAAAAGAAAGAGTTTACCTACTATATTTATGGTTCTTCCTATAATGAGAACTCTCATAAAGAAGAGGCAGACGCAACATTTAATATTGTTACCACCAAACAATCTAATAGCACACCTAATAACCTTTCTTTGGCCAAGGGCGATATAACTGTCGATTCCGTAGAGCTCAAAGAATGTCCTTTTAAATCGTTCGCTAATAAAAAAGCTCTTACTCCAGATGATGCAAAGGTAAGCCTCTCTTGTACCTTTGAACAATTTAGTTCTACCGTCACAGGAACCGTCACTAACACCACTCAAGACAAATGGTCATCTGCAACGGTTTACTATCACACTGAAATGGATGGGTATTATGTACTCAGGTCATCAAATTCAAGTTCGGTAAGTTTTGTAAAGCCTGACGCAAGCGCAGATATTAAGGGAGGCTCAATTTTTGGTTCTAACCAAGACGGCCATACCTATGAGGTAAAACCAATCGCTGTTACTTATCAGGTTGATAAGAATTAACCGAATCTTATGTACACAGGTAATCCCCTGAGGCCACAACGTATATGTCCCAGGTTATTGATTAGAAAGGATCAATATGGAAACCCAAAATCAAACGCATCCACAAGTGCAAACACATCCCCAAGGTCAGATGCAACCAGAACAGAACTTTGACGTTAAAGGAGCACTTTCAAAGCTTGATAAGTACAACAACACCCTTCTTGCTACGATCCTCGTTGTGATTGGTGTCATCTCATGTATCTTTTATATAGTCCCTCTCTTTGACTTAAATGTTATGCAAAAGCCAATAGGCTTATCTCTTTCCGCTCTTGCAGCATTCGGATCGCTCGCTAGGGCAATATATCAATATAGTTCTAGCTCAAATGCAGGTACCGGAGCTCTCGTTGGATATATTTCATTTTCTCTGATCCTCTCACTTGCTATAACTCTGCTTCCTCTGATCAAACAGACTAAGAAATACGCTGGATTTGCATGCATTCCTGCACTGATAAACTGCATTATTTTCCTTATGACCCATAATGCCTTCTCGCCCAGCAACCCCAATTCCAGCTCTTCTGCTATTTTTGGAAGCAGTAGTATCTTCGTTTCTATCAACTTCTTTGGCTATATCTACGTTATCGGACAGATCGCTGCAATCCTCATCGGTGCCCTTATTCTGTACCGAAACAATGAAGCAAAGAAGGCTGCTGCAGGCATGGCTATGCCTATGAATGCATATCAAGTTCCCGTGCAACCAACAAACACTCCACAGTATCCAACCGCAAACCCTGCGCCTGCTGTTACCACACCAAACCAGCCACAGGCAGCAGAAAATCAATCTCAAGCCGAGTCACAGCCTCAGTTCTGCCCAAACTGTGGTAATCAGATTGAACCTGGAACCAAGTTCTGCGGTAATTGCGGAGCGAGCATCAACTAAAGTACATAGCTACTTCTGACCTATCGAAATCTCCCGACTGAAAACGGTCGGGAGATTTTTATTTTCAAGAATTTGAAAAAACTTCCAAAACATTGCAACACTTCGCAACAATCTTTCGTCCTTATAGGTAGCTGGAAAAGAAACCAGAAAGAAGCTCATTGAGCAAAATGCGAGTGCGCTCGCAGAAAAGAAAGGAAGTACATATGTACGATCAGAACACTGGTGAATTTATCCCCGAAGCAGGAGCACAGCCTACAATGGTAAGCCCACAAGAGACACAAATTCAGCCTCAATATCCCAATAACCCGCAACTGTCGGTTATTAACAACATTCAGCAGTCTAAATCTAATGGGCTTGGTACTGCAGGATTTGTTCTTGCTCTCATCTCCTTCCTCTTTTGCTGGGTGCCTGGAGTAAACTGGGTTGTTTGGTTTTTAGGGGCTATTTTTTCTATTATTGGCTGCTTTAAAGAACCACGCGGCCTAGCCATTGCTGGTACGGTAATCTCTTCCATCGATATAATTGTTTTAATTTCTATCATTGGAGCGATTGCAGGTACTGCGTCAGCCCTCTTGCACTAGAAAATACACGTACTATGCAATCGAGGCTAGGATAGATATCCTAGCCTCGGCTTATTTATATACAGTATTTAAATATCGTATATTTTTCTACTTAAAGGCCCACATTGATCGGTCCTATATCAACAGCAAAAAGCTAATACAACACAAATAAATGCTAAAATATCTAACAATAGAAGTTCTAGCCTTGTATGAAACATATCAAACTAAGGAGATTCTCATGCAATGCCCTGACTGTGGCGCAGAAAACCCCGATGGTTCAAAATTCTGCACAAGCTGCGGAAAAAAACTTTTTGAGCCCTCTCAAATCGAGACAACTGATTTTTCTGCAACAACCTATGATGAAACTTCTGAGCAAACCATAAGCCAGCCCGCTCCTGAACCGGAACCTCAGCAGCCCGCTGAACCTACCATGTATATGCCGCCCGTCATACCTGCCCCAACAAGTACTGCCACCGTTCCCATCGACGATACGGCTCCGCAATCACGACAAACTTACGCCGATCCTACACAATTCCAGGTAGTATCAGAAGGTGCAGCCTCCCCTACACCGCATAAAAAACGCTCTTCACACAAGGCATTTAAGATTGTGGCGATTATCCTTCTCACAATCGTCCTGGGAGCGGGTATCGGAGTAGGTGCGTGGGCATGGAACGCAAACCAAAAGAATAACGCTCGCAAAGACGAAGTCGTCAAACTTGAAGATTCCTACAAATCACAGGTTGACACCATCGAAGTCAATCCCACCAGCGAAAGCGACCGCTCCGCGCTTCTCGACTCATACAAACAGCTTGCCGATCTTCAAGACAAGATCACCAAAGACCAAGAGAGCGGAAAGTTCAAGCTTGCTGACGGCTCCGATGACAGCGGTCTTGAAGCCGTAACCAGCTCGATTTCCGACAAGCAGAAGAAGATTTTTGATTGGTTCAACAACGATTACAAAACACGCCTGAAAGCAAACAGCTTTGACGAGAGCGCTTCCGCGGATTCCATCGACGAAACAACCCTCAACAACCAGCTTGACGCGCTCAACAAACTCAAGAGCGATCTTGATGACGAAAAGATTATCTGGACGAGTAATCCCAGCAAAGACTCGGATTATGACTCGTACGTAAACAAGGTCAAAGAGCAGCTCACAAAGGGTAACTCGCTTAAAAAGGATCTGAAAAAGAAGGCCGATAAAGACAAGCAAGATGCCGAGAAAGAAAAAAGATCAAGCGAAGCTGCTACGCAAAAATGGGTCGGCACATATTCCGGCATGGGTACCGATAACAAAAAACTTGAAATCGTTCTGAAGAGCGACGGCAGCGTTACGTATCGGGAAGGCGACACCAAGGTAACCGAAGGAACGTGGAGCGGTGACGAGAATACCATCAAGATCAGCTTCGGTGGCAAGATAAGCACACGAAGCGAACCGTTTACCATTACCTCAAAAGACGGTGGCCACACCATCGCAGTCAGCTCTGACAGTGGTACATGGCAAACCGACTATCTGACCAAGCGATAAGCACGGAATTCTTTAACTCGCTGTGCCTCTATCCGCGACGTCACCGCAACACGCACCGTCTGCACACATTGTTTCAACAGTACGTAGTATCACGTTAGGAGACAGTATGAACACAAAAACAAACACCATTCTTCGCTACATTAACGTAGGTTTATGCTGTCTTTTAGCGATTCTTTTCATCCTTCCTGTTATGAAGCTTGATATCGTACAGCCCAATGGCGAATATCTGATCCACTTCTCAATCGGACAATTCTTTGGCTTTGCACAGCTTATAGAGGATTTTATGAAGTCCTACAGCGCCACCCAGTCACTAAATGGTCAGTCACTTATTCTTTTTGCGAATGCGGCTAAAGAACTCTATATGCTTATCTTCTTCCTTATTCTGCCGCTTGTGGGTATTCTTCTTTCTTTACTCCCCCGCACTATAAAAGTTTCTTGGCTTACGGGAGTAGTAGCCCTTATATGCTTAGTATGTTTTTCCGTGTTCTATCACCAGATTGACTCAAATATCTCAGCCTTCAACGCCCAGATGAACGGATTTTACACGATGAATTCATACCAACGCAGCGGCTACTCTTACACGCTCAGTATAGCTCCGTACGGATATCTCTACGTTCTTTTGTGCCTCGCTTCCGTCGTGGTAAGCATTGTCCTCTTTATAAAGCGCGAGAAGGCCGTAGCAGTGCAGGTTCTTGTTGATCCAACAACCGGAAAGGTTGTCGGAAGTGTTCCTGTGGCTGTTCCGGGGGCACCGGTGCAGACCACGGCTCCCGTGACAACGCCGGCAACACCCGTAGTCCCTACGGTTCCAACCATAACCACTGCACAACCGCAAACGGCGCAAACGGAAGCTCCAATGCCGGTCTCGGCTCCCGCACAACCGCAAACAGGGGCTCCAACGCCGACTCCAAGTCCTGACTCACACGTCAGTCCTCAACCACCGATTCCGGGAACTCCCTCGAACGAATAGTCCTACGCATGAATTTAAGGAGAAGTCCTTATGCTCTGTCCTCACTGCGGAACAGAAAACCCTGACACATCAACGATATGCTCAAACTGTAGCGAGTCTCTGTCTGACAGTACAGACAGTGCTGATAGTACAGAAAGCGCTGACGGCATCGATAGTACGGGTGATGCGGACGACGCTGGTAGCGTTGAGAACACTGACAATACAGACGGTGCGGACGACACTGATTTCGCTCACGAAACGGATTCTGCCAACACGGAAGACCTTGCTGACGTGGTAGAGCCTGCCGACGCGGTAGACTCTGCCGATGCAGCAGAGTCCGCTGATGCGGGAGATCTTACTGACGCGGTAGACCCCACTGATGCTGAAGGCTCTGATGACGAAGCGGGGCTCCCGGACAATGACAGCCCTGACAGTGAGGTGAAGCGCGACGACGAAGATAATGACTCCGGCAGTGAAGCTGAGCCCGATGATGGCGACAACCTCAACGAACAAGCCGACTCCTCAACGGCTGAGCCTGATGACCCACCGGTTTTCTCGCCACCTACCATGTCACCGTTTATCGAAGAAGACTTTGGCAGTTCTATTTTCCGGCCAGGTCTTACGTCAGACATCGACTACTCACAGTTCAACGTAGTAACAGGCAGTACGGGGACAGAACATACAAACGCTCCCATAACTTTTAAAATACCTCTGCCAAACAAGACAATTAAGATTATCGGTATTGCAGTATTGGCTGCTACGCTTTGCATTGCACTCGCAAGCGGAATTTGGTCGTTAGTTATCTCACAGCAAAGCAGCGCAACAAAATCTGAGGTGCAAAAGCTCGAAGAGTCCTACCAGTCTCAAGTAGACGGCATTGATGTGTCGCCAACTGAGGACAGTAGCCGCACGGATCTTCTCTCCGCATATCAAGATCTTGCTGATATTCAAAGCAAAATTGACGATGACCAAGCGGCCGGAAAATTCAAACTCTCCGATGGTAGCGACGATCCCAATCTTGCAGCTGTAACAAGTTCGATTTCTGACAAGCAGGAAAAGATTGTTGACTGGTTCTCTTCGGACTATAAAACGCGGCTTGCTGCCAACAGTTTTGACGAAGCCGATTCCGTCGATACGCTTGATCAGGCAACCATCGACTCCAGAATCAGTGCGCTCAAAAACCTTCAGGCAGACATTGAAAATGAGCGAGTCATCTGGGGAGGCAACACCGGCAGAGGTTCTAGTTACTCCAGCTATGTTAATCGCATTACTGAGCAGATTGCTCGCGGGAATAGGTTCTCCAAGGAACTGCAGAAAAAGAATCAAGCTTCTGTTCATAATGCCGAGAAGAACGGGTCGCCAAGCAAGAAAGCGCAGGACAAGTGGGTTGGTACGTATTCCGGAATGGGTACCGATGGGCTTTCGTTGGAAATTGTACTCGGCAGTGACGGCAGCGTCGTGTACCGCGAAGGTGGAACAAAGGTTACAAACGGAAGCTGGACGGGTGATGAGAATAGCGTCCAAATTTCATTTAGCGGTCAGGTCAGTTCTGCCAGCGAGCCGTTTACCATTACTTCTTCAAACGGAGGCAAACATATTGCCGTAAGTTCCGACAGTCCCTCATGGAATACCGACTACCTGGACAAACAGTAGCGTATACGACAAAACGCCTTAGAACCGACCGGTCATTCTCGACTCAGGATCCGCTGTGGCAATGCGTTTGCGCAGTTCGGCGATGGCTTCCGGGATTTTTTCCACCTCATACGGTGTCATCTGATACACCCAGTTAATCCAGTTGCGATACAGCAAATTGGCATGCGCGCGCCACGTAAAAAGCGGCTGGCGCTCAGGATCGTCCTCGGGAAAATAGTTCTCGGGAATCCGAATGGGCAGCCCCTTGTGAAAGTCCCGCCAGTATTCCTCCGCAAGAGTGTCGCGACCGTACTCAAAGTGTCCGGTAACGTAAATCTCGTGGAAGTCTCGCGTGGCGAGAAGCGCCGGGCCAGAGTCAAATCCCTCGGAAAGCACGGCGAGCTCAGGGTGCTTGGAGAGCTCTCCCGTATCAATGGCAGCGTGCCTAGAATGTGGCATGCTGTGTACTTCATCGAAGCCATTTGTCAAAAACGAGTATTCATCGCAGAGACGCTGCGGAAAGATGCCAAAGAGCTTAGAGCCCAGCTGTTTCTTGGGGATACCGTAAAGATAATAAAGCCCCGCAAGCGCACCCCAGCAGAGGTACATCGTTGAAAAACAGTGCTCCTGCGACCAATCGATAATCCGACAAAGCTCGTCCCAATAGTCAACATCCTCATAGCGCATGTCTTCGAGGGGTGCTCCCGTGACAATCAGCCCGTCGTAGTTTTTATGCTCAAACGACTCAAACGTATCGTAGAACGTTACCAGATGATCTTCGGGCGTGTGTTTAGAAACATGACTTGAGATGCGCATAAAATCGCAGCTCACCTGTATAGGAGATTTCGAGATGAGTCGCAAAATCTGCGTTTCCGTCTGAATCTTTGTAGGCATAAGGTTGAGAATGGCGATCTTAAGCGGACGAATTTGCTGATGCTCAGCAACCTCTTCTTCCAACGCAAAAATCCGCTCCTGATGAAGTGTGTGTTTAGCCGGCAAACCATCCGGAATATTAATCGGCACGCCTACCCTACTTTCTTCCTAACGGCAAGATCAGCTGCAAGACTCCTTGCCCGGTGAACTTCTCGCCTAAAAACATCTGCCACGAGCAGTTTAACAGTCAAATCCATAATGATTCCGCATAATCATAGACCAGTCGGTTAATTGTGCGTCTTGCGCTACAAAAATTTAACAGACAGTATACGTATAGACAGTATACTTATATGTATGGATACTACTTTTGCCGAGCTCGGGCTAAACGAGCGCATTTGCACGGGCGTAGAGACGCTTGGTTTTGACACGCCGACCCCCATACAGGCTGCGGCAATCCCCGCCGTTTTAGCAGGAAAAGACGTGGTCGCCTCTGCACAAACCGGTACGGGCAAGACCGCTGCCTTCGTTCTGCCTGCGCTACAGGTTATCGATACGGACCCTGAGGGCGAGAAGACCGTCCGGCTGAAAAGTCAATGTCAGCCGCAGGATGGGCAGCAGCAAAGCTCGCAGCAGCAGGACAGCCAACGCCGACGTCAACGTGGGAGCAAACGTAGGCGCAACAGAACTCGCGATCCGCAGGCGCTTATCGTCACGCCTACCCGAGAACTTGCCACGCAAATTGAACGCGTTGCCACCACAATATGCAAAAGTACCGGTCAACGTGCGGTTATTATTACCGGCGGCGCAAAGCTTAAACGACAGATTTCTGCCGTGCAGGCAGGTTGTGATCTTTTAGTTGCTACTCCCGGGCGCCTTCTGGACCTGATTGAACATCATCAGGTTAACCTGAAAAACATCAAAGTTTTTATCTTAGATGAGGCAGACCGCATGCTTGATATGGGATTTTGGCCCAGCGTGCGCCGCATCATGGGCACACTGCCCCCTAAGCGTCAAACGTTGCTCTTCTCGGCAACACTACCGCCGTCAATCACCTCAACCATCGACAATATGCTCCACGACCCTACGATGATTGAAATTGCGCGAACCGGGCAAACTGCCGACACCGTTGAGGAGTATCTGTGCCCCGTCGTGCAGGGGCAAAAGGTAGAATTACTTGAATCTTTGATACGTTCTTTTCGTCCTGCGCCCGAGCGAATCCTGGTCTTTTGTCGCACGAAGCTCCGCGTGGACAGTGTTTATGCGGCGCTCAACAACGCCGGTTTCAAGGTTGACGTCATGCATGCCGACCGGCCTCAAGGTGCTCGCACCCGAGCGCTGACCAAGTTTCGTAACGGCTCCATTCAAGTTCTGGTTGCAACCGATGTCATGAGCCGAGGCATTGACGTACAGGGCATAGATGCCGTGGTCAATTTTGACGTACCGCTGGATCCTGAGGATTACGTTCATCGTATCGGACGCACCGGTCGCGCAGGAAGCGCCGGTCAAGCGTTTACGTTTATGGCTCCGGATGAAATTGCTCCGCTCCGCGAGATTGAGTACTTTACGAAATCGCTTATTGCGACGTGAGATCTCCCCAATTTTGGGTATCAGGACGGTCGTATTGTATTGCCACAAAATCGACCTGCCACAAAACCCATACGTCCAATGTTTTCGGGCTCAAAAGCACGCAGCCGCGGCTTTGGCGGTCGCTACGGAAGGCACTTTTAGCTTGCGTTGCACAGCGCGATACATATGTACCACGGTTTAAAACGTAAGGAGTTCCATGTTTGTTGCAGGTTTGATTTTTAGTATTTTGTCAGCGCTTTTACATATCTTTATCTTCTATATGGAATCCTTTGCATGGACAGGAGAGAAGAGCTGCACTGTTTTTGGTCTCACACAGGACGAGGCAGAAAATACTCGCGAGATGGCATTTAACCAAGGATTTTATAATCTGTTTTTGGCAATCGAAGTTCTTTTTGGCTGCGTACTCCAGCTCATGGGGAACATAACTGGAATCGCATTGGTACTTTTTGGCACCGGTTCTATGTTCGCTGCAGCACTTCTCCTTTTCATTACCTCACCCGACAAACGTAGTGCGGCCGCCAAGCAGAGGACGTTTCCATTACTGGCGCTTATCTGCCTTATCTACGCTTTAATGCTGTAACTTATTTGGCAGTCTACAACTCTCAGTTGTGTCCAATACTACTTGACCGCTGGCGACGTTCCCGAAAAAAGGCTTTGAGCTGCGCTGCTGCCTCATCGGCAAGCACGCCCGATGTCACCTGAAACTCGTGATTCAATCTTGAATCGCAGCTTACGTCATACAGCGTGCCAAGAGCTCCACCTTTAGGATCGCAGGCACCAAATACACACCGGTCTATGCGTGAATTAACCATCAGACCTGCACACATAAGGCACGGCTCAAGCGTCACGTACACCGTGCAGCCTGTGAGTCGCCAGCGTTTCAGCACGCGGGATGCCTCTTCCATGGCGAGAAACTCTGCGTGTGCCGATGGGCTATTATCAACCTCGCGTCGATTATGGGCACTTGCAATCACCTCTCCATCGCACACCACAACGGCTCCGATGGGTACTTCTCCCTCGGCTGCAGCAGCGGCCGCCTCTGAAAGCGCAAGCCGCATGTACTTCTCGTCACGTGCAGCACTCTCGTCACGTGCAATCTCTTCGCCGTATGCAGCACTCTCGTCACACGTGCCGCTCTCGTCACGTGCAGCACTGTTTTGCTCGCTCTTTACGATAGTCTTCTCGCCGTTTTTCTCGCCATTCTTGTCGCCGTCTTTCTCGCTATCGGCACCGAAATCTTGAGAACTCTCTGTATTTGTAAAATAATCCATCAGTCTCCTCGTAAAAAGTTGCGTTATGAGGTAGGATAATACCGCTTTGGAGAGGTGGCAGAGTGGTTGAATGCGGCGGTCTTGAAAACCGTTGAGCGGGAACACCGTTCCGAGGGTTCGAATCCCTCCCTCTCCGCCATTTCCGTCTCAATTTTAGCTCATATTTGTATCATCCATACGTTTTGGGTACACTTACATCAATTGGCACTGCGATTGACCTAGTACATCGCCGCACGTGAAAGGACTGGATATGGAAATCGCAATACTTATTGTCGTCGTTCTTGTGGTCTTGCTGGTACTTTGGGGTATTTCGGTCTACAACAAAATTATTCGAGCCAACAATAAGGTCGATAACGCATGGCAGACCATCGATACACAGCTCCAACGTCGAAATGACCTCATTCCAAACCTTGTTGAAACTGTCAAGGGCTATGCAAAGCACGAGTCCGGCACACTTGAGGCAGTAATCGCAGCTCGCGGAGCCGTTGCATCCGCTCGCACACCTCAGGAAAAGATGGAGGCTTCGGGTACGCTTTCCAATGCGCTGACATCGCTTTTTGCGGTTGCCGAAAGCTATCCTGAACTTAAGGCAAACGAGAATTTCCAGCAGCTTCAGTCCGAGCTCACCGATACTGAGAATCGCATTAGCTATGCACGCATGAGCTACAACGATGTGGTCATGGATTACAACAATGTCATTGCTGTCTTCCCCAACTCCCTCATCGCCGGTTCACGCTTTAAGCCTCGTCAGGGCTTCACCGTTGAAAACGATGCAGTTCGTCAGGCTCCGAAGGTGCAGTTCTAAACGCTTTGCTTTGTTACATCTGTCCGCCTGCCGCGCCCGGTTATTAGCCGGGCGCGGTTTTGCTTATCCAACGCTACCGGTGGAAAGCCATTAAAAAACCTGCCAAAAAATTTAGAGTCGCAGAAGTTTCTCGCCTCTCACGAAACCTCTAGCTGCTACAATGCTCTTGGTATGAGTGGCTTTCGCTACCCAAAGAGACAAGGAGAAAGGTCAGCATGAAACCCCGACCTCACAGTCGCTGACCCCTCGCGGTGTGCTCAATTACACCGTCAGGGGTGTAATTGCAAACTCGCTGCTTGCGTGCGTGCAAGCTGCACAAAGGAGCACACATGATTTACCTATCCCAACTTCTTGGAAATCCCGTAATGGATTCACAGGGCGAGAAGATCGGCGTTGTTTCCGATCTTGGCATTGCCACCGGCGAGGTTTTCCCTCGCATCACGTCTCTTGCCTTTATGGGGCCCGGCCGCACGCCCCTCATGATATCCTGGCGCAAATACGTGGAATCCTACGATGAAGACACCATTACGCTGAAGGTACCTTCCACTGAGATTCGCTTCTCGTACCTGCAACCTAATGAGGTCCTTCTCGCCCGCGACATCCTCAATAAGCAAATCGTTGATACACGCGGCATCCGCGTTGTCCGCGTTAATGACCTCAAACTCTCCGACACCAGCTCAACGCAGCTTCGCCTGCTGGGCGCCGAGGTGGGCGTACGGGGACTTTTACGCAGCTTGTCGCCAAAGCTCGAAACCATCGTAACCCGCGCTGCCCGCGCCATGGGTCGTCCCATACCGGAGCGCATCATCGCGTGGAGCTACATGGACTTGGTGGAACGCGATCTTTCCAACGTCAAGCTGTCCGTCTCACACAAAACCCTCGATGAGCTGCACCCCGCCGATGTCGCAGACATCATCGAGCGACTGGACTCCCGTCTGCGGAGCCAAGTCTTTGCCCAGCTCGATGACGAGCAGCGCGCCGGCGCAATGGCGGAATTCAACGACGACGCCATGGCCGTTGAGCTTATCGGCGGCATGAACGAAAAAGAGGCATCGCGCATTCTGTCTGAAATGGATCCGGATGACGCAGCCGAGCTGGTTTCCGAGTTGAGTTACGACCGTGCCGAGAAGCTCCTGCGCTTGATGGGCGTTAAAGAACAGCGCGCCATCCGTCAGTTGCTGGGATATCGTGAGGACACCGCCGGCCGTATCATGACCTCAGAGGCACTCTCGCTGCCGGAAGACCAAACGGTTGCGTATGCGTTCGAGCGGCTACGCGCTCTTGACGAGGACTTTGAGACGGTTCGTTATCTTTACCTCACGGATTCCGACGGCCGTCTTTCAGGCATTGTTACCTTGAATCAGCTTATCGTCTCCGACCAAACCCAAAAACTCGAAGAGATTGCCAATAAGAACCTCGTTACCGCGTCGCCCGAAGACGACCAGGAAGACGTTGCGCGCAACATCGCCAAATACAACCTGCTTGCCATGCCGGTTGTCTCGGATGACCAGCGCCTGCTTGGCATCGTCACGGTCGATGATGCACTGGACGTCCTCGAAGAAGAGCACGCCGAAGACCTGCAAATTGCCGGCGGCAGCTCTGATGGCGACGGCGGCGAGCGAAGCCGCGACGTCATTTGGTTTTTCCATCGCAACATCTGGATCTTCTTCTGGATTATCGCAACGGGCGCCGCATCGGCTGCAAGCTCTCTCGTCTTCAATACAAACATTGCTCCAACGCTGGTGTTTCTCGCCTGCCTTGCCATGCCTGTGGCACTTATCCTCGCCGACGACACCATCAGCTACGTCACCAACTTCTTCCTCGAGGATGATCCCGGAAGCGAAGACTCTCCCTCCATTCTGGGCTTTGGTTTCCGCTCGCTGCTCTTGGGCCTTCTGGTGTCGGGCGTGACTGCCGCACTTGGAGCCGGTCTCGACGCGGTTATTATGAATTGGCTGATGGAGGTGCCTGCGGGATCAATCATCCATCACATTGTGGTCTCGGCATTCGGTGCCGCCGCTCTCTCGGCCTTGATTTCATTCATCCTGACCCCGGCCTACCTTGCCATTCTTCGACACCGTGACGAGAAGAACCAGGAAACCTCAGGTTTCGCTCTCTCTCTTATCTCAATGGCCATTGCTGTGGTAACTTACCTGGCAGCCGCCGGTGGTCTTTTTGTTCTGCAAACCTCTGTCGGGCTGGTCTTCTAATGTATGGCGAGAACAACAAGAGAAACAATACTCCGTCTGCCTCTGCCGAACATAAAACGCTGAGTCAAGACCTCTCTCCCACCTCAACCGAAGCCAAAAAGGTCAACAAGAACAGCTGGAAGTATATCCTCATGGCCATGGGACCGGGACTGCTCGCGGCATTTGCGGGTAACGACGCCGGCGGCATTGCAACGTATTCCAGCGCCGGTGCGTCGTTTGGCTATACGCAGCTCTGGACCGTGCCCATCATGTGCTTTTTGCTCATCGTAGTACAGGAAACCTCGGCGCGCATGGGCTGCGTCACCGGCAAAGGCCTCGCTTCCCTCATACGCGAGCGCTTTGGCATCCGTCTCTCAACCCTCGCAATGTCTGCACTTTTGATATCAAACATTGCAGTAACATTCTCGGAGTTCGCAGGTATCGCTTCAAGTATGGATCTTTTTGGTATCCCAACCTATGTTTCGGTACCCATCAGCGCTCTTCTCGTCTGGATCCTTACCGTAGGAGGATCGTATCGCCGTATCGAAAAAATCCTCTTGGCTATCAGTTGCATTTTTGTTACGTATGTAGTGGCGGGCATCCTCGCAAAGCCCGACTGGCTTGAAGCACTCCGCGTCACCGCCATCCCGCAGATGTCCACCGACCCTTCGTATATCTCGCTTTTGGTTGCGAATATCGGTACTACCATCAGCCCATACATGATGTTTCTTGTTGCATCAAACGTTGTCGAGAAGAACCTCGATACCAGCGACATCCCCGCACAACGTGCCGACAATGTTGCCGGAGCTGTCCTGGCGGAGATTATCACCTGGTTTATCATGCTCACCACGGGAACGGTTCTCTTTCCTGCGGGAATTCGCGTAGATTCCGCCGCCGAAGCAGCATCTGCTTTGGTGCCGCTTGCAGGTCAATATGCCTCTACACTCTTTGCCTTGGGCATGGTAGGCGCATCGTTTCTTGCCGCATGCGTTTTGCCCGGTATTACGGCAAGCGCCATCTGCGAAGCATTTGGCTGGGAACGCGGCGCAGATCGAACCTGGTCGGAAGCCCCGCTCTATCATGGCATTATCACATTGGTCTTGGTTGTCTCGGCCATAGTCATTTTGATACCGGGTGTAAGCCTCTTTGGAATCATGCTTGTCGCCCAGGTCATAAACGGCATCCTGCTACCCGTCCTACTCATCTTTATGGTAGTTATTGCAGCCGATAGGCACATCATGGGGACGTTTGCCAACGGACGTGCGTGGAACTTACTCACGTGGTTCACTATCGTCACCGTTATCATTTTGACCGTTGTCATGTTTGTCCTGCAGGCCATGGGACTCTAGAGATTACTTTTTCGCAGATGGGCTTCCTTTAGAGGGTTTCTTCCGGATGGACCTCTCCCGGATGGGTTTCTTTTGAGCCCGTTTCTCCTTTGCTGGCTGTTTCTCTTTTTGCACCGGCTTAAAGAGGCGCCTAATGCACCGAATAAAACGCTTACGACGTTTATCGTTAGAGGAAATTGTTACGTAGGTAAAAAACACAACAAAATATACCGAAGCCAAACCCATAACCCATACAAGTGGCATTCGCCTAAGGATCATTTTAAAAACAAAAAGTTGTGCTGCTATAAAAAAGCAGGCTGCGATATTTTTAATCAGACGCGGAAGCATTGACCTCTGAGAAAAGACTTCCTCAACGGCTTTCTTGATGCAATCCTGCCCCCTAAGCTCCTTGTATCTCTTCCGCACGGAAGAGATCTGCAACACAAAAGCCATGGCACAGAGACTGAATGCAGCAAAGACTATGAAGAAAAGAATGAGCTCTATGACTTCGTTGTCAAAAAACATTGCAGCTACTTACTTGCCTCATCAAACTCATCCTTAAAGGACGAGAACATCTTGCCCATGCGCCCCAGCTGCTTGCCGAAGCTCTTTGCTGCGTCGTCAGATGTCACTCGGGAAGAGGCTTTCTTCTTTGTCGATGAGCTCTTCTGTGATGTCGGTGCATACGTCTTAACGGGTTCCTGAGACACCGTGCCGCCAAGGCTCTTCTCGGTACTCGGTTCTTCAAGCGCAACGGCCTCGGCGGGCACCGGATCCGGTCGCGACTCGGTAGCATCCTCAGGCTCGGTGACGTCTTCAAGAGCTCGCTTTGCTTTGCCGATCATGCGTCCAAGCGAGCGCCCGCCTTTGACGCTTGCCTCAGACATTGCCTTACCTGCTTTTCCGGCAAGCTCGGAACCTTTGGCAACGGCTGCGGCATACCCTTCACCCGCCTTACCGGCAAGACCTCCCGAGAGCGCCGCGCTCTCCGCGTCGGCCGTAAGAATCATGGCGTCGTCACGATAACCCAAAACCCATTCGGGCTTAATTTCAAACGAGCCGATAAGCGCCGCGGCAGAAGATCCGCTATCCACCAGGAAGTTATTGACGTGGCCGGTAGCCGGATTGAAGTCTGCACCGCTGACAAAACCGAGCGTTTTGCCTGATTCGGTCACGGCTTGCATACCATGCCACATGATACAGCGATCCCAGTCAAGCCCAAGACGCGCTATCGCCTTTTTATCCAGCGATCCTTCAGGCTGAGCAACCAGAAATCCCTTGTCAAATGTGGTGAGTGCATCAAAAGCAACGAACACGTCATTACGCTTTACCATACCTGCGATATCGGGACGTTTAACCATTACGCCCACCACCTGCGGAAGGTCAGAGTCAAACACAATCACATGGATGCGTCCAAGTTTTGACGAGCGCTGCTGTCCGGCTTCCTTGTCCTTTTTATTCTGCTTTTTGGGAAGGTATACCTTAATACCTATAAGCTCATTTGTTTTCACGCAAACCCTTTCGACAAAAACGGGGCGCCCGTGGACGTCCCGTTCCAGTACATACCCCTTGAGCCGGTTAAACCCTAAAACTCAGTATGCTCGGCTTCGTGCTCTTCACCGGCAACATTTTCGATAGTTACCCCTTCGGCTTCGGAAGGGCTTGGAGCAACCTGAGCCGAAACGGAATCCGCCACAGCCTCAGCGCCGTTCTGTACCTGCTCGGAAGCGGAAGCGACCGCATCGGAAAGCGATTCGCGGAGCTGATCCATGCGCTCACGTGCCAGATCAACCTTTGCGCGAAGCTCATCGGTCTTGGCGTCAACCGTCGGACGCACCTCGTCGATCTTATCGCTTACCACACGAGAAGTGCGCTCATAGGAATCAAGTGCGGAATCCCATGCGTCATTTACTGCGTCAGCCGCCATTGCGCGGGTTTCCTCACCTGGTCGCGGTGCCAAAAACAAACCTGCAGCTGCACCGGCTGCTGCACCAAAAATAGCCCCGGCTAAAAATCCGGCAGACTTCTTGCTCATGGGAACCTCCTATCAGAGCAGTGTGTACTGCTCTTCCGAAACGTACCGCTCACGCGCCTATCTCACAGGCCGTGGCCTCGGTACGTTAATCATACTCCAGTCATCGGGCAGGTCATCGTCAAACGACGTACCTTTATGCGAATCCGCGGCATCCACATGCTCTGCAGACGCAGAATCATCCTCAGCATCGGAAGCGGCGGCATCGGTGGCATCCGCAGTTCCCGCGTCTTCATCTTCCTCCACGTATGGATGATCGTACGTTTCATCGAAACTCCGATCATCGGCACCTTCCGCAGGGGAATCGAGCTGCTCGTCATCGTACCAATCATCGTCAACGGCACCGTCTTCCGCATCAGACGACACCTCTCTATATTGATCGTCGTAAAATGTTGCGCGCGTTGACTCATTGGGATTCACTTCGTTGTAGGAAGCATCCTCAACGTCTTCCACGTCATAATCATGCTCACCGGACGCCTCGTAAGCCGCTTCATCTACAAGTTCGCCCTCGGCAAACTCCTCGGCAACTTCATCTCTCTCAGAACCCTCAAAAGATCCGTCTCCTTCGCCGGCCAAAACACCGGAAGATTGGCTTTCTTCCGAAAGGTCTTCCTCAGACGCATCCTCACCGTCAACGCTTTTAACAAGCGCCACAAGGCCTTGCGTAATTGCCTCAATGTTTGGTTTGGGATCTTCCCCATCGGCATAGGCCCAGTTCAAAATCCACGCCGCACTTGAAAGGGCTCCGGCCACCAGCACGTCATCGGGGCACGCAAGGCTTACCTCAAACAGACCGAGTTTCTCGTCAAGCGTTGTCGTACGACCGGACGTAATGTCTCCTGCCCTGTTCGTAAGGGCGAGAAGCTCCACCGCCACATGCTCAAGAAGGTGTGCTACTTCCGTATCGGAAACGACGTCGCCAAACTGAGGTGCCGTATCACCAAGACACGCGTGCTTCTCGACCCCCGGAAGAAGGTCCACAACGCGCCGCGTGCCAATAGCATCATCAGAGGTCATACGTGGTGCATCATCTGAAAGCTGAATCGTAGCGTCAAGGTTTCTTGGTCCTACGACAACCTTTTTAATGTGAATCAGCTCTGCCATGTCTTGTCCTCTTCCTGCTCAAATGAGAGAATTACTCATCATATTTTAGTCAAAAACTGCAATTTATATATAGCTCATCCGTTAGCGGTCGTTTTTTCCGCAGTGTCTTCATGTACGCCGGTCTTTTCCTCCAAAGTTTGCTGCGGCTCCGGTGCAATCACCCGCAAGAGCGAAAGCCTGCGCCTGCGCATCATCTGCACGCGGAACTGCCAACCGTCCTTCTCAAACGTGTCGCCCGGCCGCGGAAGCCTGTCGGCAAGCTCAAGCACGAACCCCGCAATGGTCTCATACTCTTCCGAGTCCTCAACCGGCCATCCAAGCTCTACGGCATCATCAAGCGAGAAGCGGCCGTCAACCAGCCATTCCCTATCGCTTAACTGCGTAAGATACTTGTTGTCGGGATCAAATTCATCGGCAATTTCACCGACAATCTCCTCGACAATGTCTTCAACCGTAATGGCACCCGCAGTGCCACCATATTCGTCAACGACAATCACCATTTGATCGCGAGAAGATTGCATCTCGGAGAGAAGCGGAATGATGTCTTTCGTATCGGGAATGTAATTTGCCGCGCGGACATACTGTGCGATGTGCTTCTCGCCCGCGTGTTCTTCAAGAATGGGCTCGATAATATCTTTGATGTGTGCGATTCCCACAATACGGTCAACGTTGTCGTGGTAGATGGGAATGCGAGAATAGCCGGTCTTGCGCATAACCGTAAGGACCTCGGACAACGTGGAGATGTCTTCCATGGTAGTAAGGTCAACGCGCGGCACCATAACCTCGCGCGCAACCGTATCACCCATGTCGATAACCTCATGGATCATCGACTTTTCTTCTTCGGAGAGCTCGTCGGAATCTTTGACAATATAGCGGAGCTCCTCCTCAGAAAAATCCTGGTGATCTTCATGCACGTCAATACCCAAAAGTTTTGCGATGCCGTTTGCGGAAGCTGAGTTCAAAATAACAATGGGTTTTGCCAGCGTCATGAAGAAACGGATGGGGCCAACAACTGCCTTGGAAACATTTTCCGCATTGGCAAGGGCGATCTGCTTTGGCACCAACTCTCCGATAACCGTTGAAACATACGAGAGTATCAGCGTAATAACCACCACGGCGGTAGGGTGCGAAAAATCCGAAGGTACGCCCATACTCGCAAGCCAGCTGCCAAGCGGAGTGGAAAGGCTTGTTGCGGCAAAAGCAGACGATGCAAAACCCACCAGCGTAATGGCCACCTGAATCGTTGCCAAAAACGGCCCGGAGTCATTGGTGAGGTCGAGAACCGCGCGAGCGCGCTCATCGCCCTCCTCGGCCTCAGGCTCAAGCGACGTCCTCCTTGCACTGACCACGGCCATCTCGGAAGCCGAGAAGTAGCCATTTGCCAAGGTCAGAAGCAGTGTCACTAAAATACTTAACGCTACGTCCATATGTGGTATGGGCACCTGCCTAATCGAAGTTAAAAAGCCACGTAGGTATTGTACTCTACGTGGCTATTTCCTGATCAATTCTTTATAAATGCGTAACTAATTCACGGACTTTTCCACTTTGCCGTTTGCCCCAGGCTTTTACCCCAAGCTTTTACTGTACGAGCTTTTCCACCTGGGCGCGAACGTCCTTCAAATCTTCCTCAGACGGCAGCCAACCGATGGTATATGCCTTGCCATATGGAAGAGTAAACTCGGCCTTCTCAAGCTCTTCTTCAACCATCTTGGGGCCAAGCGGCGCCCAGCCGTATGAGCCGAATGCAAAGCCAATACGATGCTCATTTTTAGGAGAAAGGCCTGTCATATATGTCAAAAATGCACTCACCGTGGGCAAGAACTTGGAGTTAAGTGTAGGAGATCCAACGCAAACATACTTGGAATCAAGGAAGTGATACATCACATTGGAGACGTGCGTCTCTTTAAGGTCGCAAAGCTGTACGGGAATGCCCTGTGCCAAAAAGCCATCCACCAGCGCATGGGCCATCTTATCGGTTGAGCCCCACATGGAATCATAGACAACCAGTGCCTTTTCCTTCAGTGCACCGGATGTCCACCCCTCATACGCATCGATAATGTCTTTCACGTGTGAGCGCCATGCAACGCCATGAGCGGGGGCGATAATATCTATGTTCTCCAAACCAAGCTTTTTGACCGCCGTTACCGCCGAGTCTGCCTGACGGCTGTACGGCAGTACAATGTTGGCATAGTACTTGCGCGCCTGTTTCATAACCTCGCAGTAATCGCTTTCATCGTCGAAGCGTGTGGAAGAAGCATAGTGCTGTCCAAACGCATCGTTGGAGAAGAGAATCTTATCGACATCGGAGTAGGTAACCATATTGTCGGGCCAATGCACCATCGGCGTTTGCACAAAGTGAAGGGTACGCTTGCCAATGCTCAGGGTGTCTCCCGTTTTTACACCGTTGACCTCAAGATCTTCTCCATAAAACGCTTTAAGCTCTTTAACGCCCTGCGGAGCCGACGCATACACGGCAGCATTTTGCGCCACCTTGAGAATGGCAGGCAGCGAACTGGAGTGATCCATCTCAATATGGTTGCATACCACAACGTCAATCTTCGCCGGGTCAACAATGCTTTGGATGCGCTCGATAAGTTCATCTGTCATGGTGTACTTGACCGTATCAATAAGCGTGATCTTCTCGTCCAAAATAAGATACGCATTATAGGTAATACCCTGCTCAGTGGTATATCCATGGAACTCTCGGGCGTTCCAATCAATGGCACCAACGGCATACACATCAGGCTTAATTTGCACTGCACTCAACATATGGTCTCCTCCGTAGGATTTGGGTGGCTGTTGCTATTGTAGCGGATAGCCTTATGCTACGTATTTCTGTTATTTTGAGCATAGCATTTGAGAAGCGGCCATATGTTTTGACTTTTATACAAATTCAGTCTAACCTGTGCAAACCTGATAATTTTATAGGAGTTGCTTCTGATGTCTACCAAATCTACTCATTTCAACACTACCGCAAAGACGAATGCTGTCACCGGAACATCTCCTTGGAAACTTCTTGGCACCCTGATTGCTCCATATAAGGGCTTAGCCATTCTTACCTTGCTGACCCTTCTCTGCGATATCGTGGGAATGCTCTATATCCCCACTGAGTTGTCGGCACTTATAAACGCGGCGGTCACCAATCACGATATGGTAGCGCTTACCTCTCACGGTATCCGTATGTTTATGGCGGCTCTTTTGGGATCCGGCGGTTGTATCGTCTCTTACTGGCTTGCATCACGGCTTGCTGCGCGCATTGGTCGCGATCTGCGCATGGCCGTATACAAGCACTCTCTTGAATTTTCGGGTTCGGATTTCAACCGCTTTGGTACAGGTTCAATGATTACTCGAACTCTCTCCGATGCCAACGTGGTTCAGCAAACCTTTCTTATGTGTTTTACCATGATGTTCCCGGTACCGGTTACCTGCATCGTATCTGTCGTTCTTGCCTTCTCAACCGATGCCGCAATGGGATGGATTCTTCTCGCCGTTATCGCGGTGTCCTTAATCGTGAGTGCCATTGCGGTAAAGATATCGGCGCCCATCTTTGTTGTAATGCAGAACTTTATCGACGGGATAAACGCTCGTCTGAGAGAATCAATTACCGGCGTGCGCGTAATCCGCGCTTTTGGTAAGGAAGCATACGAGCGAGCCCGTATGACAAAAACGTTTGAGGACTACGCAAGTCGTGCCATCCGCGTAAATTTGATCTTTGCCGTAACGGATTGCACGACGTTCTTCTTGATGAACGCCGTTGAATCTCTTGTTATGTGGGCCGGTGCAAATCGAGTGGGTATTCACGCCATGCAGATTGGCTCTATCTCGGCTCTCATTGAATACGCCATGCTGATCATGTTCTTTATGATGATGGCTCAGTTTGCCATGCTCGAGATTCCGCGTGCTCTTGCCTGTCTTGAGCGCTCGGCCGCGGTCCTGGATCAGAAACCCACCATTACGGACGGGTTGTCTAAAACGGTATCTTTTGGCCAGTCGGACGAGGTTGCTCGCTTTGATCACGCAAGCCTCCGCTTCAACGATGCCGACGAAGATACCCTGCAAGACCTGTGTTTTTCGCTGAGGCGTGGTCAAACCACCGCAATCATTGGCAACACCGGCTCTGGAAAATCCACCATCGCAAAGATGCTGCTTCGCTTTAGCGACGTAACAGGAGGACGCCTTACCTTTGGTGATGCCGACATACGTGATCTTCCGCAGGCGGAACTTCGCTCTCACATTGCGTACGTACCGCAAAAAGCGTGGCTCTTCTCGGGAACCATTGCCGAAAACCTGCGCTTTGGTGATAAGCATGCAGACGATGCTCATCTGTGGCACGCCATTGACGTGGCTCAGGGAGCCTTTGTTCATGAACTTGAAGACGGCCTTGATACACCGGTTGCGCAAGGCGGCACAAACTTCTCCGGCGGTCAGCGCCAACGCTTGGCTATTGCCCGAGCCTTGACGCGCCATGCCGACCTTTATATATTTGACGACTCATTTTCCGCGCTGGACTATAAAACCGATGCCGCTCTGCGACATGCACTCAAAGATGAGCTTGCTCATGCGGCAGTGCTTATCGTTGCACAACGAGTGAGTACCATCCGTAATGCCGACCAGATCATTGTCCTTTCCGACGGTTGCATCGTCGGCTTGGGAACCCATGATGAGCTTATGCGGACGTGCCAAACCTACAAAGACATATCCGATTCTCAAACCAGAGGTGGTGAACAGCATGTCTGACGAGAAGCGCAGTGAAGCCGAAGTTACTTATACATCTGCGGATACGTTGGGTGCAGCCACCGGCGTGCCTGACGAAGAACTTGAAATCCCCGCCGACGCCGCAAAAACAGCTCGTCGCCTCTGGAAGGCTGCCGCCGGAAATCGCTGGCGCCTCATAACCGCCGCCTTCTCCGCGTTGGCATACGTCTTCTTTACGTTGGCGGCTCCCGCTTACTCCGCAAAACTCGTGGATATCCTCTGGAAGAATATCCAGGCTGCATGGGATTTAGGCACAACATACCAGGTTACCTTTGAAACCGGCGGTCGAGAAATCCTCATATTCTTAAGCATCTGGACTCTTGCGTGGGCATTTTATACGATGCAATCCCTTGTCATGGCAAGCTTTGCCGAACGACTCAATCTTGTGCTTCGTAAGCAAATTGCCGAGAAGATCGGGCGTTTGCCGCTCTCGTACTTTGATGCTCATCGCCCCGGCGACACCATCTCGCGTGCCACAAATGATCTGGATAAAGTCTCCGAAGTGCTCCAACGCGGTCTTCTCCAGATTATTATTTCCACGACCACCCTCATCGGCGCAACCGTCATGCTTACCCTCTACAGCCCCTTTGTGGCCGGTATTTTCTGTATTTTTGCCGCAATGAGCTTTCTTCTCACCAAGATTGTCAGCAACCAGACGCTTCATGCAGCCGCCAAGCGGCAAACAGCTACCGGCGAGCTTACCGGTCGCGTTGAGGAAGCTTATTCGGGACGATTTGTTATCAAAGCGTTTGGACATGAGAGGCCAAGTTACGAAGATATCGCCTCGGCCGCGGAAACGCTTGCTCGCGCCAGCGAACGTGCGGACTTCATTACCAACGCAATCAGCCCGGCCATTCGCTTCCTGACCCGCCTTGCGCAGGTTGTCATCGGACTCTTTGCCGGAGGCATGCTCATTTCAGGCCAGTTGAGCGTGGGTGTGTTCCAAGCTATCTTCCAATACCTCACCCAAGCAACCGAGCCTCTTACGCAGCTTTCTTTCACGGTAAATATGCTGCAGGGAGCTCTTGCCGCGGCAGAACGTGTCTTCAACCTTCTTGATACTTCTGAAATTGTGACTGATCCACCAACTCCCGCCGCCTTACCCGATCCCGTACGCGGCCGCATTACCTTTGAACACGTCCGTTTTGGATACGACAAGAACAATCCCCTGATGCATGATGTGAATCTCGTAGCTCATCCGGGGCAGAAGATAGCCATCGTTGGCGCAACGGGTGCCGGCAAGACCACCCTCATCAACTTGCTGATGCGCTTCTACGAGATAAACGGTGGACGCATCACGCTTGACGGGATAGACACGCGCAATCTGGCTCGCAGCGATCTTCGGCGCCAGTTTGGCATGGTCTTGCAAGATACGTGGCTCTTTGACGGCACCATTGCCGAGAACATCGCGTACGGGAAACCCGATGCAACTCGAGAAGAAATAGAGGCAGCCGCCCGTGCTGCCCACGTAGATTTCTTTGTACGCACGCTTCCTCATGGCTACGACACGCAGCTCTCAAATGATGCGGAAGCCATAAGCCAAGGCCAAAGACAGCTTCTTACCATTGCACGCGCCATGCTCACCGATCCGGCGATCCTCATCCTTGACGAGGCAACTTCATCGGTCGATACCCGTACCGAGCAGGCGATTGTTCGAGCGATGGAGGCCATCATGGAGAACCGAACGAGTTTTGTTATTGCTCATCGCCTCTCCACGATTGTGGATGCCGACCTCATCCTTGTAATGGACCATGGAGATATTATCGAGCAGGGTACGCACGGCGAGCTTCTCGATGCCGACGGCACATACGCTGAGCTTTATCGCAGTCAGTTTGCTTGAGTTTAAATTGAGTATGCATTGTCCTTCAGCTTTTGTAAAATAGTATTAAGTTCGTTGCTTTAGATGAGATGTGATAGGCTCTTTATCCCAGTCTAAAGAACAGATATTCATAAGTGACATGATAAGTGACGTTTGATGTCACTTATCATGTAATTAGTTAGTAGAAGCATTATGAAAGCGAAGATGCATATGAATCTTGGAAAAGAATCTGAAACTCTCGAATTCAAGAAAACCACGGGCGAAGTCAAAGAGGCTATGATTTCAATCGCTTCGATTCTGAATAAGCATGGTATTGGCACGCTCTACTTTGGTGTAAAACCTAATGGTGATGTAGTTGGACAGGAAGTGTCGGAATCGTCATTACGGGACGTATCTCGCCTTGTTTATGAAACAATTAAGCCACAGATTTACCCCGCAATAGAAGAGGTTATTTATGACAAAAAGCATTTGATTAAGGTTGAATTTAGTGGTGAAAACGCACCTTATGCGGCAGCTGGAAGATATTATCTTAGAACTGCTGACGAAGATCGTGAGGTGACGCCCGAAGAACTAAAG
>SKEH01000450.1_pt1 | contig 25460 bp, 18 predicted proteins | sample 4826571 | NCBI WGS metagenome assembly SKEH01 (sample SAMN11008814, study PRJNA524170) | human gut metagenome | biome: Human fecal sample; material: Feces; isolation source: fecal sample from pouch patient p29 | host: Homo sapiens | place: Israel: Tel-Aviv | collected 2016-09-14 | reverse complement strand
TAAACTGGTTCATGGGGAAAGCCTCCGTATTCTGATTGGTTTTTAGCGATTTCAATCATACGGGGAAGGCTTTCCCTTTTTCAATACCCTCAAGGTATCAATTTACACAAAATATTTTACACTCCCTATCCATAACGCGCGCCTTCCTTAAGATTGAAGTGATTCGGGTTGATCTGGAACAATTCCATCACCAGTTCCTCATAGTCGTGCGACTTGAATATGATGCCCAAGTAATCAATACATACGTCAATGTTGTTCTGGCCGGTCAGTGACCGCAGCGCTAACGTCAACCGCACCCGTGCTTGTTCGTTAATCGGCTTATTCCCCGTCAGCAACTGATTCAGATGCGATCGACTGTAATCAGCCGTCTTCGCTAATTGACCTTGAGTAATCTTATGCGTGCGCATCTCATCATGAAACTGGTTTAGCCAGTCGGTATTCGTCATCCCGCCGACTAAGTTCAAATCTTTCAGCATGTTAGCTCCTTTCGAAGTAACCTGACAGCAAGGCCGCCTTTCTGCTTACGCAAAGTGGCTTGCCACCGGCGCTTTCGTCCTACTTACGTGTATTTTGTCTCTAATATTTGCCCCCCTATTAGAGACCGGGGGCTTGTGGCGGCCGGCTAACGCCGACCGCCGCCGCTCGCGCTAGCGGCTTTCGCGCTACACGCCGCGCACGGCGGCATACGTTGCAAGGCCCTTCCGGAAGGCCTGTGAGAACTTTCGCTCTCAACATATACAGACGGTTTGTAGGACGAGTTTTGAAACAAAAATTCGAATTGTAACGTGTTCTTAATATAGTTAGTTGCCTAACACACTGATACCACACCGACAATGTCGGCCAAGTGAACAGGAATATTGATTTAGTTTCTGAGCTCTTCTGAAAATAAAAACACTCGGCACGACCTTCACACGCATTGCGTATGTGTCGTGCCGAGTGTTACCGTTTCCCTACTTGGTGATGTGGAATTTCCTTGCCAATCGACCTAAAGACAAGATTGGCGGGGATTGACTTACTCGCCACCGTTGAATCTTTTGTATTCGAAGTAACTCATCTCTTCAGCATTTTTATAGTTATGAATGCTGAGGCGATTTTCCAACAGTAGCTTGTGAAGCAGATTATTTCCATGAGCCTGATTATCCATCGATTTGCCATATTCATCGAATAGTGCAGCAACTCTGGGCTCTTGGACATGGGCCGCCGCATCTACTGATAAATCCCCATATGGCGCAAACCCAAAGATAATTTCGACGTTGTTTTCGTATATGTCCAGATAGTCGAAGACGCTCTGGAAGTATGAATAATCCGCGGGACCAAGTGAATGACCGAAGAAGACAATCTGCTTGATTTGGTGGCTCATCACTGACTGGTCAACATGTCGCTTAGTTGCCTCTAAAACCCTGTATGTCTTAGAGAATTCGTACTTACGATCAACAGCAGGAAACATTGACTGATCAATGCCAATAATCGGCTGGTCCTCTATGCTTCCATGAATGTTCCGGTCATAGATGACATGCATTGCCTCGCTATGAGAAAACGAATGATCAGTATAGTTGAAATCTAAAATACTTGTTAGCTTTGCCTCCGTAAGCCAAGATAACAGTTTAAAACTCTTTTGCTCGTATCCATATGCATCTTGATTGACTTGGTCGGCAATATACCTGTTGAAAGAGGTCTCGAACCGTCTAAGTTCGTTTAGAAGGAACCCCAAGAAGTCAGGATTTTCTGTAGGAAATCCTAAACAGTTAGACAGAAAACTTATCAGCATAATCGCTTGCTTGTCTTCGTCATTCTTCACAGGAGGAATGGCATTCCGATTGCTGCTCCAATTCAAAAGAGACATAAACACTTGGGATTTCAGAAACTGACCAATGGCAGCCTCAATATCTGCACAGTCATTGCCCTCTCCATGTTTCAACAGAAGGACCGTCACCCAGAAGTTATCGAGATTAGTTGACGGTAATAACCCCATATCATTAGCTGCAGTATTGGTGAGCTTTGATTTCCTCGTTGGTCAATAACTTTCTTGCATCCCCAGCAAACTCCTGATTCGTCAGTATCTCTTGATAAGCATTTGGCAGATTGCAAGAGAAAAGTTATTCGGATCTTGCGTTTTCAGAACTTGCTTAATGTACTCACCAAAGGTCGAGTGAAGACCACACTTAAGGTCAAAACCATTTCCAATAATCACCAGGCGTTCAGGTGCACCTATAGGCTGACTCATCTTTTTACCTTTCATTATTCCAACACATTTGATACCAGTTTAGCTTAATCACAATTACTGGCTAATTTCTCAGTTTAATGATCATCTTTATCAAAAGATTCCGGAACCCGGTAATACACTTGGTTATTTTTGATCAATAGCTCCACAGGCACTTGGTATCCAGTCATTTCTGGTAACTCTGGCTGCCTCATTGAGCTCTGTGTCTGAACTTGCTTAATGAACTCTGAAGGAACATGTTGATATGCTAATTCAGGATTCACTAATGTCAACGGCTGACTCACAACTTTTTTTATACCAGTTTTGGCTCGAGATTCTCGAGCGAGATTTACATGCCAGACATCAGTTTCTTTTGAATGCCACTCCACCACATTATCCCTAACCTTCTCTGAGCTGGCTACCAATTCTTTATACGTTGCCCCCGCCCTTTCTGGAGAGACTTCGGATCGGCTTAACACCACCGTAAGACGGCTCAATTCTCGAAGCGTCGCCACTAATACCTGTTGGGATGAAAGTAATGGTACCAGTCCTCTAGTATGTCGTTCATATTCGCTGAATTTACCAGATGGCACCAATTCCAGCCGAATAAGTGAGTTAATCTGGTCAAGAAGCTCGCCTGATTTCTCTTCAAAATCACTGGCACGGTGGCGTGCAAGTTGTCGTTCACTAGCACTTTCCATAATTTCATCATTATAGACTGATAGTTGGCGACTTTCTCGAACCACAGTGCTTATCTGAGCCAAAAGTTCTGTCTTTTGAAAATTTTTGATATCATCTATTGATTCACTAATGCTCTCTAGCTTGCCGTTAATCTCAGTCATATAATACTGGCCGACCACCATTGAAGCCACAGCCATCACGCCCGCCACCGCTCCTGTTTTCGCGGCCAATTCAGATGCGGTCGAATTGATTGGTTTTAAATCGGCGGAACCAGCAATTCCACGATGACCGGCCGCCTGCGTAATTCCCTTATACAGATTCTCACCATTCTTTGAATGCATCAATGATTGGCCGGATTGCATGATCACTTGATACGCCCCAAAGCCAGCTTTCTCGGCTATTTCAGACGCAAGCGCGGAAGTCACTGAAGAAGCAGCAGACCACGTCTGACTGATTGTTGATAAGAGTCTTCCGCTGTTCGGCATAGGACGATACTGGCTCATATCAAATTCATCAGAAAGATCCACCTCTTGGATATACCCTAAGGTGATTTTTTCAGCGGGAACTTTGCTATCATCATAATCCGGCAAGCACTGCTCCGAATTAAGATCAGTCGCTGGCTTATCCGCAATTTTCTGATCAGTGCGACGGAGAACTGTCACTAAGATTGCCAGAGCAATCAGTATGACAATGACTGCAAAGGTGATTATAACGAAAGTTGGCACTTCTATCATTCCTTCCTTCTCTGTTTTTCCCACCAATTCCATTTATTCTGAGACATGTTTTTCCCTAAAAATATCAAACAACGGTACTGGTTCAAATTTGCGCGGTTTTATTTCTACTGGCTCCTCATCCAAGTCAAATAATGTCAGTTCTTCAGACCCATGTACTTGCGGCTGCCCGTCAACAGAAGGCCCATTAGTCTTAATTGCATCAAGGGTATATTCGGTCCGTTGGACTTTTTGAATACCTCGCTTCACTGGAAGTAAGCTCCATTCGCTAAAGACTATATCATTGCCGTTCTTATTCTTCCCAGTTAAAGCATTTCCTTGCACCATATTCGCCTTCACAATCGTCAAGGCACTCTTCACAACTTTCTTATTCTCGGGAGCGTTGTAAATACTCAACTGTCGCAAATACTCCTGATAAAACACTTGGTACATGTGTATAACTAAGAGCTCGGTATTATCCACAAGGAGTTCAATACCATACAACGATGTTAATGCAATCAGTGAATTCTGTTCAAAAGCTTCAATAGTGTTACTTACACGACTGGCAATTTTTAATTTTCGCAGGAGTATCTCAGTTAAAAATGCCCCTTCCCCTGCAGCTGGTTCGAGAAACGTCGCACTTAACTTCTGCAATTCCGGTTGAATCGCAAATGTATTCAGCATCTGGTTGACAATATTCTTTGGCGTAAAAACCTCACCATGTGCCTTGACTCTTTCATTAGACTTGATTATCTTCTCTTCAGCCATCAGTTCATCCTCACAGCGTGGTTATTAATAAACGAAATCTCCTGATCAGTCAGATTGTATTTTTTGAATAATTGCATATCAATTTCGTCGATATCTTTCTCCCAATCAATGAACGAGGAGGGGGTGAAGTTTTGTATAGGAACCATCCTCCAGACGGAAATTGGTCCATTCTGGGTTACTTTCAATATCCCAAGCATAATCCTAGAAAACTTTGTTTTGACATATTTTTCCAGAGCTTTTGCTTCAAATATGCTGTCAAACGCCCCGATGCTTATAAATGTTTCAGTATGTCCAACTCCTGGATTGCCAATAATGGGTTCGCTAAGCGTTTCTCCAAGTTTTCCGCTACCAATAGCGCTAGCTATAATCACCTTATACATATCAAGATTGGGCTGTTGAGAAACATATTTTCTAAGAATCCACTTCTTGACTCGTGCGCCGTTAACTCGCCCAACAATCTGAATATACTTTTCCGAAGTGTTCGGTTTTTCATTAAAGAAGGCTTCTGGAATAAGATCAAATATATTTGAAGACATATCGTATTTATGACCACTACTCATCCTTGATTCTGCGTTTGGATAGTCCTGATGAAATTCTTCAGTCAGTTTATAACTGGTTCTAGAAAACCCGATGCTGGATAATGACTGTTCATTTTTTTCATTTACTTTCTTCAAAATGGTGTTCAGTTCAGAATAGGGTGTGAATATTCCTACCGGCTCAAACTCACTAGTCTTATCATATAGGGTCACCGCAACCCCACCTTTTATTTCGGTGTGTGGAAAAACAACGCTCGCGTCCTTTTCAAAGCTGATAATCTTAAGGTGTTTATCGTTCAACATTTTTTGATTCCACGTCTTCGGTGTATCTCCACTTGCAAATAAAAACCTTGCGGGCGTAATTAAAACACTCTTATCGGATAACTGATACGCCATATCCATGAAATAATTATATATTGGTTTTTTACTGTTACTAGATCCTCGTTCAGATTCTTGATACGGAGGGTTCCCAATCACCACATCAAACTTCATATACTTGAACGCCTCCTTAATCTTCTTCACGCCAGCATCGATACTTTGTCGGGCTGTCTCAACAATATCATCTACATACACAATGTGGGTTTCGTAATGTTTATAACCGGTTAACGTCCGCTCTGCGATTGTTTTTGCCATTGGTGTTTTAGCTACCGCAAAGATATTCTGATCTAGAATATTGGCCCATAAATCTTCCAAGTCTTGTGCAGAGAACTTACCCGCGGTAACTTCATTCAACTTCTGAAATTCCTGGTAATACAGCGACGTCGCCAAATACAGTGGGTACAGCCCGGTCTTTGAGTTTATTTCGAGAATGTGAGCATCATTGCTGAAAATCTGATTAGTGAGATCCGTTGTACGCCATTCGGCAATCTGTTTGCCATCCTTAGTTGAGTTCTGATAGGCATCATCAAAGAAGGAGTAACCACCAATCGTCTTACCGAGTTGCATATTAACCACTCGCCACGGCGTGAGGACAGTTTCCTTGTCTGGGTTCTTGAAGGTACTGAAAACATCGGCAATCTGTAAAGTTCGCTCAACCGGATCCAGCTGATCTAGTTCTTTTACGCGATGGCGAATTATACGTCCTGCCTCAATGAACACTTCGGGATCATAGTACTTGGAAATTTGACGGAATTTGTCTTTGGTAATCCCTTGAGGCATAAATTCCGACCAAGACTGAGCATCAACCAAATCCACGAACTTATTGATGTCAACGTTCTGGTCAATATCAATATCCATCCCGTAAATCATCATCGGAATACGAATCGAAATGCCACGCAGCACCGAAATCATTGACTTGCGTTGCTTTTTGAGCGCATTCTTGCGGTCAATATCCGCCTGTTCCTCCTCAGAACGCTCCTTCTTCGGCTTCTTTTCTGCCCGAATAGCCTTCTCGTACTGCTCGTCATCAAAGCCCTGATGGTTCACGTCAATCGTATCAGGCCTCTTCTCTGCCTTAGTCTGCCCGACAATTGCCTTGATGTCGTTGAACATTTCCAGGTCAGAATTGGTTAGCTTCAGCAGCTCGTCATTGTACAGAGAATCGTCATCGAAGCCGGACTGCACCGCTTTTTCAGCGTAAACCTTCTTCAATTGCGTCAACAGCGTATCAACTTGATACGCCTGCATACCCTGACCTTCTTCACCGATAATTGGGAGGAAGTTCAGCAACTCACCGAGCTTTGCCCGCTGATCAGAGGTTTGCAGCTTACCGACACCAGTACTCATCTGCCGAGAAGCTGCCATCACTTTCAGAGCACGGTCCGGTGCAAAGTCAAAGATATAGCAGTTAGTTTTACGCCCGAACTCTTCATCCTCATAAGGTGTCTGCGCACGAAAGGCAGCCTGCAAGTACTGCATGGCGCTATTGGTATTCGAAAGGAAGAGTACCCCTGTCCACGGTTTAATCGTGACACCAGTGGTCATCTTGCGCACAGTTAATGTAATGGTGTGCGTTCGAGCTGGGTGATCCGTAATGGCATCCTTTACCCGCTTTAAATCCGAATCGGTAGCCGTAACCACGTTGTCGCTCGTATCTTTATCAACAATGTTCACGACGTTATAGAAGCCAAACACTGGATGGTTCTCTAGCGCCGTCTTCATCGCCTTGGCTGACTTCACGGACGGCATCAGCCACAAGGTGTGGCGTAAATTATTCCGGAACTCCAAAGTTGAGAACGGATAGTTGGAACGTTCATCACGGCTTGAGATATTGTCTAGAAATCTGTTCACCTTATCAGCATAAACAAACTTGCCCGTCTCATTATCAACCTTAAAGAACTCACGGAAGTTAAAAGACTTATCGTCATCAAGAAATTCCGGACTCTTGAACCGATTCTTGATTTCAAAAGTGTACATCGAAACAGACGGCAATCCGACATAAGGATTGCGCTCACCATTAGGATGCTCACTATCCCAGGAGTATTTAGCCTGCTGCTCCATCACATAGTCCCAAGTATAGACTTCATCTGCATCATATTGATCGAGCAAATTAAACGGCGTCCCGGATAGTTCCAGCACCCGCGTATACTTCGGCGTGACAACACCATCAATGACCTGCTGTGCAAGATCTGTTTGTGTGCCTTCATGCGCCTCATCGATGATAACAAGGTCCCATTGGGTATCCTTCACCAGCTGGTTCTTGTCAGCAACCGTGCCGCTAAAAGCCTTGGAGCCACGAAGATCTTGGATACTAGCGAAGTAGACGTACTTCTCCGCTTCACGTTGTAGTGCTTCCAGAGATAAATCTTGGTCACGTTTAGAACCATACTTGTAGCCTGATTCAGGCATGCCGATTTTTTCGAAGTCGTCAAACCAGCCCTCTGCGACCACAGGGCGATGCGTCATAATCAGGACTTTGGTATAGTTCTCCTTTTTGATCAGTTTCAGTGCAGACAGGGTCTTGCCAAACCGCATCTTCGCGTTCCAAAGCATCTTATACTTGGTCTTGAAGGTCTTAGCCGTCTTATCAACTGCATCCTGCTGTTCTGGACGTAGCTCAATCTTTCCCGTTGCTTGAACTGGACCATCGATTGACTCGCGACCATTCTTAACGGCGGCAATCGCTTGCTTCACTTGGTCAGCACTAACCTGAAACCACTCTTTTGCCCCTTGCTTCTCAAACGCCGCGTCACGCTTAAAACCCGACTTTAACAGGACCCGGTGAACATCATGATCATCAAACCAGGTATCCGATACTTTGCGGTGCGCTAGTTCGACCCAATCAAGATTGTATGGGACACCAGAAGTCTTCATGTATTGGCTAATCCGATGATGTGCCTCACTTCGAAGGTAATCACTGTTCGGCGACCAATCTTTCTCAAGATCCTGGCTGGCTGTGGTTTCGCCCACCTTCTCAAGGCCGGTATAACGTGGCCAGTTGCCATCCGAATTGTCCCCTGAAAGTGAGTAAATCATATGGCGCTCAGATGTTGTATACAGACTTCGTTGAGCCGGTTCAACAAATGGCTGGATCTCACCTTCATAGTCACAATATGTTTTGGCGAACCAGTACATTAACTGAATCACCTGTTGCAGTGCTGCAACACCGTCTTGCTTGCTATATTGTTCAAGTGTGTGTGACGCTTCATTGCCCGGCTGCTTGATTGCGTACAACAAATCCACCAACTGCTGATTCAACAGATGGTGATACTTCACTATCTTGAGATTCTGCGCGAACGTCGCATCATTGTCCATGTAGTTCTGATCTAGGACAAATTTGACGACATTCTCTGCAATCTTGCGCGCAGAGGTTAGCTCGGACGCATAGTTTCCCATTGCGTATTCCTGTTCAAGGAAGTCCGCAGCGCGGAAGTAGCCCATACTGTCCTCGTTGCCTTGCAAGAAATCAAAATTGCTACTCATTAGTTACCCTCCACCATGCAAATACTTCTGCATTCTACCTTAGTACAGCTATTTTGACTGATCACTGATAGAATCAGGCCATGACCCAGAAACCCGATACTCCGATAGAATTCTCTTTGTAATAATACCCGCATTACTTTGCATAAGCGTCGAAGTTAGCGCATTCTTGGTTAATTCAACACTATTATTAGGAAGACGAGTACTGAGATGGGATTTCAATTTTTGAATGTCTTCTTCAGACGGTTGAATTGCACTAGCTAACATTTCTCCATACTTCGAAAGTTGAATCTCAGTAGCTTTACGTTCTTCTTCCGATTCGTAGACCACAATGTTTGTGTAAAACTCAATAAGGTCTCCCTTAGATACTTTGTTAGGCCCATTAACTGAAAATAAATCCTGTACTTGATTTTTAAGCGTGTGCATAGTGAAATTGCGGTAGAAGATCCGGTCAAGATTGTCTCTTGGTGCGCCTACATCAGGTACAACAAAAAGTAGATTTGCGCTATCAAGGAAAGCAACCTGCATACTTTTAACCGTAATCTGACGATACTTCAAGCTAAGAACTTGCCAGTCGATTTTGGGATTTACAAAATTTATTGAGAATGGCTCAACTTCAGCCGTTGCATCATCCTCATCGTTTAAAATCATATAAAAGTCTGGATTAAGATTATACAGAAAACCAATCCTATCATTTTCAAAATATGACCAGTTTTGTGTGTTCTGAAGACAATATAAATATCTGTCCAAAATAGGCTGATTCAAATGAAAATGTTTTTTCCACAATTCTTCGACCTGGTGAAACTCTCCTGTTTGATTTCGAGCAGTATTTACGTCGCCTTCACGTAAAAAAATCTGTTCCGGATGAATATCCTGTCTAGTATAGATATATCCCATTTCCACAGAATTTTCGGTTGTCTTTATTCCTTTTGCATTCCATCTCTCATTAAGAAAAATAGGAACGTTAGTGGTATTGAAAATACGAATAACATCAACATCATGTCCGTCAAAATATTGGACTGTCTCTATCTGAACTCTGGGAATATACTCCCCTGAAATCGGGAGCTTATGAAGAAAGTCAATAATATTTTGTTGATTTAGTCTGTTACTATCGTCTTCTACACCAATAACAGCATGTGTCTTATCATCAACTCCAATAATCAGAAAACAGTCGTCGTAATGTGCTACATTAACAAAGCTAAAGATATCCTTCACGAACTCTTCCTTGTGATTATCGTCATACCACTCGGCCTTGAAATCATGATGGTCATCTTCTGGCTTCTGCAACCACATATACAGTTCTTCAGCATTCATACGATTTTCTCCGTTTACGTTTTTCATTGGCATATCATATTTCAATTCTACTACCGAACGACTTTGAAATGTGGAGATGTTGGAGGAAAAAAATCCCCGCCAGCTCAGCCCTCATTCGGCCCAAACTTGGCGGGGATTTTGGCGGGGAACGTAACATATTCCCCGCCAATCGTATCCATTGTATCTTCCGAAAATACCGTTAAATCAACATTCCGGGTTCAATTTACATGTACCTTTTATTCCCACTCAATCGTGGAAGGCGGCTTAGAGGTCACATCGTAGAGGATCCGGTTAACGTGATCCACCTCATTGACAATCCGCACCGAGATCTTTTGCAAGACATCCCACGGAATTTGGGCGAAGTCGGCGGTCATCCCGTCGATTGAAGTAACGGCCCGAATGCCGACCGCTTCGTCGTAGGTTCGGCCGTCACCCATCACCCCAACGGAGCGGATGCCCGGCAGCACGGTGAAGTATTGCCAGATGCTTTCTTGCAGGCCAGCCTTCTTGATTTCTTCGCGTAAGATAGCGTCACTTTCCCGGACGATTTCTAGCTTTTCGGGAGTGACTTCACCAAGCACCCGGATTCCCAGGCCCGGACCCGGGAATGGTTGGCGCCAGACCAGGTCGTGCGGAATCCCCAGCTTTTCACCCAGTTGACGGGTTTCATCCTTGAACAGGGAGCGGAGTGGTTCGATCAGCTTGAAGCCCATCTTTTCCGGCAGCCCCCCAACGTTGTGGTGCGACTTGATCGTCTGGGCGGTGTCGGTCCCGGATTCGATCACGTCGGTGTACAAGGTCCCCTGGGCTAAGAAATCGGCGTCCTTCATCTTCTTTGCTTCTTCGTCAAAGACGGCCACGAATTCCTTACCGATCGTCTTGCGCTTTTGTTCAGGGTCGCTGATCCCCTTAAGCTTGCCCAAGAAGCGGTCGGCGGCGTCAACCTTGATAATGTTAACCCCGAGGTCGGCGCTTAAGGCCTTCATCACGGAGTCGGCTTCATTCTTACGCAACAGACCGTGGTCAACGAAGATACAAGTCAGTTGGTCGCCGATCGCCTTGTGGATCAAAACGGCGGTTACGGAAGAATCCACCCCACCGGAAAGGCCCAGGATGACCTTCTTGTCACCAACGGTTTGGCGAATCTCGTCGACTTGCATGTCGATGAAGTCGTCCATTGACCAGTTGGCCTTGGCGCCACACACGTCAAAGGCGAACTTCTTTAAGATGTCCAGCCCGTATTCGGTGTTACGCACTTCGGTGTGGAATTGGAGCCCGTACAGCTTTTCGGCGTTGTTAGCCATCGCTGAAATCGGGCAGTTCTTGCTGGTGGCGACCACGTCAAAGCCGGCTGGTACGGCGGTGACCCGGTCCCCATGGCTCATCCAAACGTATTCCTTCTTTGGTAAGCCCGCAAACATTACGGCGTCGTCTTTAGTCACTTCAATGTCGGCATGTCCGTATTCGGAATCATCGGCGGCTTCCACCTTCCCGCCAAGGTCGTGAGCCATCAACTGCATCCCGTAGCAGATCCCCAAAATCGGAATCCCGAGCTTGTAGATTGCCGGGTCCACCGTGAAGGCCCCTTCGTCGTACACACTGTTCGGCCCCCCGGAGAAAATGATCCCCTTAGGGTTGATCTGCTTGATTTCTTCGGCCGTGATCTTGTGGGATAAAAGTTCGGAATAAATCCCAAAATCACGAATCCGGCGGGTGATCAATTGGTTGTATTGACTCCCGAAGTCAAGCACTATGATCTTGTCGAAGGCGTCAAGATTAATGTTTGCCAAATTTTCCACTCCTTTATATTATCTTCAAACGTCCTAACCATTGTACGGGTTTCACCCGGGTGGGTCAATGGTGAAGGGCCGGTTTTGCGGATTCTTTGGTAAATTAACGAAGTGCTCCCTAGCCATACGGCCTGCCAAGGAGGTTAGGTCGTACTTCTTTCCTTTTATCCTTTCTTAAGGAAGGCTAACTTTTTGGATAAAGTTGGGGGGATTTCTCGCCCCTCCCCGGTTAAATCGCTACAATTAGTTGATACCTGAATCCTTTCTAAAAGCTTGCTATAATGAGAGTTAATTTACTAAAAGAATGATCAATAATGGATATTTACGGGACGGCCACCCCTTACCTGCCCCAGCTGCTCGATTTTGTGATGGACCGGGTGCGCGACCTCTCCAACAAGGAGGTCGCCGCCGACCGTCCCAAGCTGTACGAGCACCTGATCGGGCGGGTCAAGGCCCAGGCTAGTATGGAAGAAAAATGCCGCCGCAAGGGCTACCCGGTCACGCCGGAATCGGCCCTGACGAAGTGTAAAGACGCGATTGGGATTCGGGTCGTCTGTAACTTTATCGACGACGTTTACCGTTCAATTGACCGGATCAAGGCCGCCGACTGGTGCACGGTCGTCGAAGAAAAAGACTACATCGAAAACGCCAAGCCTAACGGTTACCGGTCCTACCACTTAATTTTAGACGTGCCCACCGACCTCCCTAACTACACGGGCCACACCCCGAGCCACTACTTCGTCGAAATCCAGTTGCGCACGATTGCAATGGATTCGTGGGCGTCATTAGAACACGAAATGAAATATAAACACCACGTCAACGACCCGGAACGGATTGAAAAAGAACTCCACCGTTGTGCCGACCAGCTGGCCTCTTGTGACGTGCAAATGCAAACGATCCGCCAGCTGATCAACGAAAGTAATTAAGGAGGAACCGCCCATGAACATCCTGCTTGCGGAAGACGAAAAGCAGCTATCGCGCGCCCTAGTGACGGCCATGCAGGCGACCGGCTACCACGTCGACCCGGCTTATAACGGTCAAGAAGCCGTCGACTTAGCCGGGCAACGGGCCTACGACGTGATCATCTTAGACATCATGATGCCCAAGTTAAACGGGATCGAGGCCCTAAAGCAGCTTCGCCAAACCGGTAACAAAACCTACGTGATCATGTTAACGGCGATGGCCGAAATTGACGATAAGGTGACTGGTCTAGACGCTGGGGCCGATGACTATCTGACCAAACCCTTCTCCTTAAAGGAACTCCTAGCCCGCTTACGATCCCTGGAACGGCGCAGCGAGGATTATCAAGAAGACGTCTTAAACTTCGCCGACATCACCTTGGATAACGACGAACAACGCTTGGAAAGCCACAACTCGATTTCCCTATCAGGCAAAGAAACCAAGCTCTTGGCCTACCTGATGAAAAACCCGGGCAAAGCCATTGAAAGTTCAATCCTACTTGACCAGGGGTGGGATAAAGACGACGAGGCCGACGAAACCGACCTTTGGATCTACATCTCCTACCTGCGTCAAAAACTCCAGGCCGTCAACGCCCACGTGACGATCGTCGGTGAAAAGGGCGGTCCCTTTACCCTTAGCCAGCTAGCTTAGGGGGTGGCGACGATGATTCAAAAATTCCGGCGCCGCTTCATCGCCATTTCTACTTGCGCCCTCTTCGTGGTCCTCTTAACCATCATGGGGGGCATGCTGGGGGTCTCTTATTACAAGGCTTCCCAACAAGTCACCAACGTTTTAAATGTCCTCGCTAGCCACGACGGCCAAATCGATAAGGATAGCGTCACCCAGGTCACCGTCCAAAAACGCTTTGGTCCCAACACCAGTAAGGAAAGCCTCTTTCAGTACCGCTACTTTTCGGTTTTCTTTGACAAATCCGGTAACATCACTAAGATCGATAGCGGCCACATCGCCACGGTCGACCAAGACGCGATTACCGACATGGCGCACTGGGCTTACAAGCAAAAGAAAGCCCGTGGCCATACCGATTACGGCGGTACCACCTACGCCTACAAGCTAACCAAAAAGTCTAACGGTAAGGTTTCGATCATCTTCTTGGATGAATCAGTCATCATGGCGTCAGCCAATGAGTTGATGAAGATCGCCGCCGCCATGGGAATTGTCAGCCTGCTCCTCTTCACCCTGGTTTTGATCGCCTTTTCCAACCGGGCGATCCAGCCGATCATTGAGGCCGAAAAACGGCAAAAGGAATTCATCACCAACGCCGGCCACGAATTAAAGACCCCGCTGGCGATCATCGAAACCAACACCGAGTTATCTGAAATGATCAGCGGTGAAACCGAGTGGACGACCAGCAATAAGCAACAGGTGGCCCGGTTGACCCGGTTAATCAACAATCTGATCTCCTTAGCCCGCTTCGATGAGCAACCGGAAATGACGATCGCCACCATCGACGCCTCGGCCGCCGTTCAACGGGCCGCCGACAGCTTCGAGGCGATGATCACCCACGAAGGGAAGGGCTTTTCCACCAACATCGCCCCAGGCGTTAAGGTCCGCGCCGACGAAAACTACTTCTACGAGCTGTGTAACATCTTGCTCGATAACGCCAATAAGTACTGCGACGACGGGGGGAAGGTTTCGGTCTTACTACGGGAAAACAAAACCACCCGTGCCGTTACCCTAGAGGTCGGCAACACCTATGCGGAGGGCAAAGCGATTAATTACACCAAGTTCTTCAACCGTTTCTACCGCGATGACACCTCCCACAATTCTAAGAAGAGGGGCTACGGGATTGGCCTGTCGATGGCCCAAACCCTGGTTCACGCCTTTAAGGGCAAGATTAGCGCTCGCTACAAGAACCAGACCCTCTACTTCACGATTCGCTTGAAGATGACGAAGTAGAAGTGAGTGCGAACCAACCTCCTCGACGGGCCGTATGTAAGATCGGGGGAAGGTTGATGCGGCACGCATCGTTCTTCACCCGTACTTAGCTACTAGGCCCGTGGTTGGTGAGCACGTTATCAGTACTGCAGCATAGAAATAAAAGACCGACCGGCGTTTTTAAACGCTAGGCGGTCTTTATTTTCACGTGGAACTAATCCTCACGTAGGTACACCCGATCAATGTAGTGGTGCTCCGTTTTATGCAAAATCACGTCGGCCCGGGTCCGAGTCGGCAAGATGTAGTCGTTTAAGTTCGGTAAGTCGACGTCTTTCCAAACCTGCTTGGCCATTTTAAAGGCCTCCGCCCGGTCGCCCTGGGCGTACGGGTAATAGTAGTTGGTCGGGTCCTGAAAGGCGGTGTCTAACAACATCCCGAACCGCTCTAGGTACCACTTCTCCACTAGGCTGGCGTCGGCGTCGACGTAGACGGAAAAGTCGAAGAAGTCCGACACAAACAGGCGCTGGGTGGTCGGTAGTTGCAAGACGTTGATCCCCTCGACGATTAAGATATCGGGCTTGTAAATCGTTTGGGGATGGTCCTCCATCACGTCGTAAACCGAGTGTGAATAGGTCGGCGCCGTTACCTGATCCTCGCCGGCGTTGACGTCGTTCATAAAGGTCAGGAGCCGGTCCATGTCATAGGATTCCGGGAACCCCTTGCGCGCCATGATCCCGCGCCGTTTTAACTCAGCGTTGGGGTACAAAAAACCGTCGGTGGTGATCATTTCGATCCGCCGGTCTGGCATTAAGCGCTTGAGCAAGATCTGAAGCAGCCGGGCCGTGGTGCTCTTGCCAACCGCTACCGAACCGGCGATCCCGATGATGTACGGGATCCGGCGCGAGGACTTGCGCAAGAAGGTCATCTTTTGCAACTGCATTTGCTGGTAGTTTTGGTACTGGAGTTGGATCAGCTTAATCAACGGCAAGTAAATGTCTTGGACGTCGCGCAGTGAAATCTGGTCATTTAAGGACTTAATCTCGTCCAGGTTTTCCTGGGTCAAGAAGGTGATTTCGCTGGGAAAGAAGCTATGCCAGGTTTGGCGGTCAAACTGATCGTAATTAATCCATTCGTCCATTATCATTTCTCCGTTCATTTGGATAGCCCTTACATTTTAACACACTCAAGTAATTACGTGCATTCTTGGCCAATTCCCGGTAGGATAGACTGCCAAAAGGGGGAATTGATTTGTCACTAACATCCATCGCCGTTACCAAACGCCTAGCCGACTACCCGGCCATCCGGGCCCTGTACCAACGGGCCTTCCCACGCGCCGAACAGGTTCCCTGGTTCTGGTTGATGTTTAAGGCTAAGCGCTCCCGGGCCCACTTCACCGCCTATTACGATGGTGAGGACCTGGTTGGCTTCACCTACTTGATCGTCGGCCACAACGTTAACTACTTAATGTACTTAGCCGTCAACGACCGGATCCGCTCTAAGGGCTACGGTACCCAGATTCTGACCCACTTAAAGGCCACCTACCCGGCCCAAACCCTCGTGCTTGAAATCGAGCACCCTGACCCCAAGGCAACTAACGCCAAGCAACGGTTCACCCGGCTACAGTTTTACCTTAAAAATCACTTTCACCAAACGCCACACCTGGCCGCTGACGGGCCGATGACCTACCAACTGCTGGCCACCGATCCTAAGGTCGACCCCGCCGTGATTTACCGCCACCACTTCCGCTGGTTTGCCTGGCCGCTGGGGTGGTTGTACCCGGCGCCAAAACAGATTAAATAAATTAAGAAGTGGAGAACAACAAAATCCCGCAGCAGATCAACCAAGCTTGGTTAATTTGCTGCGGGATTTTTCACTTGAGGTTGGGTTGGGTCGCACTCACAATAACGTGCTCCCAACCACGGGCCTAGTGACTAAGTACGGGCGGAGAACGGTGCGTACCGCACCAACCCCCACCCTAGCTTAGCCCAACGGCCCGTCGAGGAGGCTTGTTCGCACTCACTCTTATACCTGCTTCGGTTGGCCCGTCGAAATCTCAAAGCCGGCCGTCACCGGTAAGGTCTCACCGGTGATGGCGCTGGCCTCATCAGTCGACAGGAAGTAAACGGCGTTGGCCACTTCCTCTGGTTCCACGATCCGGTTGAGCGGGCTGTTTTTGGCAAAGGTCCCCTTCATGTCTTGCGGGAACATCGGGGTGTTGGTTGGACCCGGGGCCACGCTGTTGACGCGGATCTGGTCCTCACCGTAGTCAATCGCCATCGCCCGGGTCATGTTGATGATGGCCCCCTTGGTGGCATTATAGGCCACCATCCCGTAGTCACCACCCATCCCGGAAACGGACGAGATGTTAACAATGGCGCCGTGTCGTTGGTCTAGCATGGTCGGCAGGACCGCCTTAGCCGCTAGGTAGCTCCCCTTAACGTTGATGTCAAAGACCTTCGCCCAGTCGTCAGCGCTAATCTCGTGAACCTTGCCATGAACGACAATCCCCGCGTCGTTAACTAAGGCGTCAATACCGCCGAAGCGTTCCAGCGTTGCCTTAGCCATTTCCTTAGTGTCTGCTTCCTTGGAAACGTCGGCGGCCACAAAGCCGATTAACTTCTCGTCAAAGTCCTGGGTCAGGCCCGCTACGACCTGGGCGCCCTTAGTGGCATTTCTTGCGACTAGCATGACCTGCCAGCCGTTTTGTAGGAACTTCTTGGTGGTGGCCAGCCCAATCCCGGACGTGGCCCCCGTGATAACAACTGTTTGCATAACAAGACCTCCTTAGTTGCCACCATTGTATACCCAAAAGTGCGCGAGTGGAAAATAACCTAACTAGCAGTCCACCTGACTAAGCTAGCCCGGCCGTACTTAGGCACCAGGACTGCGGTTAGTTCCCACGAATAGACAACAAAAGGCCGGGAGGAAAACGTGTTTCCCCTCGGCCCCTTGCCTTGGTTTTAAACGGTTATTCAACTAATCCCTAGTGGCTAAGTCCGGGCACAGAACACCGCTGCCGCGCTAACCTGTGCCCTATTTTAACTAGTTGGGTCGCACTTCTTATTTCGTCGGGAACTTCAGGGTCTTGTTGGCGATTTCTGGTGCGTCGGTCGTGTAATCATCGAACAACGACTTCCAAGCGTTTTCCGCCAGTAGACTCGTCTTCTTCTTTTGTTGGACCTTCTTTAAGTTGGCCAAACTCTTTTGGGCGTTGTAAGTGTAACTAGACTTGTTAACCTTGGTGAAGCCCGGTAGCTTGTAGAAGCGTAGGAGGTCACCGTTGATTACCTTGTCGGATAAGGCGAGGTCGGTCGTGACGTACTTTTGGATCTTGTCGATCTGCTTCTTTTGGCTCGTCGTCATCTTAGTGATCGGCTTACCAGTAGCGGTGTAGTAGTAGTCACCACCGTACTTGGTGTAGGTCTTAGATACCCAGTCGCCATCCCTAAACGGCACGATCTGGTTGCGCTTGGTGCTCAACAGGTCCTGGCCGAACTGGATGTACTTGTCCGAAGAGATCCCGAGGAGGTCTTCAATCGTTGGCAAGACGTCGATTTCACCCCCGTAGGTGTGGTCGATGCCCCCCTTGAGTCCTTCCATGTTGATCATGAACGGCACCTTTTGGAACATGGCCAAGTCGTAGTTAGTAACTGACTTCTTGCCCAAGATCTTGGCGATCGCCGCCTTGTGGTTGTCGGAAATCCCGTAGTGGTCCCCGTACAAGATCAGGACGGAATTCTTACGCAAGCCGGTCTTGTCTAAGTAATTGAGTAGCTCCCCGATCGATTGGTCGAGGTAGTGGGCGGTTTGAACGTACGGGTCAACCGTGTCGTCACCCGTCGACAGCTTCGGGAAGTCGGTGTCTTCGCTGTGGATGATGTACGGGTAGTGGTTCGTCACCGTAATCAACTTAGCGTAGAACGGTTGCGGCAGCTGTTGTAAGTATTCGGCCGTGTACTTCAAGAACAGCTTATCCTTGGTCCCGTAACCGACGTCGGAATCCTTAACGGTCGGGAAGAAGTCCTTAGAGAAGAAGTATTGGTAGCCAAATGACTTGTAGGCGTTGTCCCGGTTCCAGAAGGATGGCACGTCCCCGTGGAAGGCGGCCGTCGAGTAGCCGAGCTTTTGTTCCAGCAGGGCCGGGGCCGCTTGGAAGGTGTTGGTGGTCCCGTCAATCGTCATGGCCGAACCTTCTGGCAGACCAAAGAGCGAGTTTTCCAACATCATTTCGGCGTCGGACGTTTTCCCCTGACCTACTTCGTGGAAGAAGTTGTCAAAGGCCAACGTGTCGCTAGAGTGGTAGAGCTTGTTTAAGTTGGGCGTTACTTCTTGGCCGTCCACCTTATAATCGATTACCCACTGCTGAAGGCTTTCCAGGTGGATGATGAAGATGTTTTTACCCTTCGCCACCCCTTCGTATTGAATGTTTGGTGACGCGTAGTTGGACTTCAAGAACTTCTCGACCGGGGCGAGGTCCTTGGCACTGGCCTTGGCCTTGATCGCACTGGTTTGGGTGGCCTTGATCCCATCGTAAATCGTGTAGGCTTCCAGCCCCAAGTACTTAACGATGTAGTTAGAGTCAAAAGTTCGGGTCAGAAGCTGGCTCCGGTCGCTTTCGGCCATCCCGAGATTGGCGCCAAACAGGACAAAGCCCAACGCCGTAAAGGTCGCGGCGTAGCGAATTTTAAAGTAGCGCATATCGACGCGAACAAAGTGGAAGAGCAAGATGACGATTAAAATCACCACGTCCAAGTAGACACAAAAGTCGCTTGGTTTCATGATTTCGGCCAGACTCTTCCCCAGGTTATTGGAGGTCGACCCCGACCCCTTGATCACGTTCATCGTGATGAAGTCGGAAAATTCACGGTAATAGAGGATGTTGGCAAACAGCCAGGTGGACAAAAGCAGGTCCACGATTACCATCACCCAATAGGATAACCGCCCGCGAAAGTATAACCCAATCCCCAAGAAGACGATTGCGCTGGGGATCGTGTTAAAGGCAAGCAGGAATTGCTGCACCGCCCCGGTCGCTCCCAGAGTGAACTTTGTTTGGTACGCCCAGTAACTCTTGATCGCAAACAAGAGCACCGTTAAAAGAAAGAACCTGAGCTTGGTATTGAAGACCGCCCGGACCTTTCGCAGCGCTGTTTTCATAATTTGTGTTCCTCCATCAAAAATATCAACATTCTCTATCATACAAGAATTCCGGGCATTGGCAATTACTTGACCATTTTTTTCGTAAATGCTTAAGAATTTCCTATTTCCTGGGAAATATTTGAAAATAGAGCGGTGCCCCGCCGTTGATCCCGGGAAATTAACCATTTACCAAGCCGCTGGCCGGGTGTATGATCATTGGCGGACTTTATAAGAGAAAGAAGAATATATACATGCAAATTTCCCAATCCCGGGCCAACCTGATGCTGGTCCTCGTTGCCATTTTGTGGGGCTCCTCCTACGTCTTTGCTAAGCAAGTTGTCGACGCCGGCATGCAGTCGGGGCTGATCAACGGCTGCCGGGGCACCTTTTGCGTTGCCGCCGGTTACCTGCTCTTCCACGCCAAGATCAACCAGATGAGCCGCCGCGACCTCAAGATCGGGCTGACCGCCGGGTTGATTAACTTTTCCGGCTACTACCTGCAAACGGCCGCCCTGCGCTACACCACCCCGGCCAAGAACGCTTTTTTGACGACCATGTACGTGGTGATCGCCCCCTTCATCCTCTGGTTATTTTGGCACCAGGCCCCGCGGCGCAAGGATTACTTCGCCATCATCCTAGCCGTGATCGGCATGGCGTTGCTGTCCGGAATCTCCCCTGCTAACTTCACCCTCCAGTCGGGCGACCTCTTGACCTTAATCTCAGCGATCTTTTGGGCCCTACAATTAATCTACTTTGCCAAGTTTGCCTCCACGGTCTCCTCGCCCTGGATCGTGATCTTTTTGATCGGACTAGTGCAGGGGAGCCTCGGTTGGGTTTGCGCCCTCTTGTTTGAGCGGCCAAGCTTTGCCCACGTCCACTGGCTCCAGGCCCTGGTTCCGTTAGCCATCCTCGCCATCGTGGTTACCTTCTTAGCCCAGGGGATGCAAATCACCGCCCAGCACTTCACCACCCCCACGGCGGCCGGGATCATCCTAATGCTAGAATCGCTCTTTGCCTCTTTGATGTCGGTGGCGCTAGGCTTTGACCGTCTCACCCCACAATTAGTCATCGGCGGGGTAATCCTAATTTTGGCCAACCTGCTCATGCAACTCGACTTGGCGAAGATGCCGTTTGTCAAAAGAATTTCATCGAATTAAAAAGGACCAGGAGAAATGGAAATTTCCCCTGGCCCTTTTTGTTGTTGGCTGTCATGCATAACTTACGGCCTGCTGGACAGGCTGGGTCGCACTCACTTCGTTTGGTACAATCCCCCCGGAATCTGGCCAATCAGGTCCGTAACCGGGCCCACACTGGTCACGGTCAGGGCGTGCATCGCCCGTGAACAAATCGTGTAGACCAACTGGCGTTCCGCGTCGCCTTGGTACTTAGCCTGGTTGGCATCCCAAACGATCACGGCGTCAAACTCCAGTCCCTTGGCTAAGTATGACGGTACCACGATCGTCCCCTGGGCCAGCCGTTGATTTTCGGTCTGAATCAGGGTGACCGCTTGCCCGGCCTCCTTTAGAAGGGCGGTGATCTTTTCGGCGTCGGTCAGCGTCTTGGTGATGATGGCGGTGGTGTCGTGATCGGCTTGGTACTTCGCTAAGGTTGCCACAACTTGGTTAACGGCGTCCTCTTCACTTGGCGCCGTCAGCACCCGCGGCAGTTCCCCCTCCCGTTCAAAGGCCTCAATAGCTTCCCCGTCCTTTAGGATCGCCTTAGTAAAGTTGGTGATCTGCTTGGTCGACCGGTAGGAACGGGTCAGCTGAATGACCTTGGTCTTTTCCGGTTCAAACATCGTGCCCAACTGTTGCAAGAGGCTCCGGGCGTTGTTGTGGGTGAAAATGGCTTGGTTTAAGTCACCTAGCAGGGTGAAGCGGGCCTTGGGGAAGCAGAACTTGAGGTAGGCCAGCTGGAAGGCGTCGTAATCTTGGACCTCGTCGACAAAGACGAAGCGGATCTCGCGTTGGCCCCGCTTACCGGTCAAGAGATCGTATAAGTACAGGTAGACGCTGATTCCGTTGGCGCTCATCCGCTTTTCCTTGAGGGCCGCTAACTGGTCGTCAACGTAGCCCGCCCATTCATCTTCGGTCAGGCCAAAGTCGGCTAACTTCACTAGCTTCGGAGTCACCCGGAGTAGGTGGATGTATTGGGCGTTGATGTTCATCCAGCGGTTATGGTCGATCGCCTTTTTAATCGGCTTGAAGGCCTCCATTACGATCCGGCGGGCCAGGTATTTGTTTTCGGCCTCTTCATCCTTAAACTCGCCACCGTACTCGTGGTAAATGACGTCGAGCTCTTCCTTGCTTAGGGTCTGGATCCGTTCTTCGACCCACTTGGAGCGCATCTCACCAGAAATGCGCCGGTTGAGCATCTTAAGCAGCTCCTGCTTGGTAGCGTCCAGCCGGTTCCCCAGGTTGTAGTTTTGGTTAAAGGAGTAGTAGAGCTCGGCGATCTTGTCCTTGCTAAAGAAGGCCTTCTTGTTAAACATCAGGTTCTTAAAGCGCAGGTGGCCATCGCGGCCTAACCGCTTGGCGTAGCGAGTAACGGCGTTAAAGTAGGTCAGGCTGGTTAACAGTTGGCTGGCCCGGGCGTTGACCCCCTCCTGGTCGGCGTCGAAGCGTTCCTGGATTGAGGCGACTTGTAAGCGCGGCACCCGACGGTTAACGTACTGGTAGTAGGTCAGCTGCACCATGTTGTGTTCCCCCAGTTCCGGGAGCACCTGGTCGATGTAGTCGTTAAAGAGCTGGTTGGGGCTAAACAAGATAACCTGCGAGGAATTGAGGTTGCCCCGGTAGCGGTACAAGAGCCAAGCGACCCGCTGCAAGACGGCCGCCGTCTTCCCACTCCCAGCCGCCCCCTGCACGAATAACAGGTCGGCGTCGGTGTTACGAATGATCCGGTTTTGGGTCCGCTGGATGGTGGTGACGATGCTCTTCATCTTGGTCGACGAGTGGTTGTTTAAGGCCGCCAAGAGCATTTGGTCGGTCACCGTTTCGGCCGTATCGTAGAGGGTCACGATTACGCCGTCTTCAATTTGGAACTGGCGCTTTAACTTTACGTTGACGGTCTGTTGGCCATCGGGGGTGTCGTAGGAAACCTCGCCCAGTTCGCCCTCGTAATAAATTGACGAGATCGGCGCCCGCCAGTCGTACACCAAAAAGTGGTCCGGCGAGTCGGCAAAGGAGGCCAGGCCGATGTAAATCGTTTCCGGGGTCTGGCCAGCTTCTTCGGTGAAATCAATCCGGGCAAAGTAGGGCTTGGCCTCGAGGCGCCGGAAGGTTCCTAGGCGGTCGGCGGCGTGTTGCCAGGAGTTTTCCCGCTCATCGAGGAGCTGCTGTTGGGCGCGCACCGACATCGCCGTGTCCATCATCCCCGAGTAGGTGGTGGTGTTCATGCGGATCTCGTTGAAGTCCCCGCTAATCGTATCGATGTCTTTTTTAGCGGACTGGATCTTTTGGCTTGCCTCTTGTTCGGCGGCCTTAATCCGGTCAATCACCTGGTCCAAGTGGGCCTGTTCACGTGCTTGGGTTGCGTCAGTCAAATCGATCGCTCCTTTTTGCGTAAAATCAATCTAATTATTATAGCACGATCAGCAAGCCCTTTCCGCTCTAACGCTCTTCAATTTTGGTAAAGCTTTTGGTATTAATGATTAAATTATTCGCCCTAACCATCATTTCCCCCTAAAATAAGGGTATTAGACCTTTAGAAAGGAAGCCTTCCCTCATGCTCAGCCAACTCACCTATGGGCTCACCCACATTCCGGAAGTCATCATTCCGCTCTTTCAATCCGTCGGTAACTGGGGGTACCTGTGTCTCTTTTTGATCACCTTTATGGAAACTGGTTTGGTCGTTTTCCCCTGGCTGCCCGGCGAGTCCTTGATTTTTGTGGCGACCTCGCTATCGGCCGTTTCGACCAACCAAATCCACATTGAAATCTTGTTGCCGGGCTTTTTTATCGCCGCCTTGCTGGGTGATACGGTCAATTACTTGATCGGCACCCGGCTAATCAAGCTCCCCTGGCTCTTCAAACGCCTGGATGGCCCTAACCTGGAGCAAGCGCGGATCTTCTTTCAACGCCACGGCATTAAATCGGTCATCTTCGGCCGCTTCGTCCCCCTGATTCGAACCTTTGTCCCCCTAATCGCCGGGTCCTCGGGCCTCAAAGCCCGCCGCTTTTTGATCGGTAACTTAATCGGCAGCGCCCTGTGGGTCTTGTTAGCCGGGGTGGCCGGCTACTACTTCGGCACGATTAGTTTCGTCAAGGACCAATTCTCCCTGGTTTTACTAGGGCTAATCTGCGTCTCCTTTTTGCCGGCCGCCATCGTCTGGGGGATCAATCGCTTACGCCGCCACATCATCATGAAAAAGGGCTCCTTTTAAAACCCTCGGTTCCGCATTTCATAATGTTTTCTGGTATACTTACAATTAAATGTTAGGCACCCCAAGGCGCTCCGCCGGCGGGTGCCAACTGTTAATTCGTTACGATTGTGAGGGAGAAAAATTTATGGCAATTAACGTCTACTTTGTTCGCCACGGCCAAACCTACTTGAACCTCTACCACCGGATGCAAGGGTGGTCCGATTCACCGCTGACCGAAAAGGGGCTGGCTGATGCCGCCCGGGCGGGTCAAGCCTTAGCCAAGGTTGACTTTGACTACGCCTTTTCTTCGGACCTGAAGCGGACGATGGAAACGGCGCACGAACTGTTAGCCAACCACCCGGGTAAGCTAACCGACGCCACCCCAGACCCGGCTTGGCGCGAAGAATTCTTTGGCTACTTTGAAGGGCTCAATTCCGATGCCACCTCCTACACGGTGTCACGGGAATTCCGGACCTTTGAAGAAATGATCGCCAACTACGGTGTCGAAGCTACCCGCAACAAGATTGCGGCCGCCGACCCGTTCGAACAAGCCGAAGACGACGACGCCTTTTGGAAGCGGTTGGAACCGGGCTTTGAAACCCTACGCCAACTACCGGACGGCTCCAACGTCCTCGTGGTTTCCCACGGGATGACGATCCGCTCCATCGGTAGTCGCCTTGGCGGGGCAGAGTACACTGCCCAACCGCAAAACGGCGCGCTGGCCAAGCTGGTCTTGGACCAAGACGGCGCCCACTTCGCCTTTTACAATCAACTCCAGGTTCCTGAATAGATAGGGGGAAACTTCACCTCAATGGATACCACCGTTCCCAGTGAAAAAGTGATTATCATTGGCTTAAACACCGGCCAGGCCAACTACGAGTACTCAATGTTAGAGCTGGCCGAACTGGCCCAAGCCAACCACATGGAAGTCATCGACCGCCTCGACCAGTCCCTCGACCGGCCCAACGTCGCTACCTACTTTGGTAAGGGGAAGGTTGAGGAACTGACCCAGTTTGCTACGGCCGAGCAAGCCACCACGATCATCGCTAACGACGAGCTGACGCCCAGTCAGTTCGCCAACCTAACCGAATCCACCAAAATCCGGGTGATCGACAGGACCGCCCTAATTTTGGAGATCTTTGCCCAACGTGCCCAGAGCCGGGAAGCCAAGATCCAGGTTCAAATTGCCCAGCTTCAGTACCGCCTGCCGCGCCTACACACTGCGGCCAACCAGTCCTTAGACCAACAA
>SKEH01000445.1_pt1 | contig 25733 bp, 18 predicted proteins | sample 4826571 | NCBI WGS metagenome assembly SKEH01 (sample SAMN11008814, study PRJNA524170) | human gut metagenome | biome: Human fecal sample; material: Feces; isolation source: fecal sample from pouch patient p29 | host: Homo sapiens | place: Israel: Tel-Aviv | collected 2016-09-14 | reverse complement strand
TATTTTTAAGACATATAAATGTAAACGAAACTGACATACATAAAACAACTGTCTCAATTGAAGCGCGAAAGTTTTGAGTTTTCGTATTTTATTTGAAACGCTTTCGCGCTTTTCGTGCGCCGCTTCATCGGTTTCATTACATAGCGGTAAGCATGAATATCAAGATCATCAACTTTTAAGCTTTCGATATCCAGCAGGTTTTGACGTGTCTGATAGTAGTTTGGTGAGAATACCAACGGACGGGTCGCCTCGTGCTTAATCATCGACTCCAGCGCTTCGCTCCCCAAAAGGAACAACGTATCTTGCGTCACATCTTCAGTCTGCTGAACCTGTGGCTTTGCCACCTGCGCCTGATTCGCATACTGCAACGCTTCCTGAATCTGACGGATACGCAGATCTTTCTGCTCCTGCGCGACTACTTCCTGGGTTCTTAAAGAGTCCTGCAAGTTTTTCATACGCAGCGCGATGTTGTCTTTCAGGTCTTTTTTCAGTTCTTCGTTTACCTGGTTGTCAACTTGCTGGATATACTTCGCCAGCTGCTTCTGCGCACCTTCAGCTGTTTCACCAACATAAGAAACGGCTAAAGGTAATGACTGATTTTTGACGGTAGGCTCAATGGTCAACTTTTCTGCTTCTTCCTGGTTATCCAGCGTTTCCGCTAATGCTGAGAATGCAGTGCTGTAACGTCCGATAAGCGAAGCCTGAATGTCGGAGACTTTCGGTACAGCCGATCCGTAGATCACATTCATCGCGTTGGTATAACCAGCGATTTGCCCCACATCAGGTTGAGTAACGATAGCTGTGGAAGTCCACTTTTCTTTGGCAACGGCCAGATACCCTATAGCCAGGGCAATAGCAACAATGACAGAGATGATAATTGTCATCTTGCCGCGCCACAACTGCACCAGTAAATCAATCAAATCAATCTGTTCCGGGTCATGGTTTTGCCCAGAAACATTATTATTTTCTACTCTCATCATTACCCTAACTGACGGAAATTTCCAAGTCCGCATAGTTTAGCGATAATCCCCGTGAATGCTATAGGATAAGTGATAAAAATAATGAATTATTGCGGAGGTAACAAAAGACAATCAGGGCGTAAATAGCCCTGATAACAAGATGTTAGTCGCTGCCAAAGAGATCGCGGGTGTAGACCTTATCTGCCACATCCTTAAGCTCTTCTGCCATACGGTTGGAGATAATGACGTCGGCTTGTTGTTTGAAGGTGGCGAGATCACGTTCCAGGCGAGAGTTGAAGAATGAATCTTCTTTCATCACCGGTTCGTAGATGATCACTTCAACGCCTTTCGCCTTGATACGCTTCATAATCCCCTGAATAGAAGACGCACGGAAGTTATCTGAACCGCTCTTCATAATCAGACGATAAATACCTACCACTTGCGGCTTGCGTGACAAAATGGCATCGGCAATAAAATCTTTACGCGTGCGGTTAGCATCGACAATTGCCGAGATCAGGTTATTCGGCACAGACTGGTAGTTCGCCAGTAACTGCTTGGTATCTTTCGGCAAACAATAACCACCATAACCAAACGACGGATTATTGTAATGGTTGCCAATACGTGGGTCGAGACAAACGCCTTCGATTATTTGACGGGAATTCAGACCTAAACTTTCTGCGTAGCTATCCAGTTCGTTAAAGTACGCCACGCGCATCGCCAGGTAGGTGTTTGCAAAAAGTTTAATCGCTTCTGCTTCAGTGGAGTCGGTAAACAGGGTCGGGATATTTTGCTTAATCGCACCTTCCTGTAACAGAGCAGCAAAACGTTCTGCGCGTTCTGAACGCTCACCGATGACAATACGTGAAGGATAGAGATTATCGTAAAGGGCTTTACCCTCACGGAGAAATTCCGGGGAGAAAATAATATTTTCAGTACGATATTTCTTATGCATCGCTGCGGTAAAGCCAACGGGTACCGTTGATTTGATGACCATAACCGCATAAGGATTTATCTCTACTACGTCCTTAATTACTGATTCTACACTCGATGTATTGAAATAATTAGTTTTAGGATCATAGTCGGTTGGTGTGGCGATGATGACATAATCAGCATCCCGGTAGGCTTCATTTTTATCTAATGTGGCATTAAAGTGTATTTTATCTGATTGCAAAAACTGCTGAATTTCCTTATCAACAATAGGAGATATCCGATCATTCAGCATAGCAACGCGTGACGGTAAAATATCTAATGCCACAACCTCATGATTTTGTGCGATTAGAAGCCCGTTTGACAAGCCTACATAGCCAGTACCGGAAATGGTGATTTTCATTTCATGCTCTCAGAATTAACTTAACTGTGAATCATGATGTTTTTAGCATCCTGATAAGAGCTAAAAGTTTTAACGCTACGTTGTCAGATGGTCAACGCAACGAAAAACAATTCAGATTTTCTTTATAAGAATAGCTGATATTTATTAAGTTAATATTAAGCAGTGAAATTTAGTCTATAAGATAATTGGCAAAAAAAAGCCCGGTGCAATATACGCCGGGCCTCAATTTTATTGTTGGTTAAATCAGATTAATCCAGCCATTCAGTATGGAACACACCTTCTTTATCAATGCGCTTATAAGTATGTGCACCGAAATAGTCACGCTGTGCCTGGATCAGGTTCGCAGGCAGAACAGCGGCACGGTAGCTATCGTAATAGGCAACCGCAGCGGCGAAGGTCGGAACCGGGATACCGTTCTGTACTGCATAAGCGACGACATCGCGCAGCGCCTGCTGGTAGTCATCGGCAATTTGCTTAAAGTAAGGAGCCAGCAACAGGTTAGCGATCTGCGGATTTTCGGCATAAGCATCGGTGATTTTCTGCAGGAACTGCGCACGGATGATGCAGCCAGCACGGAAAATCTTCGCGATTTCGCCGTAGTTCAGATCCCAGTTGTACTCTTCAGACGCAGCACGCAGCTGAGAAAAGCCCTGAGCGTAAGAAACGATTTTGCCCAGATACAGCGCACGGCGAACTTTTTCGATGAACTCAGCTTTGTCGCCTGCTGGCTGCGCTTGCGGACCAGAGAGAACTTTAGATGCGGCAACGCGCTGATCTTTCAGAGAAGAGATATAACGTGCAAACACAGACTCGGTAATCAGCGACAGCGGTTCGCCAAGATCCAGCGCACTCTGGCTGGTCCATTTGCCCGTACCTTTGTTTGCTGCTTCATCCAGGATCACATCAACCAGGTAGTTACCGTCTTCATCTTTTTTAGTGAAGATGTCTTTGGTGATGTCGATCAGGTAGCTGCTCAGTTCACCGTTATTCCACTCGGTAAAGGTCTGCGCCAATTCTTCGTTGGTGAGGTTCAGGCCACCTTTTAGCAGAGAATAGGCTTCAGCAATCAGCTGCATATCACCGTATTCAATACCGTTGTGAACCATCTTCACATAGTGACCTGCACCATCGGCACCAATATAGGTAACGCATGGCTCACCGTCTTCAGCCACTGCGGCGATTTTGGTCAGGATCGGCGCAACCAGTTCATAGGCTTCTTTCTGCCCACCAGGCATAATGGAAGGACCTTTCAGCGCGCCTTCTTCACCACCGGAGACACCGGTACCAATGAAGTTAAAGCCTTCGGCAGAAAGCTCACGATTACGACGAATGGTGTCCTGGAAGAAGGTATTACCACCATCAATGATGATGTCGCCTTTATCGAGGTATGGCTTGAGGGAATCAATAGCAGCATCCGTGCCTGCACCTGCTTTCACCATTAACAGGATGCGACGAGGCGTTTCCAGAGATTCAACAAACTCTTTCACCGTATAGTAAGGAACCAGTTTCTTGCCTGGATTTTCGGCAATCACTTCTTCCGTCTTTTCACGGGAACGGTTGAAAATAGAGACGGTATAACCACGGCTTTCGATGTTGAGCGCAAGGTTGCGCCCCATCACTGCCATACCGACTACGCCGATCTGTTGCTTTGACATTGTTTACTCCTGTCAGGGGTTACTGCGAACTTTAACGCAGGTCTATATGAAGCTTACGGTAACTCAGGTTAGAAAAGTATTATATTTTTACTGAGGCTAAGCAATTCAGTTTTTCTCAGAAAATTTATAACCATCAGGATTGCTTTGTTGCCAATTCCAGGCATCGCGAACCATCTCATCTAATCCCAAACAGGCTTTCCATCCAAGTTCAAGGTATGCTTTAGACGGGTCGGACCAACATTCAGCAATGTCGCCTGCTCGGCGCTCAACCAACACATAAGGTATATTAACAGAGGTTATCCGTTGAAAAGCAGCCAAAAGTTCAAGAACCGAATAACCATGCCCTGTGCCTAAATTGTAAACCTTATAATTGCTACCTTCATCTCGGTGCTTCAAGGCAGCTATATGACCGTTTGCGAGATCCATAACATGAATAAAATCTCTAACGCCAGTACCATCTTTAGTTTCATAATCATTACCATAGATGGATAATTGCTTATATTTACCACTTGCAACTGAACATATATAAGGCATCAAATTATTTGGAATACCGTTAGGGTCTTCTCCAATTTTTCCGGAAGGATGTGCGCCAACAGGATTAAAATAACGCAAAATTGTTGTTCTAAAAAAAGGATATGCCAAAGAAACATCATGTAATATTTTCTCAACCATAAGTTTTGAAGTCCCATAGGGATTAGTAGTGCCACCTACAGGGAATGTTTCTTTTACGGGTATCTTCTCTGGAGTACCATATACAGTGGCTGAGGAGCTGAATATTAGATTCTTGATATTATTACTAATCATTTCCTCAATAAGAACAAGTGTACCGTATACATTATTATCGTAGTACTCTGTTGGGAATTGAATTGAATCGCTTACTGATTTCAGGCCAGCAAAATGAATAACATCTGTTATGCTGTTTTCAGTAAAGATGGATTTTAAAATAACACGATCTCGAATATCACCATTAATGATACAGATATCACTACCAGTAATTTCTTTAACGCGATGCAAAGATTCAACTGAAGAATTATGAAAATTATCAAGCACTATTACTTCATATTGTTCTTTCAGCAGCATTAATACAGTATGTGAGCCAATATATCCAGCACCACCCGTCACTAATATAGCCATACAACAGCACCCTCATTTAATCAAAGCAACAAGACTAGCAGGTAGAATGTTATTAAAGCTTGGATAATTTAATAACTCTTATGCAGTTATAATATTAACTAAAGAATTTGCAGATTCACTTTCATTAAATTTTGACAATGCGAACCTTCGACTATTTAATCCCATAGTGACAATAAGATCACGTTCATGAATAAATGTTTCCATAACTAAAGCAAGTTTTTGTGTATCCCATGGAGGTACAAGATATCCATTATATCCATCAATTACTGTTTCTCGACAACCTGGCACATCGGTCGTAATAATCGCACGACCTATTGCCATTGCTTCCTGAGTACTTTTGGGGACACCTTCTCGATAAGAAGGTAATACAAAGACGCTGATATCACTCAAATATTCTTTTATATAAGAGCACGGTCCTAAAAATTCAACATAACCTTCCGCTTTCCAATTTACAATTTGTGCAGCATCAATTCCACCCGGATTATCATCAAAATCACCAGCTATACTAAATCGGACCATTGGATATTTTTTCTTTATTATTTTAGCCGCTTCAACAAATTCACATACGCCCTTCTCTCTCAATAATCTTGCCACCATACCAAAATGGATCTCCCCACAAATTGGTGGATGATAACTAAATTCATTGAGATTTACACCTATGCCACCAATAACTTTATAATCTTTGATTTTAATATTGTTTTTAACAACCAAGTCATGATAGTCATCATTATTGAGAAAAAGAACTTTGGTTGCAAAAGGTAATGTCATCTTATATAAAAAACCTTGAATCTTTCTTAAGACTATTTTTTTAAACGAGTCTTTATCTTTATTTTGTGTGAAACAAAAACCCAACCCTTCCAATAAAGCGTAACGTTTTTTTACGCCAGCAATCATAGCGGCAAGAGTACCATATATGACTGGTTTTGGGAAAAAGCAAAGAACAGAATCAGGATTAATCTCTTTTATTTTCCTTGCCAAAAAAAAAGTATTAAAAAAATCAGATATAGGATTAATACCAGATCGTGAAAAAGAATAGGATAAAGGGATTGCACCTATTTTTTTAATTTTATTAAAATTACCCTCATTATTATCCATCGTAAGTGTATATACTTTAATATTTTTTGATATCAAATTTTCAATAACAGCCTTTCTGAACAAAATAATAGTACTAGATTGGTTACCTATTAAAAGCACTTTCATATTTAAAAACCTTACAATATAACAGTATCTTATTTTTTAAATCATAGCTTAAATTATGATTTATTCAAAAACAATGAAACAAAAAACACCGAATTTTATTTTTAACTATAGATAACGCAACGGATAATACACATATGAGAGTGTATTAATTTATCAAATTCTATATTTTTCCATTAAGCTATGGATTAGATTGAAGAATACAATTTCATCCATTGATTAACGATCATATCTATTGAGAACATTTTTAAAACAAACTCTCTATTTCTATACATTACTTCCATTTTAGTTTCGTGATCAAACTCCATAACTTCATTAATTTTATTTGCCAACAACTGAGGGTCTGAAACAGGTACAATATAGTTCATATCACCAACAACTTCAGCCACCCCACCGGCATTAGTTGCAACGACCAATCGCTGGCAAGACATAGCCTCAGCTACAACCAAACCAAAGCCTTCCCACTTAGAGGACGATACATAAATATCACATGCAGAATAATAAGTGGCGACATTAGCAATACTACCTAGCAATTTCACTCTTTTTTCAAGGCCGTAATTTAAAATCGTACGCTCGACTTCATTTCTGGCTTCACCTTCACCTATTATGACTAATTTATATCGTTCAGGTAATTCTAACAATGCTTTTAATAAGTTTGGATAATCTTTTGCATCAGTAAGTCGGCCTACAGAAAGTATAAGGCTATCATCATTAATGATATTTAAACTATGCCTTATTTTATCTCTTTGTAAAGGATCATATTTAAATAGATCAGTGTCAATGCCATTATAAACGGGAATTGACTTCGATTTGCTAAAGGCTTTTTTCTTAATAAAAACATCAAGAGCTTCATTACTTACATTAGTCGTAGCATCACATAAAAAATCAGTTAATCTATAAACGAGCATCCTAATATGCCCACCTTCATTTTTACTATGTGCTGTACAAATTAATTTGTATTTATTATAGGTAAAAACTTTTGCAAGTCTGGCAACGATATTTGCATGGAACATATGTCCATGAACAATGTCCGGCTTGAAATAACTAATTATTTTCACGAGCCTGAGCACTGCATTTAGTAACCCAAGTGGATTTTTTTTCATATGCAAATTATGAATTCGAATATTCTCATTCAATGGAGTAACATTGACATTTCCATTCAACACGACAATATTAACTTCATTATTATGCAAATACAATTTATCAGCTAACAAACATATTTGTTTTTCAGCCCCACCTAATCCCAGCCCAGTAATAACAAAAATAATTCTTTTACTCATAGTTAATCCACGCTGCCCTGCATTCCTTTAAAATATTTATCGTATGCGTTCGTTCTAAGATAATTATCATTAAATGTGTTAAAAAATTGAAAGTTCATATTATAAAACCCAACGGGGGCTTGCTCATTTCTAAAATAGGATGCAAAGTTCAATAAAAGTACTACATTAACAAAGGCAGCCAATACTAACGTATTGAAATTTTTAATAGCAAATACCCGCGGGGTCTTGTCATTTAATGAATAGCAGTATATATAAACACCTACAAAGTAAAAATAAAAACTCACGCGAGCCAGAAAAGTAATCGATCCACTGAACAGATGAATAACAGAACCAACGAAAATAATTCGCGTTAATATATTTATATTTATCTGTCTATCAATTGCATTTCTATAACGCATGTAGAATAAAATAAATAAAGCATCAAGTATATTTAGCCAACCAAAATTTAGGACAACTGGATATTGATGCAAATAATAATCAATTTTAGCAAAAACAAAGCTCATAGCAGCAAGAGAGGATATAGCTGAATAAAGTGCTATCATAAATACCACAATACTTGTAATTGAGGATACCGTAATTATGATAAAAGTAGTCACATTTCTAAAAGAGATTAAAAAGATTGTCGGTAAAATTATTACTGCAGACACATGAAAAGTTGATGCTGTTATAACCAATATACATAATTCTATAAGATTTTTATTTTGATTGTATAATAGCATCGCATAAAATACTATTATACATGCCAGTAATTGACGTAACTGCTCTAAAAAAAGGTTGTAGCCAAATAACAATAAAAGACATCCCAAAAATAATGGTTCATTAACTTTGTATTTTTTCAATATTAATGAGAGCAATACAAAACAGAGAAAATAATAGAGTAAAATTGCCAAGCCAAAATTATCATCTGAAACAATAAGCAATAGCTTTAAAATAATAACAAACCCAAATTCAAACGAGGTAAATAACCCCTCATCCTCGATGAATCTTAGATAATAAACACTCCAATCCACGCCATTTGTATAATATGAAAAGAAACTTAGACTGAAAAATACTATGAATAATAAACGAAATGCAACTTGAGTTTGATGACTAAATCGATGCCAACACAACGATATGAAAAATAATGGTATAGCCATTGATAATATATACATTATTTTTTTACTCTTTCATATAGTACAATTAATAAATTCAAAGGATTTATTATTTTTAAGTATCTGTAAAATCGCATCCTTTTTACTGCGCAGTAAAGGTTGAATTTATGATGAAGGTAAGCCAAATAATAACCATTATTTTTTCGATAATAATTTAAACGACAAAGATCATTAATAAGAACATCATTGACTTTAATGTTATTAAGCGAGGTGATTTGAGAATCATGTAGACGATATAATACAGTTGTATAATCAAAAAATAGCGTGTTTTTATTATTTTTAATCATTTTTAGCCATAGAGGAAGATCTTCTAAAAGTTTATATGAAGTATCAAATCCACTAAAATGATTTTTATTTATAAAAGCACAAGGTGCCACATTATTAAAGTGAATCATAGCCGCTGCCTTCTTTAACCATGATGGTGGCATTTGGCATATAGTTCTTGTCCATGAGGATGGATATCGAGTACTAACATTTACAGAATATCCAAAGGTTTGGAAATAAGTAAACACTGCACCTATATTATCCAAATTTGAGCATTTTTCTAATCTATTTACGAACTCAGAGATTGCTTCGGGAAGAAGAATATCATCTGAACCAATACATTTAATCCAGTCTCCATTAATAAAGGGAAGAGCATTATTAAGGTTTGCAGGAATTCCTTTATTTCTTTCGCTTTCGACTAATATACATCTAATTTTAGGAGATGTGCTTTTCTTTTCTTTACACCATTGTTTTATAAGTTCTACACTATTATCACTAGAGCAATCATCTACTATAATAATCTCAATATTTTGATATTGTTGGTTAATGCATGACTCTAATGTCTCTAGTATGTAATCTTTTGAGTTATATGATGCAACAATAATTGTAATTAATAGATTTTTCATATTTAGCTAACAAGTTTAGATATTATATATAATTGCATTTTAGATTTAATATGCAGGTTAATATTCTTATTGTTATTGATTTTTTTTATATATTGCATTCCTTTTTTTATTGCTTCGCGCCATTTACCGTTTGTTTCATCACTGAATTTTTTCTTCCATTTTTGATAACGAACAAACACTCCCCATATAGTACTTACAAGGAGTTTATTAGCTTCACCTAGACAATCAAAATCATTATATTTTATTTCTTCATCTATATACTCTCTTAAATAAACAGCATTATTTATAACTTTATAATAACTTTCATTTATTCTTCTTGTTGTTGAATCCATGTTCTGTACAAAGAAATATCTTCCAGATGATAAATAGATATTTTTAGATAATCCAAAACTGATTCTTGAAATAACCTCATCATTATTTATATAATTTTCTTTGTTTTTATTATATTTATAATAAATACCATAGGATTTTTGAATCAATTTTCTTTTGTAGATACCAAACCCATGCAATCCCCAATATGAAATACAATTAGCAAAAGCCTCTTCTCCACATATTAATTTGGTTGTAGAATAAGGTACAAATATGTTATTAGTATCATGATTTAAGTTTTTAATATGTACCAGTTCAAATAGTGAGATGTCGATATCTTTATTATCCAGCATCGGAGCTAATGCTTTTTCAAGAGCATCTGAACTTAAAGAGTCATCACTATCTATAAATGCAATATACTCACTATGAGTAAAATTGATGGCATTCTCCCTTGCCCGAGCAGCCCCCATATTACTTTGTTGTATTAAGCTTAAACTATATGATGATGGTTTATATTCTTTTACAAGAGAAGCAGTCATATCTTTTGAACCATCATCAATGACAATAACATTAAATCCCGTTAAAGACTGGCATTCAAGAGATTGAAGAATATTAATAACATTCTTCTCTTCATTATAAACTGGGATAATAACACTTAGGTTATCTGAAGATATTATCATTTGTTATAGGGCCTTTTTTGTCAGATGCCAACAATAAATAATACACACCACTATAAAATACAATGCATAAGTGATGCTGTAGGCAATACTAACGGCATTTAGTCCAAAATTAATTATCAAAAACTTTACCAATACTGGAAAAATTATTGAAAACATAACCTCCAATATAGCATTTATTTTAAAATATCCCTTTGCTAACAATATAGTGGCAAACAGCCAACTACAAATCCGCAGAAAATCCCCGATATTTTGAAATAAAAAAAGCTCCCGAGCACGTATAAAGTCAGCCGTGAACAAGATACTAATTATAAAATCTTTCAAGCCGTAGATGGTTAAAGCCATGCTCAACGCGAGCGGTACAACAATACAAGCCCCGGTCTTTAAAAGAGTTATATATTCGCTATATCTTCTTGCGGCTGCAGTTTTTGGAAAATAATAAACTGTCAATGCCGTAGTAAGAACAGCCAGATAAGCCTCAGAAATTCTATTTACAGCTTGCCAATATCCGGCATCCTCTAAAGAAAAATTATTAGTGAGAATAGTTCGAACAACTATCATCGAAATAGGTCCAGTTAACGCTCCAATCACCCCCATATAAAAGTAATTTTTCATCTGAGTGATGTTATGCCGAGGAGTATGTCCCACCCAGTATTTAAATTTAAACCATGGTCTTTTAATTATAATAGTAATAAGCCAGACACCTGCAACCGCATTATTTAATGATGCAGACACTAATGCGCCTTTGAGGCCAAAAAAATAAACTAAGCCCACCATAGATAACAACGATGAGGATATGGCTAAAACATTCGCAAGGAAAAATCTATTATATTCATTTAGTCCATTTAAAACCCCTAAAAATATATTGTTTACTATATTAAGAGGAAGAGCGCATAGAGCAATTATAATTAACCAATACAAATCACTTTGATAAAATAAGTATTCTGATATTTTACTGGAAAAAAGCACCCCCGTACTTATAATAAAACAACAGGCTATGAAGGATAATTTAATTGATGCACGCCAATAAAAACATGCATTTTCGTAATCACCTTGATTTTCTGCTGAATATCTATTAACTCCTTGTGAAACTTGTGATGAAATGAATCCATTTATAAAGGCCACAAAATTTTGCAATTGTCCCAAATTTGCTATTCCAATTGGACCAGTATAAATTGCAACAACTTTTGAAATAAGAAGGCCACAAATTAGTCTAAAGCATGTTACTACACCACTGAGTATCGTAACTTTTGCGAAATTTAGCTTTTCCATCTATTAATCGCTTCAATTACCATATTAATATCGTCGATGCTCATTGTCGGATCCATTGGCAGCGATAAGACTTCTCTATGTATTCTCTCAGTTAAAGGGAGAGATAAAAAACTATATTCTTTATATGCTTCTTGATTATGAGGCGCTATTGGGTAATGCACTAATGTAGTAATACCTTCAGTTTTCAAATGTTTTTGCAAAGAATCACGCTCTGAAGTTCTGATAACAAAAAGATGCCATACATGAGACATTTCATTGCCAGCAATTACAGGCAGTGAAATTAGTGGATTCTTGATTTCTTCAATATATTTTTTAGCTATTGCACGTCTTAATTTATTTTCCCTATCAAGATATTTTAACTTGACATTCAAAAATGCCGCCTGCATTTCATCCAATCGACTATTTAAGCCTTGATATTTGTTTTTATATTTTTCATGAGAACCATAATTTCTAATAGCTGTCAAAATATCTGCAAGTTGATCATCACTCGTTGTTATCGCACCTGCGTCACCTAAAGCGCCAAGATTTTTTCCTGGATAGAAACTGAATCCAGCTGCATGACCCCAACTGCCAGCTTTGCGTCCATCAATAGAGGAACCATGAGCTTGAGCGCAATCCTCTAAAACCAATAAACCAAACTCTGCCGCAATCTCCATTATTTCTGCCATTGGAGATATTTGTCCATACAAATGCACTGGCAAAATTGCTTTTGTTTTCCCTGTAATTACTTTACGAATCCCACCCGCACTTAAGTTGAATGTCAAAGGATCTGGTTCAGTCAATACAGGGACTAGATTATTTTCAGTTATTGCCAAAACAGATGCAATATATGTATTGGCAGGTACAATAATTTCATCTCCGTCATTTAATTTCCCCATTTCTTTCCAAGCCCGAAGAACAAGGATTAGTGCATCTAAGCCATTGGCAACACCAATAACATGCTTAACTCCACACCAATTTGCAAATTTTTCCTCAAATGTCTTTAACTCCGTCCCCATAATATACCAACCAGAATCAATAACTCTGGAGCAAGCATCTTTTAATTCCATTTCATATTGAGCATTTATTCTTTTTAAATTCAAAAAATCAATCATTTTCTTTCCCCTCAAAAATATTTACTATATTTTTCTCTTAAACGAATAAAATTTTCCACATAAAATTCAAAGTGAAAATTCACGTCATCCTCTTTTATTATGGTGGCTCCTGTTTTTTTATGAAATGCGATTACTTCTTTATTTTTTTTATCAACTTGAAAATATGAATACTTATAGTTTTTATGTAAAAAACCAAATTTGTATATCAGGTAGGCACTTTCTATTGCAGAGCTTTTCATTTTGTCATCATTTAGAATCCAACTCCCCCAACAAAAACCATCATCTTTCGTGATGTTATAAAGTCTTATCGTGCCAATTTTTTCATCATTATCAGTTCTTTTTATTATAAAATAAAACTCTTCATTATTTTCTTCTCTTTTTTTATAATCTTCAATCCATTCGGCCTGTTCAATTACCGTCCCATTTATTGTAGAAATATGCTTATTGAGACGAGAATCTACCCGCAGTGAATAAATAAATTCCGCATCATTTATTTCAACTGGAATTAATTTTGTATTTTTTGTAAAGAGCGACAAATTACGCATTAGTCATCTCCCGGATGAAATCAGCATAATTACGAATGTAATCACTTTCATCATAAAAGTCATCTGCCAACACCATTAAAACACAATCTGATGAATAATCGTACATTTCATGCCAAATCATTGGTTCTATAATTAATCCCACTGACGGTGAATCTAATGTAACATGTTCCACCGATTTACCGTCATCAAGCAAAAACTTGCAAGATCCCTTAACAGGGATTGCTATTTGTGTAAGTTTTTTATGTGCGTGATATCCCCGTCTTACATCAGAACCAGTATCAAACATGTAGTAAACTCGTTTAATTTCAATTGGGATATCTTTATTTTGCTCAACAACAACAAGAAAGCCTCGGTTGTCACCTTTCTTATCAAAGTGTATAAGTTTTACGTTATTATTCATGCGATTTAATTAACCTTAGTAAATACTGTCCATAGTGATTTTTTTTCAAAAATTCACCTTTTGCCTGTAATTCATCATGGTTTAACCAGCCATTTCGCCATGCAATCTCCTCCGGACAAGCAACCATCATCCCTTGCCTTTTTTGAACTGTCTCTACAAAACTCCCAGCTTCAATCAAGCTGTCATGGGTTCCTGTATCCAGCCATGCAAAACCACGTCCTAGTAATTCAACAGTTAAATTATTATTTCTGAGATAAACTTCATTAACTGCCGTAATTTCTAATTCACCACGTTTAGAAGGTTTAATACACTTTGCAATATCGATAACGTTATTGTCATAAAAATATAATCCTGTGACAGCCCAATTTGATTTTGGATTGGCAGGTTTTTCTTCAATACTTAAAGCTTTAAAATTTCTATCAAACTCCACTACTCCAAATCTCTCAGGATCCATTACTTGATATCCAAAGACTGTGGCACCTGATGTTCTTTCTGCTGCATCCCGGAGTTTGGGTGTAAAACCTTGTCCAAAAAAAATGTTATCTCCAAGCATAAGACATACTGTGTCATTTCCAATAAAGTTTTCACCAATAATAAATGCTTGGGCTAAACCATCTGGACTAGGTTGAATTGCATATGTCAGATTAATACCAAATTGGCTTCCATCCCCAAGTAATCTCATGAACCCTTGCTGATCTTCTGGCGTTGTAATAATAAGAATATCTTGTATACCTGCCAACATCAGCACCGACAAAGGATAATAAATCATCGGTTTATCATAAATGGGTAATAGCTGCTTTGAAACTCCCATTGTAATTGGATAAAGCCTAGTCCCAGAACCACCGGCTAAAATAATTCCTTTCATCTAATCACCCCCAAACGCTCACGTTGATAAGAGCCATCTTGAACTCGTCGGCACCAATCATTATTATTCAAATACCAGTTAATTGTCTTCCGAATCCCGCTCTCAAACGTTTCCTGTGGTTTCCATCCCAATTCGCGACCAATCTTCTCAGCATCAATCGCATAACGGCGATCGTGTCCCGGGCGATCGGCAACATAAGTAATTTGCTCACGGTAAGATTTCTCTTTCGGGACAATCTCATCCAACAAATCACAAATAGTGAGCACTACATCGATGTTTTTCTTTTCGTTGTGTCCACCAATGTTATAAGTTTCACCCGCTTTACCTTCGGTTACGACGGTATATAACGCACGCGCATGATCTTCAACATACAGCCAGTCGCGAATTTGATCCCCTTTACCATAAATAGGTAATCCTTTACCTTCCAGAGCATTGAGAATAACCAAGGGAATCAATTTTTCCGGGAAATGATACGGACCGTAGTTATTCGAACAGTTAGTCACAATAGTCGGTAAACCATAGGTACGTTTCCAAGCACGGACTAAATGATCGCTGGATGCTTTTGATGCGGAATAAGGACTGCTTGGCGCGTAAGCTGTCGTCTCAGTAAAGAGGGGAAATTCTTCTGTATTATTTACTTCGTCAGGATGAGGCAGATCGCCATAGACTTCGTCAGTAGAAATATGATGAAAACGGAAGCTATTTTTCTTGTCGCCATCAAGAGCAGACCAGTAATTGCGAGCCGCTTCCAAAAGGACATAAGTACCAACAATATTGGTTTCAATAAATGCCGCAGGGCCTGTAATTGAACGATCCACATGGCTTTCAGCAGCCAGGTGCATCACTGCATCCGGCTGATGCTGAGCAAAAATCCGCGCCATTGCAACAGAATCGCAAATATCCGCATGTTCAAAAACATAGCGTTCAGAATCAGAAACATCAGCAAGTGACTCCAGGTTTCCGGCGTACGTCAATTTATCGACATTAACAACACTATCCTGCGTATTATTTATAATGTGACGAACTACAGCAGAACCAATAAATCCTGCACCACCAGTAACAAGTATCTTCACTTTTTTATTCCATATTACTTCAGAGCATGCTGTGAAATTAGCGGCTCTTAGTTTGATTAATAGAGGTATTAATGCACGCTACCGCCCCTGGCTTTACAGCTACCAGAGCACTGCATGCATGCCTACGATGTAGCGAGCGTTACCCACTCGCGCTTAACCCGAAAAATTCAAACGCTAATTGTCTTACCAATCCGCCCTGGAAACAAGGAAAATCCTGGAAAACTTTGACTAAAATCCTATTGCTAACTCGTTGTTATTCTGATTGTTTATATAAAACAACGGCAGGAATATTCGCAACAAATTACTTTCGCCACGAATCTTCACCGCCGTTATAATTTTCTTATCAACCGTTACATTCGGTCAGATTTTCATTATTCGCTTAACAGCTTCTCAATACCTTTACGGAACTTCGCCCCTTCTTTGAGGTTGCGTAGTCCATACTTCACGAACGCTTGCATATAGCCCATTTTTTTACCGCAGTCGTAGCTGTCACCAGTCATCAGCATTGCATCAACAGATTGTTTTTTCGCCAGCTCAGCGATGGCATCTGTCAGCTGAATACGTCCCCATGCACCTGGCTGAGTGCGTTCAAGTTCCGGCCAAATATCTGCAGAAAGCACATAGCGACCAACGGCCATGATGTCTGAGTCCAGCGTCTGCGGCTGATCCGGTTTTTCGATAAATTCAACAATGCGACTGACTTTACCTTCACGATCCAGTGGTTCTTTGGTCTGAATAACGGAGTATTCAGAGAGGTCACCCGGCATACGTTTTGCCAGCACCTGGCTACGGCCCGTTTCATTGAAACGCGCAATCATGGCAGCAAGGTTGTAACGCAGCGGATCGGCACTGGCGTCGTCGATCACAACGTCTGGCAGCACCACGACAAATGGGTTGTCACCAATGGCGGGTCGTGCACACAAAATGGAGTGACCTAAACCTAAAGGTTCGCCCTGACGTACGTTCATAATGGTCACGCCCGGCGGGCAGATGGACTGAACTTCCGCCAGTAGTTGACGCTTCACGCGCAGTTCAAGAAGAGATTCTAATTCATAAGAGGTGTCGAAGTGGTTTTCGACCGCGTTCTTGGACGCGTGAGTTACCAGGAGGATTTCTTTGATACCTGCAGCCACAATCTCGTCAACAATGTACTGAATCATTGGCTTGTCGACGATCGGTAGCATCTCTTTGGGAATCGCCTTAGTGGCAGGCAACATATGCATCCCAAGACCCGCTACAGGAATAACTGCTTTTAAATTCGTCATTATTTCATCCACCTGTAAAATGGTTGCTGAATTATAGCTTGTTCGATTTTTTTCGCCAGCATCAATTACCCTGAATTGATTACTGAATTACTTGTGATGTTACGCCGCTTCGTTGTGGATTGCAGTAGCATTGTTCCTAAGTATGGCTCCATTTTTTCCAGGAATGGTCGCAAATCTACTCTCTCCGTTCCGGCAATCTAAAGTTAATCTTTTCCACATTAACAATATGGTGATTAATCCTGTCGATATCGACGGAGCTTTGCCCTCTTTCATTCACCGCATGAACATTTGCAAGAGATAGCAGTGTTTCTTTTTTCGCCATAAAGACGCCGCGAACGTCTTTGCGCATGTCAAAGTTCATGCTCAATGCGGGTCCAACTGAGGATTCCTGCATCACCTTGATATTTCGCATAAAAAGATGTTGCGGTTTGTTGTGTAACTCCAGCGACGCACGCTTCATCTCAATGTTAGTCAGCGCCACAAAGGAGACGGCATTCCCAGCGGAGATTTGGATGCCGCGCAATTTATAAGCAAGATGGGTGTTATCCAGTTGAATATTATTCACTCGGAAATTTTGCGGTATCGAGAGATATTTGCCTTTAATTACCCCATAGCCGATTAACATCCCGGCGCTATTAATCATTTCAATATTATCAATTGCGAAATTGTCACAACCGTAAATAGCGACCGTCGCGTTATCAATACCTGCTTTCTTACTGAAATCCGGCGTGATATTGCGGGCTTTGATATTACGAATAACAAAATGTTTACCATTTTCAACATGGATCAACTGCCGACAATCCGTTCCCGTGATATTCGCCACGACAAAGTTTTTCACTGCCTGGTCTTCCGGGTAATTATTATCATAAGTGCTTCCCGCAAGACCTATGCCGATGCCCCAGTTGATTTTGCCGTTAGTACAGTTGATGCGCTCGATGACATGGTCAGATATCAAAATATCACGGTCGTTAATCGCCACGTTCCATTCAATGGCGTCGCCCTGTAAATCACTAAATTTACAGTTGGTGATGTTGGCACCGATAATCTGGTTATGAAATCCCTGGCGCAAAATAGCGTAATTAGCGTGGTTAACGGTGAGATTATCGATGGTCAGGTTGCGCATGACCCGTTTGTTTTTGCCGCCGATATAAATCTGCGTTACCGGACCAAAGCCGCTCATCGCCAGCCCTTTGATGGTGCAGTCAGAGCCTCGCACATCCAGGGTGATGTTATGCATACTGCCGCCCTCCTCCCCTGTCACCTGGCTGCCGTCCTGTAAGACAAATCGCCCTCTGCCGTTGCCGCGCAGGCTTCCAAGGATGTGTAACGTTTTGCCGGGAGGGATGAAGATGCCGGTGTTGATATTGTCACAAACGAATCCAGCAGGCACGACGACCGTTTGCCCTTCGCTGAAGGCTTGTTTAAATGAGGCGATCCAGTCGTGAGGGTTGTAGTCGTTAATGTTAACGCTTTGTCGGGCGGGAAGTGCGCGAGCGAAAGGGGTATGGAGGAAGGCAAGCGCCGAGCTTGCCGTCAGGAAGGTGCGTCGGGAGAGTGTTTTAAATGGCATGCGTTCTCCTCTATAAAGCTTGCAGCAAGCTGGCGAGTTCTCGATTGATCACCTGCTGGTTAAAATCGTGTTCGACTTTTTCGCGCGCACGTTTGATAACCGGAGCCAGTTCGTCGGTGTCCAGTTGGCTAAATGCCGCCAGGCGTTGCGCCAGTGCGCGAGCATCGTTCTCAGGCACCAGCCAGCCGGATTTATCGGCCTCCACCAATTCCGGTATTCCGCTATGCAGAGTAGAAACCACCGGAATGCCGACCGCCATCGCTTCCATCAGCGCTACCGGAATGCCTTCCATATCGCCATCCGCGCCCGTTACCGATGGCAACAGGAAGACATCCGCGTCGTCGAGCATCGCTTTCACTTCGTGGCTCGGTTTAAAGCCCGGCATCTCTACCACATCTTCCAGTTGATATTGTTCGATGAGGGTACGCAGGCGTCTTTCCCACGGGCCAATGCCGAGGATGCGATAGCGAAATGCCACGCCCTGCTCTTTCAACTGCCGACAGGCTTCGATCGCCACATGCAGGCCTTTTTTTTCGGTTAAGCGTGCGACGGAGATGATTTCCAGCGGCGTTGCGGGCGCTTTCACCGGACGCGGGCTAAAGCGCGTCATGTCCACGCCCATACGCGATACGGCAATTTTTTCCCTCGGGCAGCCCATTTTTTGCAGCCTTCCGGCCCACAAATCGCTTATCGGTAACATCAGGTCGCCACGGCGAAACAGTTGTTGATATTCGGGAGTGTAATGGTTGAGCACTTCCCGACTGGAAATATCAATGCCGTGGAAAATGGTGGCAATTTTGCCGCGAATGACACCCAGTTCCCGTAGTTTTGCTGCGGTTACCCCCGCCGGGCCAAAATGAGCGATGAACACATCGGCATGAAGCGGTTTTGCGACCTGACCGCAAATGGCAGACAAAATCAGGTTCCGCGACTCGGCACCATAGCGTTTGAGGTTGAGCGCCTGCCAGGTATTTTTACGATGAATGCCGCGTAAGGTCTGACTGGCTCGGTGGCGCAGTTTCGCCACTTTGCCCGTAGGTTCGTCCTGTAACCAGCGGGTTCTGGCGGCAAGGTTGTATTTCGTCCATGCCGCGTGGGTGTTTTGTGTGTCGCCTTTTTGCAGCGCGACAATCTCCACTTCAAAGCCCATATCAATAAACGCAGTGATTTGGTTAAGAACGAAGGTTTCCGACGACAGCGGAAATTTCAATAAGAAGAAGCCGACCTTCATTTCACCTCCCCGATGCGTTCCAGTACGGACTGCACCATCTGCATTCCCGTCTGACGCTCACGACTGACGGCTTCGCTAAGTCGCGTGTTCAGCGCCGGAAGCTGGCCTAAGGTATCCGCAACCATCGCTTGCAGGCTGCCGTCTAATAAATGACGGATATCAATTGCCATCTCCGGTAGTCCCAGCTGCTGCATAATCCCGGCGGATTTATGTTCGTAGTTGATGGCAATTGCCGGAGTAGCAAAATTCATCGAGATAATGGCAGAGTGCAGGCGCGTACCGACGGTGAGTTCACAGGCACCGAGAATTTTGCCCATTTCCAGATCGTTGAGTTCATCCATCACTACGTGATAACGGGCAGGATCGCTGATGTGCTGGCGCAGGTTGAGCGCCACCATGCGGTCGTCTTTGTTATAGCTGTCGATGCCCGTACAGGTGGAGAGCGCAATCACCTGATACCCTTCGTCGAGAATGCGATTGACCACCCCGGCAAAGGCTTTTTCATACGCTTGTTGAGTGGTGCCGAGGCGTTTGTCGAACGGTGCCAGTTCGCGCAGGGTAATGGCCACCGTTTTCTGTTGTGCGGCAACGTCCAGCCAGTGTTGGACGGCATAGCTGGCGGTGAAGTCTTCTGTGTGGTGATCGACCAGCCACGCGGTATCGACGCCATGTTCAACTTTTGCAGTGGTGATATTGCTGCGTTTCATCAGTTCAAGGCTGACCGATTCGCGCAGGATCAGCGCGTCGCAGTGACCAAAAACGTAGTTCGCCAGTTGGTTAAATTGCTCATCCTGGAAGGGGCCGACGCTGTGACCAATCATAAACAGCGGCTTTTTCGCCATGAAAGTGCAAAGCGCATGTTCAAACTGCGGCACGCCGTAGAGATCGACAAAAAACGATCCGCCGACCTGAATAATGGCGTCGTAACCTGACAGCAGTCGCACGAAGTCAGTGAATCCCTGGGCGATGGCGATATTACGCAACTTGCCAGTGTCGGTGACGCGTGAGAGCAATACCTGATGCTGATAGCGGCGACGGAGGACTTTTTTAACGCGCCCGACAACGCCCGCCGCGCTGTTGTGTTGTTTCATTTGCAGGAACAGCGGATCGCCCATTACCGGGCGGTTGAGCAGCCAGGAAGAACTGACCGGATAGCGGCTCATCACGTCCACTTCTGCGTGTGGATTGAGGATGTTGATGGCATCAAGTAAGCCGCGCAAGATGGCGCTGTCGCCGCGGTTGCCGCAAGTGTGGTTGCCCAGAATAAGTAATTTCATTTTTTCCTCATAAATTTGATGCCAGGTGAGGCTGTGTTTGTTGTGTTCGTTGCCGTTTTTTGCCTGATGCGACGCTGGCGCGTCTTATCAGGCCTACAAGACCCGAGCACAGAACCGTAGGCCGGATAAGGCGTTCACGCCGCATCCGGCATTCAGTGCCTGATGCGACGCTGACGCGTCTTATCAGGCCTACAGGTCCCGAGCACAGAACCGTAGGATGGATAAGGCGTTTTACGCTGCACCCGGCAACCGTTGTCGGAACCGAAAACAACAACTCACCCCGCCCGTAAAAGCATTTTCATTTTTTCGCTGCGACAAAACTGACGCTTCACTTCCACCACCAGCGGATGGCGCGACAGCACAATCATCACCACAAACGCCAGCACGCCCGCGGCTATTTGCACCGCCAGCAGCATCCCCAGCGCCAGTTGCCCTTTCAGCACAATGCCCAGCGCATAACTGACCACCAGCGTCGGCAGCGAGAGATAAAACGGCAGCCACAAACTCAGGATGTACTGGCGATAACTGGAACCAAGAACCGGTTTAATCATCACGAAGTAACTCAGAATGGTGTTGATAATCTGCACCAGCAGGAAGCCAAGCGTGACGCCGATTGCGCCCGCCATCTGCCCACCAATAACAATCGCCGGAATAAACAGAAATGTTTTGAATACGTTGAATTTAAAGCTGATATCGACCCGCGCTTTCGCCATCAGCAGCGAGCCAATCGGGTTACCTACGGAGCGCAGCAGACCCACCACACACAGCAATTGCAGCACCGGAATAATGCTGTTCCACTTCTCACCAAAGACCAGCGGTACAAAATTATTCGACACCACCATCAGCCCGAGCAGCGCCGGAAAGTTGATAATCCCCACCACCGACAGCAGCTTGTAGAAGTTAACGCGCAGCTTTTCGGTGTCGTCCTGAATTTTGGCAAACGCCGGAAATAACACGCGGGTGATGATTGGGTTCAGCTTCATCGGTGGCACAACGGCCACGTTGTACGCCAGGTTGTAGCCCCCTGCCACGCCCGCGCCGAGAATACGCGCCAGCACCAGCGTTGAAAGGTTGGTGTTGAGATAGTTGATGATGCTGTCCGCCGTCAGCCACGCCCCAAAACGTAAGTTCGGCGCAACTGACGCCAGCGAGAAATGCAGACCGGGGCGATAAATTTTTCGACCAAAGTAGCCAAACAGCAGCGTTCTCACCGCACTATTGACCAGATAACCGAGGATCGCGGTCATCGCCAGCGGCCAGAAATGGGCGCTAACCACCGTAAAAGTGAAGCCCGCCAGCACCGCGCTGGTTTCGATCATGCCGATTTTGTTGAACTCCAGCTCCTTCTGCATCAACGCGCGGAACTGCTGCCCGTGGGGGATCACCACAAACGCCAGCGACAATGTTTTAATCAACGGTGCCAGGTCCGGGTTATTCAGCACGTCGCCAATGGCATCACTCAACAAAAACACCGCCACGCACACCACAAGCCCCAGCCCGACGTTCAGCCAGTACAGCGTGGTGAGTTCAAGGTGGCTGATTTCTTTTCGCTGAATAATGGAGTTAGCGATACCGAAGTCAGAAAGCGTATCTGCCAGCGCGATGATCACCAGCGACACGGTAAGCAAACCGAACTGGTGGTTGTCGATAATCCGCGCCAGCACGGTCATCTGCACCAGCCCGAGGCCGATGATGATCACCGTGGCAATCGCCGACCACTTCGCGCCGCTGATGGTTTTTTCACGTAAGCTCATATCAATATGCCGCTTTGTTAACGAAGCCTTTGAATACCGTCAGGAAAACGATTTTGATATCGAACCAGACGCTCCATTCGCGGATGTACTCAAGGTCGAACTCGACGCGTTTTTCCATTTTCTCCAGTGTGTCGGTTTCGCCGCGCCAGCCGTTAATCTGCGCCCAGCCGGTAATGCCCGGTTTCACCTTATGGCGCAGCATGTAGCCTTCAATGAGCTGTCGATACTGTTCGTTATGCGCCACCGCATGCGGACGCGGACCGACAATCGACATCCCGCCAGTCAGCACATTGATAAACTGCGGCAATTCGTCCAGCGAGGTGCGGCGCAGAAAGTTCCCCACTTTGGTGACGCGCGGATCGTTCTGCGTCGCCTGGGTCACCACTTTGTCGTTCTCCATCACTTTCATGGAACGGAACTTCCACACTTTGATCGGCTTGCCATCCATGCCGTAGCGAGTCTGGCGGAAAATAACCGGCCCTGGCGAACTGAGTTTCACCGCCAGCGCAATACAGCACAGCACCGGGGAGATCAGCAGCAGAATAAGCGTCGCCAGCACAATATCTTCCGCACGTTTGAGCAGGCGGTTAACCCCGGAAAGTGGCGTGTCATACAGCGGCACCACCGGAACGCCGTTCATCTCTTCGAGACGTGAATGGAGAATGTTGAAGGTAAAGACGTCGGGGATCAGCAGCACCGAACAGGTGGTATCCGCCAGTTGATGGACCAGTTTTTTCACTCGTGCGCCGTCGCAAATTTGCATCGCGATATAGACGTTATGAATCTTGCCCGCTTTTGCATCCTCGACCAGCTGTTGCAGGTTACCCGCCCAGTCGTTAGAAACGCCGCCCGGTTTCGGGTCGTGGTAAACGCCCACCACTTCAAACCCTAACCACGGCTGATTACGGAAGCTCTCCATCAGCATTTGTCCGGCGGCTAAATCCCCCGCCACCGCGACCATGCGCTTGTTATAGCCATGATTACGCAGCCAGCCCGCCCCAATGCGAATACATGAACGGCAAACCACCAGTCCGATACTGGTCAGCCCATACCACGCCAGCCAGATTTTCAGTTGCGTGTCGAAATCATTATTGAACGCCACCAGTCCGGCGCTGAAAATCACGCTTAAGGTCCAGTTTTGTAGCAACAGGGCAAATTCTGTCGCTGCCCGAACACCGCGCCATGAGCGATAAAAATCGGTGATGCCGCCCAGCATCTGGAACACCACCAGCGTAATCAGCGCCACCAACAGGTGCATGTAGAAGAATGACAGTCCGCTGACTTCGCAAACCAGCCATAGTCCGGCAAACATGATGGTGATATCTGAAAAGCGTTGCACCATAGAGATTAACGATGCATTGGTTTTCGCTCGCTCGCGCTTTTTTAGATTTGTCATCGTTGTTCCTGTTATTAGCCCCTTACCCGCAGTGGGGTAAGGGAAGATCCGACATTACTCATTCAGCAACGTCAGCAGAGTTCGCGTTCGCGCTTCCATCAGCGGCACATCACCGCGCGATTCCACATTCAACCGCACCACCGGTTCGGTGTTGGAAGAGCGCAGGTTAAAGCGCCAGTCGGCAAAGGTCATGCTGATGCCATCAGTACGATCCACCGCCAGCGCCTCGCGGCTAAAATGCTGTTCGACGCGGTTAATCGCCTCAACGGGTTGCGCCAGTTTGCTGTTGATCTCACCGCTTGCCGGAAACGCTGCCATGCGGTCACGCACCAGTTCGCCCAGCGTTTTTCCTTTCAGGCATACCAGTTCAGCGACCAGCAGCCACGGGATCATGCCGCTATCGCAGTAAGCAAAATCACGGAAATAGTGGTGGGCGCTCATTTCGCCACCGTAGATGGCGTCTTCCTTGCGCATCCGTTCTTTAATAAAGGCGTGTCCGGTTTTCGACATTACCGGGGTGCCGCCTGCGGCAGTCACCACATCAATAGTGTTCCAGGAGAGACGCGGATCATGGATGATCTTCGCGCCGGGATTTTTTTCGAGGAACGCTTCTGCCAGCAGGCCGACAATGTAGTAGCCCTCGATAAACTGCCCTTTTTCGTCAAACAGAAAACAGCGGTCAAAATCGCCATCAAAGGCAATGCCCATATCCGCGCCGTGTTTGATGACCGCATTGCGGGTGTCGTCGCGACATTCCGGCAGCAGCGGGTTAGGAATACCGTTGGGGAAATTGCCGTCCGGTGTGTTGTGTACTTTGATTAATTCCACGGGCGCGCCGAGGGCTTTAAAGCGGGCTTCAATGGCGTCCACCACCGGACCCGCTGCGCCATTCCCGGAGTTAATCACCAGCTTGAGCGGCGTGAGGTTTTTGACATTGATATAACCGAACAGGTGATCAACGTAAGCGTCACGCAGGTTGATTTGCTGATAGCGGCCGCGTTTGGTTTCATCGACGGGAGGAAAGTCGTTGGCTTCAGCCAGACGCTGGACGTCGCGCAGTCCGGTATCACCGCTGATCGGGCGAGCCCCTTCGCGCACCAGTTTCATGCCGTTATAATCCATCGGGTTATGGCTGGCGGTAACTTCAATGCCGCCATCCACGCCGAGATGGAACGTGGCGAAATAGATCTCTTCGGTGCCGGACATGCCAATATCCAGCACATCGACGCCTGCATCCTGTAAACCTCTCGCCAGCGCCAGTTTTAAGGTTTCGCTGGTGAGACGGACATCACCGCCTAACACAATGGTTTTCGGTTTGAGAAATTCGCCATAGGCGCGACCAATGCGCCAGGCGATATCTTCATTCAGTTCTTCGCCTAATTTCCCGCGAATATCATAGGCTTTAAAGC
>SKEH01000444.1_pt1 | contig 25780 bp, 22 predicted proteins | sample 4826571 | NCBI WGS metagenome assembly SKEH01 (sample SAMN11008814, study PRJNA524170) | human gut metagenome | biome: Human fecal sample; material: Feces; isolation source: fecal sample from pouch patient p29 | host: Homo sapiens | place: Israel: Tel-Aviv | collected 2016-09-14 | reverse complement strand
ATATAATTATGTAACATGAAATTAAACTTCCATATTCCCTATCCCCGTCATTCTTTGAGCGTGGGAGAAAAAGTAAGAAGCATTTTTGTCACATTTTTTAAAAACGAATAAACGGTGAGAGCAGAAGCAACTCCTTCTTAAATAAGCCGAAATTCACAAAAATTTGAAAAGCAATTTTCGTAATTTCTTCTTATTTCTTGGAGTTAAACACTTCTGTCCCCGCCTCATTCCAATCACGGCAAAAAATCAGGCAATTTAAGTCATTGCCTGATTTCACTCATTTTTTGTTCGCCTCTTGGTGGATTTTTCTTCGTTCATCAATATGTTTTTATTAGGGAGAAGTTGTTGCTCACTTGTAACTAAAGAACAACCACTACTCATCTATCATTGCCCTGTCTCGCCGGTTTTGTATAAAAATTGATCAGATTGATAGGCTTATCTCTACGTAGATTTTTAAGACAAGCTTCAAGCGCACGTGCGGCAAAACGCACATTGTCTCTTCTTCTTTCAAAGTTCTTCGTTTCTTCAATAAGGCGGTTGAAACTTGGCGAAACAATTTCAGCGATGCAATATCCATTTCGATGATAGGCATTGAAGATTGCAGTTTCCGCTTCATCTCGACAGGCAAGATATAGTTTTTTTACTGCTTCTTTTCGCTGTTCTTCATATTCTGGCAAGAGTACTGGAGCACGTAGAATGTTTTCTCCTTTTCGTTCAACCATTTCTAATAACGAAGGAACAGACAACTGGAACTTGTCAAAAATGATTTCCTCAACTTTAGCGTAAACTTCAGGTTCTTTTACAAAGAGATCCGATAAATGACGAAAGAAATTTTCCTCACTTCGAACAAATATCTGCCGTATCTTATCACTTTGAGGATGATTTCTAAGATCTCTAGTTGTTGGCGTTACATAAACCTCTTCAGGATTTTTTTCTGGGTTATTCACTTTCTCCACTCCTTTTTTATTCAAGCAATCTATGATTGAAAGCAAAAAACTACGGTTCTCCATTCTTTCTTACGTTCTAAAGATTTACTCGCTAAGAGAATCTTAACAAATAACCAGATAGACAGATGTCCCATTTTTTCATATTTGAGAATTAACGTACATACAAAAAGCCAAGTACCTAACTCAATGGAATTAGGTACTTGGCTCGTATTGATAATCAATTATCACTCAATGATAGAGAGAGTTCTCTTTAATCTTTAAATATGGATCGGTAATCCTAATGCTAATTCTGATGCATCCATTGTGATTTCTCCAAGGGATGGATGTGGATGGATAGTTAAAGCGATATCTTCCGCATTCATTCCTGATTCAATGGCTAAAGCTAATTCTGACACCATATCGCTGGCACCAACACCACCGATTTGTGCGCCAATGACCACATTATCGTCATTTGTTGTGACTAAACGAATGAAGCCTTCAGTTTTCGCAAGTGACAAGGCACGACCATTTCCAGAAAATGGGAATTTATAAGCAGTCGCTTCTAGTCCAGCTTCTTTTGCTTCTTTGATCGTCATTCCGACAGAAGCCAATTCAGGATCCGTAAATGCAACTGCCGGCATTGCTTTATAGTCGACAGCTACCTTTTTGCCTGAGATAGCTTCAGCTGCAATTTTCGCTTCATAGCTTGCTTTATGGGCTAATGCTGCACCGGGTACGATATCGCCGATCGCATATATATTCGGAACATTCGTGCGCCCTTGTTTATCCACTTTGATCAATCCGCGTTCGCCAACTTCAACACCAGCTTGTTCTAAGCCCATGTCATCAGTATTTGGACGGCGACCAACTGTTACCATGACATAATCAGCCGTCACAGTTTCTTCTTTCCCGTCAACAGCATATTTGACTGTTACGCTATCGCCATTATCTACTGCTTCTTTTGCCATGGCATTGGTTACAACGGTTACTCCTTTTTTCTTAAAGTCGTCTTCCACTAGTTTCACCAAATCTTTTTCATAAGTTGGTAAGATTTGTGGCGAACCTTCAAGAATCGTTACTTCGGCTCCAAGATTTGCATACGCACCACCGAGTTCCGCACCAATGACACCGCCACCGATGATCACAAACTTCTTAGGTACTTCTTTCAATGCTAGACCGCCAGTTGAATCAAGTACACGTCCACCAAATTTGAATCCTGGAATTTCGATAGGGCGTGAACCAGTAGCAATGATTGCATTGTTAAATGAATACGTTTGTGCTGAATCTGGATGGATCACACGCAATGTATGATCATCCACGAAGAAAGCTTCTCCTTCAATCGTTTCTACTTTGTGTTTTTTTAGTAAGAATCCAACACCGGAAGTAAGTGTTTTAACTACCTTGTTTTCTTTCCAATCTTGTGTTTTCTCAAAATCAAGAGTAACATTTTCGCTTGTTACACCAAAAATAGTGGAATCAAGTGATTCTTGATAATGATGTCCTGCAGCAATCAATGCTTTTGAAGGAATACAGCCGACATTCAAACAAACGCCACCGATATATTCTCTTTCGATGATTGCAACTTTTTGACCCATTTCAGCAGCGCGGATGGCTGCTACATAGCCGCCAGGTCCCGCACCGATTACAACTGTATCTAATTCTACAGCAAAATCTCCAACTACCATTTGTTTATCATCCTTCCATCATTAATAGCTCTGGATCAGCTAAAAGACGTTTGATATTGTTCATTGCTTGTTGTGCTGTCGCACCATCAACGATCCGGTGATCGAAACTTAGAGAAAGTTTCATTACTCGACCTACGACGATTTCACCTTCACCATTCACGATCGGTTGTTGTGCAATTGTACCGACACCTAAGATCGCTACTTCTGGGTAGTTGATTACTGGAGTAAACCAGCCGCCACCAACTGAACCGATATTGCTGATGGTGATCGTTCCATTACGCATATCATCAGCAGATAGTTTTCCATCATGAGCTAGTTTTGCTTTTTCGTTGATTTCGTCAGCGATGGCAAACATTCCTTTGCGGTCTGCATCTTTCACGTTTGGCACATATAACCCATGATCTGTATCTGTAGCGATACCGATATTATAGTAATTTTTATATACGATTTCTTGTTTTGCATCATCAATCGAAGCATTCAAGATAGGGAATTTTTTCACTGTAGCTGTCAATGCTTTCACCACGTATGGCAAGAAAGTAAGTTTTGTTCCATTGGCTGCTGCAACTTCCTTGAATCGTTTGCGGTTATCCCACAATTTAGAAACTTCAACTTCATCATGTAACGTCACATGAGGCGCTGTTTGTTTGCTGTTGACCATGGCTTTCGCAATAGCTTTACGTGTAGGAGTCAATGCTACGCGTTCTTCTAGATCACCTAGATTTGACTTGAATGCTTGAGCTGGTTTCGCTGGTTTTGTTTCAGCTTTTTCAGCAGGAGCAGTTTCTTTTACAGGTGCTGCTTCTTCTGCTTTTGCAGGAGCCCCACCAGAAATGAAGTTTTCAATATCTTCTTTTGTCACACGTCCGCCTTTTCCTGTAGCCGTCACTTGAGAGATGTCAACATCTTTTTCACGAGCGAATTGACGAACAGATGGCATCGCCAACACACGTTTATCTGGATCTGAAGCTTCGACAACAGCGGCTGATCCCGATGTTTCGACTTTTTCAGAAGCAGGTACAGCTGGTTTTGCACTTGATGGAGCAGTGTTATGACCAGGGGCATCGATTTCAACTAATACATCCCCTACATTTGCCACTGTGCCTTCTGGTACAAGAACATTTTTGACTGTCCCTGTTACTGGAGAAGGAATTTCTTCAACTGATTTATCATTTTGTACTTCTAATAAAGTATCGTCTTCATTGATCGTATCTCCTGCTTTAACAAACCATTTGACGATTTCACCTTCTGCGATACCTTCACCGATATCAGGCAACTTGAATTCAAACACGCCACCGTCTGTCCCTTGTGTTTCAGTGTCAGCAGTCGGTTCAGCTGCAGGCTGTTCTGGTGTTTGTTCTTTGGCTGCTACACCAGCATCGCCACCGCTTTCCTCGTTATCTTCGTGTCCAGGAGCATCGATTTCTACCAATACATCCCCTACATTTGCTACTGTGCCTTCTGGTACAAGAACATTTTTGACTGTCCCTGTGACTGGAGAAGGAATTTCTTCAACTGATTTATCATTTTGTACTTCTAATAAAGTATCATCTTCATTGATCGTATCTCCTGCTTTAACAAACCATTTGACGATTTCACCTTCTGCGATACCTTCACCGATATCAGGTAATTTAAATTGATATGCCATGATTTAATTACGTCCCCTCTTCTTAGAATTCTGCGATTTCTTTCACTTTTGCTTCAATATCAGCAGCATTAGGTAACCAGATATTTTCTGCTTGTCCAAAAGGAAAGACAGTGTCTGGTGCTGCAACACGGCCGATTGGTGCCTCTAAAGAAAGGATCGCGCGTTCTGAGATTTCAGAAATCACTTGTGCACTTACGCCAGCTTGTCTTTGTGCTTCTTGCACAACTACAACACGACCAGTTTTTTCAACAGATTGAATGATCGTGTCGACATCCAATGGTGCTACCGTACGTAGATCGATGATTTCTACTGAAATATCTTCTTTTGCAAGATTGTCTGCTGCTTTGATTGCTTCACGAACCATTGCACCATATGTGATGATCGAAACATCAGACCCTTCACGTGTGACAGCTGCTTTATCTAAAGGTACTTCATACGCTTCATCTGGCACTTCCTCGCGGAACGAACGGTATAGTTTCATATGTTCCAAGTAGACGACTGGGTCATTACTTCGGATAGCTGAAATCAATAGTCCTTTTGCATCGTACGGATTTGATGGGATGACTACGCGAATCCCTGGTGACTGAGCAATCAATCCTTCTAAATTATCCGAGTGAAGTTCTGGTGTATGAACACCCCCACCGAATGGTGAACGGATCGTGATCGGTAAGTTTCTTGTTCCCCCCATGCGGTATCTCGTACGTGCCATTTGTGCAACGACTTCATCCATTGCTTCGAAAATAAATCCGAAAAACTGGATTTCTGGTACCGGACGGAATCCTTCAAGAGCCAATCCAAATCCAAGTCCAGCGATTCCTGATTCCGCTAAAGGAGTGTCAAAAACGCGTTCTTCGCCAAATTTTTCTTGCAATCCTTCTGTTGCACGGAATACCCCACCGTTTTTACCGACATCTTCACCAAAAACGAGAACATTTTCGTCATTTTCTAGTTCCAACGCTAAGGCATCTGTGATTGCTTGAATCATTGTTTTTTGTGCCATGATTATTTCGACTCCTTCGCTTCATAGATTGCAATTTGTTCTTTGATTGTTTGGGGAGAAACTTCAAACATATTTTTCAAGAAATCTGATACTTTTTGTTTTGGCATTTTATCAGCTTCTGCAATTGCTGCTTTGATTTCTTCTTTTGTTTGTTCAATAACTTGTTCTTCTTTTTCTTCTGACCATAATCCTTTTTCAGTCAAATAATTACGGAAACGGATCAATGGATCTTTTTTCTGCCACTCGTCATCCGTATCTTTCGTACGGTAACGTGTTGGATCATCTCCTGATAATGTATGTGGTCCGTAACGGTAAGTTAACGTTTCGATCAACACAGGGCCATTACCACTTACTGCCCAATCGCGTGCCATCTTAGATACAGTGTAAACTGCTAATGGGTCCATGCCATCAACTTGGATACCTGGAATACCAGCAGCGACAGCTTTTTGTGCTAGTGTTTTAGCAGCTGTTTGCTTTTCACGAGGAGTTGAGATAGCGAAACCATTATTTTGAATGTAGAATACTGCGTTGGCATGGTAAGCACCAGCAAAGTTGATTGCTTCATAGAAATCTCCTTGTGAAGAACCGCCATCACCTGTGTAAGTGAACACTACATTTTTCTTATTACGTTTCTTTAAGCCAAGTGCTACACCAGCCGCTTGAACATATTGTGCGCCAATGATGATTTGTGGTGGTAGAGCTTTCAATTCTTCTGGATAAAAGTTTCCTGCCGCATGTCCGCGTGACCACAAGAATGCTTGCGATAAAGGTAAACCATGTTTAACCAATTGAGGGACATCACGATAACCTGGGAGCAATACATCCTCTTTATCAAATGCAAATGAACTTGCAAGCTGACTTGCTTCTTGTCCTGCTGTTGGGGCGAAAAATCCTAAACGTCCTTGACGATTCAAAGCGGTTGACCGTTGATCTAAAACACGAGACCAAACCATATTCGTCATCAATTCAACTAATTGTTCATCTGATAAATCAGGAACAAGGTTTTCATTTACTACTTTACCATCTTGGTCTAGTGCTTGGTATACTGGAAAATCTGAATTGACTTCTTCTAATAATGCAGTGAAGTCGATAGGTGCTTTCTTGTTTGCCATTATCACACATTCCTCTCTCATCTATAAGAAAATCTCTTCTTTCTGCGATTGAAACAGCGATATAATCTGTATCACTATTTAACCGTCTTCATTTATAAATTATCACGTATCATTAAGAAACACAAGCTTAAAGCCCAAATTTTCACGATTTAAAAAAATTACAGATATCCGCTTTATTACAACATTAGTGAAGTCAATCACAATCAAGAAAGCGGTTTACATTTTTTTGCCATTATCCCTTGTTTTTTTTGCCTTCACTATACTAGCTGTTACTATAAACAAAGCTTATTGTTATACCTTTTTCACGAACCAAGCAAAAGCTCTAAAGATATTAGTGATAAAATAAACAAACACTTATATTCTAATTTACTCCTATATGTGCATTTTTTTCAACTAAAAAGCAACAGTCAGGTTTTTTCCAAACTGTTGCACTATTTATTCCTTCATTTAGTTCATGCTTGCAACCAACCTGCCAATTCTTCCATTCGTTTGGCAAAAACAATCATTCGATCTTGGTCAAGTCTGCTGAAATTGATCCTTATCCCATTCGTCTCCCGACCAAATAACCAACTAGGGGCTACGCCTAACCCTTTTGCCACCGCTTCACTTGCAATTTCTGCCGTCATTTTCTTTCCTTCCCATGTTACCCAGGCATAATATCCACCTTTGATTGGCCAGACATTGAAAAAGTTCTGCTTCTGTGCCCATTTCTGCAACAACAAACTTTTTTCCTGCAACTGGTTACGTACAAGCGCTAGTTTCGCATCATAACTTTCTTCGAAAACTGCAGTGGCAGCAATTTGTGTAAAGATACTCATGGAGAATTCCATCATTTGTTGCGCTTTGGCTAATTTGAAGATCAACGTTTGCGGGCCGATTATCCAACCGATTTTTGTCGTCTTCCCAAGTAGTCTAGATAAAGAACCAACATATAGAACATTTTCAGGATCGAGTGAATGGATAGAAACAGGGCTTTTTTCAACTTCCTGAAACGAAAGATCACTAAAAACATCATCTTCAACAATCGGGACCTGATACTTCCTACACAGTACGACTAGATCATTTCGCCGTTTTTGCGACATGACTTTCCCGGTAGGATTTTGGAAATTAGGGTTGACTAGTACAGCTTTGATTTTATTTTTTTGGATGGACTTTTCTAAAATAGCCAAATCTATCCCCTCATCATCCATCGGGATACCAAATAGCCGAGTCCCTGTTGCTCTAAACAAAGCCAAACGATAGAAAAAGGAAGGTGATTCGACTGCTACTGCATCTCCATTGGAGAGAAGTGTTTGTAAAATCAAAAAAATAGCTTGTTGCCCTCCCACCGTCACTAATAACTGTGTGCGGGAAAAATCAAATTGAAACTCGTCACTTAAATATCCTTCAATTTTTTCTACTAACGGAAGATAACCTAGATCCGTCATTTTTTGCTCTTCAGTGATCATTTCTGCCATCGTATGTGCCGGAAATTGTACATCAGGCAATAGTTTATTCGGCATTTCACTGGAGAAAAGATCCAGAAAATCTGGTTGTTTTTTTGCTTCCTTGATCCGTTCTTCATACCAGTCATCTACTTGCTCATAGCGCTGAGAAAAAAGTTCACGCCAATTGATTCGCGGAACAGAAAACTTTCCCCATTCCGTTTGATTGACATAGCGTCCGCTTCCCTGTCGACTAGTAAGAACTCCCAGATCACGCAATTCATCCAACGCACGTACCACTGTTGTCCGATTCGTCCTAAAAGCAGCCGCCAATTTTCGTTCAGAAGGCAATCTTTCCCCAGGAGCTAGATTGCCATTTTCGATATTTTTCATTATCTGATCCATCATTTGCCGATAGATTGGTCCCTTCGTTTTATCTATTTCTTTCCACATGTTTTTTCTCCAGTTTTTTTCTTTATTTTAACGGATTTTCCGTAGAAAGAAACAGAAAATAAAAAATAAGAGCACGACAAAAGGAAAAGTCACCTTTGTCGCACCCTCTAAATCGGAGCTAACCACTGCTTCGTGTCAATAACATAAGATTCTTAGGAATTTGAAAAACAACTCCTCTGAATTTTTTCTTATTTATTGAAGTCCACTTTCTGCTAGTTCCGTTTTTATTTCATTGATCTTCTTTAGATCGTATCTCCGTTGAAAATCGAATTTTTCACGATTACATAATCTACTTTTCGAATAGCTTCAAGGTCTCTTCCACCTGCGTAGGAGATCGAAGACTGTAGATCTTGCTGCATTTCAATCAGCGTATCTTTTAATGATCCTTTATGTTGGATCCAAATTTTCTTGCCTTCGACATTTTTCTTTTCACCTTTTTGGAACTCTGATGCAGAACCGAAATATTCTTTATATACGACACCATTTTCCACTTTAGTTTCTCCAGGTGATTCTTCATGTCCTGCAAAAAGCGAGCCAATCATTACCATCGTTGCACCAAAGCGTACTGATTTCGCAATATCACCATGCGTACGAATACCACCATCTGCAATAATCGGTTTTCTTGCTGCTTTTGCGCACCATCTAAGAGCCGCCAGTTGCCAACCACCAGTACCAAACCCTGTTTTGATTTTAGTGATACATACTTTCCCAGGTCCAATGCCGACTTTCGTGGCATCAGCACCGGCATTCTCTAATTCACGGACTGCTTCTGGCGTACCAACATTTCCAGCAATCACAAAAGTTTCTGGCAAATGCGCTTTGATATGTTGGATCATTTCAATGACAGAATTTGAATGACCATGTGCAATATCGATCGTGATATAGTCTGGCGCTAATCCTTGTTTGGCTAACTCTTCTACAAAAGAATACTCTTCCTTTTTCACCCCGACACTGATCGAACTGATCAATTGGCGTTCCTTCATTTTTTTGACAAATGGGATTCTTGCCGCTTCATCAAAACGGTGCATGATATAGAAATAGCCATTTTCTGCTAGAAATTCTGCAATCGAGTCATCGATGATCGTCTGCATGTTCGCCGGTACTACAGGCATCTTGAATGTGTGTTTTCCTAGAGTAACGGTCGTATCACACTCTGAACGGCTATTCACGATACATTTATTAGGAATTAGTTGGATATCTTCGTAATCAAATACTTTCATTGACATGATCCTCCTGATGTTCGAATACGGTAAAACACGAACATTATTTACTTTCAAAGCACTTATTTTTAGCGCCCTATGTAATTTAACCTAATTGAAATAAAAAATCAAGAGAAAAAGCAAACAAAAAAACAAAATCAGCATTTCCCCACAGATTTTGTTTTTTTTGCCCATTGTTCGTTTTTAAAGGTATTTACGTAGTTGATTATAAAAATGAGCGACCCGTGCCCTTAGAGCATCGAGCTCCTATCAGGTTGGTCAACTTTTTTAGCCGTTTCCCGATTTCTTTTTATATAGGACTCATTCGTGCTGTTAGCGACTGCTTGATTGATGACGACACCAAGTCGCCGAGAGTTGATCGACTGATTACTTTGAGCACGTTCTATCACCGGATGATTAAGAGTTTCTTGCTGTATTTTTGGAGGTTGCGTATTCTCGACAACTTCTTTTTCTTTATCGACTTTCGCTAAGAGCTTGCCCATTTTTTTTAATGCTTTAGCTATTCTCTCTCGACTGCTTCGATTCGTATAAACATCATAAAATTCAAGGATTTGGGGAGATTGATACTTTTTAAGCGCCAATTGAAGATTTCCAGCAAACGAATCCTGTGTGTAGTTGACTTTTTTGAGTGTTTGACTAGCATTGATATACTTTATTTTATTCTCTGTATTCAAAGATGTATGATGTACCAACGCTATTCTTGTTTGATGAAGCTTAGTTCTTACTTGATCCAGAGCCACAAATTGATCGATGTATGTAACAAAACCCTCGCTATGCTTGACACACAACTTCTGATACTCCAATGTTTCAAGCTCACTGATCGTTTTGCCAATGTCTTCACAACTGTTGAGAATACTTGTGGTAGCTTTATCTAACTCCTTTTCACTTATTTCAATCACCTTTATTTGTTCTTTCACTTCTTTATTCAATCGAGCTTTTTGCGTATGTAGGACTCTTCGGCTAAGGGAATTGTTTTTGGTATATGTACCTGGATATAGTTTATTTTTCATTGGATGTACAGGTATAACTGTATTTAGGTGAACGTCATCATAAGTGGTATTCAAACGCTCGATATACTTTTTCAACGGAGGAGGATAGTATATTCCTTCAGCATTCTCTAATTTCCATGTAGCCCACCCTTCTTCATAGTTCAGTCTTTTGAATGTATGGCTACCCTGATAATAGGAATATTTTTTGGCGTAATCGATATCTTTTTCAATTTGTTTCACCCTGCGTAATCTCGGCAAATGATCATCTATCTTTTTCCTATATTGATTCAACAAATCAACGACCTGACTATCTACGTATTTTTGCTCTAAAGTTGTTCTATCTTTGCTATTCCCATAATTAACGTGGACTACGATCGCTTTTTGTAGTTGATCAAGTTCATGAGTTTCTTTCCTAACATTGGAAAGTTCCCTCACAAAAAGCTTGTTCAATGCTTTTTTCTCTGCTTTCAACAGCTCTTTATGTGTCGCCATGTTCTTCTTCCTTTCTTTATTTGTTTATGTGTTTTTTATTCTATGTAAAAAAGCCGTTAGATCAACCTCAACTGACTAACGGCTTCATATTGTTTAAGGAAGGATATTTCCTGCTGCACGATAAAGTTCATACCAATCTTCGCGCGTTAATTGGATTTCTGACGCTTTCGCAATTTCTTCGATCCTTCCAGGATTCATCGTCCCAGCAATTACTTGCATATTTGCAGGATGACGCAAGATCCACGCCGCTGCTAAACCGGTCGGAGTCGTTCCGTATTTTTCAGCTAAGTTATCCAATGCTTGATTCAACTCAGGGAATTTTTCATTTCCAATAAATACTCCTTCAAAAAATCCGTATTGGTAAGGAGACCACGCCTGGATAGTCATATCATTCAAGCGTGAGTAATCTAATACACTACCGTCATGGTCAACGCTTCCATCATCAGTCATATTGACATGGATTCCTTGGTCGATCATTCCAGAATGCTTTAAGCCAAATTGCAATTGATTGGCTAGTAATGGCTGTTTCACATACTTCTTAAGCAAGTCGATTTGCATTGGTTTTTGATTGCTGACACCAAAATGGCGAACTTTCCCTGATTTTTCTAATTCATCAAACGCTTCAGCCACTTCGCTAGGATCGACTAAAGTATCTGGACGATGGAGTAAAAGCGCATCAACATAGTCCATTTTCAAACGTTGAAGGCTTCCTTCTACCGATTCAATGATATGTTTTTTTGAAAAATCGAACATAACACCAGGAACTATCCCGCACTTCGTCTGGATAAATAAGTCTTCTCGTTTAAGCGACGTTTTTGCCAACGCATCAGCAAAAATCGATTCACATTCTCCGCCTCCGTAAATATCGGCGTGATCAAAAAAATTGATTCCATTATCGTAAGCTGTTTCAATCACTTTTACTGGATCCTTTGCTCCGTTGATTCGCATACAACCAAGAATAACAGAGGAAACCATCTGACTTGATGCACCCAATTGAATCTGTTTCATCTCAAAACTTCCTTTCTTTTCGGGATAATTTTACCACAACTTTAATGAAAAGGCTTTAAAAATAGACACCGTATTTTTCTATTCTCCAGAAAAATACGGTGTCTTGCCCTAGTCTCAACTTTTCGATGTTACGCGTAGCCCTTTTGCCCCAATATCTGTCCGATAGAATGTCTGATTCGTATCTTTTGCCGCAAGCGCTGTGTAGATGTTTGTTCTTGCCTCAGTCAAGGTTTTACCAGAACTCTCTACCAAGTAGATTCGCCCACCTGATCCAACTAAATTACCCTCTTCTTTCCTTACGCCTGCATAATAGACGGTCACATCCTCAGTTGAAAAATCAGGGAGTGGCATCCCTTTTAAGTAGTCGCCCGGGTACCCTTCAGCTGCAACAACTACACCCACGTTATACCCCTCATTCTCCCATACAAGTTCACTTGGTGCCTGCCCTTTAAGCAATTCATCAATTACTTGGACAAAGTCACTTTTCAAACGGGATAAGACGACTTGCGTTTCAGGGTCTCCAAATCTTGCATTGAATTCAATCACTTTGGGCCCCGTTGGTGTTGCAATCAAACCAGCATACAAAATACCAACGAACGGACGTCCCAGTTCTACCATTCCATCAGCAGCTGGCTGAAGGATTTTCTGAATCGCTTCTTCCACTAACTCGTCGGCGATTTGTGGCACTGGCGTATACGCACCCATTCCGCCTGTATTTGGACCTCGATCCTCGTCGTATGCTCGTTTGTGGTCTTGTGAGATCGGCATCGGATATATCTCATTCCCATTGACGAATGCCAGTAAAGAAAATTCCTCTCCCGATAAAAATTCTTCAACAACGATCAATTTTCCGCTGTCTCCAAAGCGATGATCTTCTAACATTTCTTTCGCAGCTTGAACTGCTTCTTCCACTGTCAAAGCAACTACGACACCTTTACCAGCAGCTAGTCCATCCGCTTTGATAACGATAGGTGCCCCTTGTTCTTCGATATATTGTTTTGCAGCTGTAAAAGTCGTAAAGTTCTTTGATCTAGCTGTTGGAATACCAAATTTTCCCATCAGTTCTTTTGCAAAACTTTTCGACCCTTCGATTATCGCCGCAGATTGAGTTGGGCCAAAAATTTTTAGACCAGCGGCTTGAAAGTCATCGACGATCCCATTCAACAATGGTTGTTCTGGACCAACGAACGTCCAAGTAATCTGATTTTTTTTGGCGAATTCAATCAAGTTTTGATGATCCAGTTCATGGATATCTACTTGTTCGATGCCATCGATGGTCATCCCTGGATTACCAGGTGCACAATAGACCTTGTTAACTTTCGGACTCTGTTTTATTTTCTTTCCTATCGCATGCTCTCTGCCACCAGCACCTATAATCAATATATTCATCTGCTACTCCTTTGTATTAGTGTCTGAAATGACGTACACCAGTAAATACCATTGCCACACCATATTTATTTGCCATATCGATGGATGCTTGGTCTTTGATACTCCCCCCTGGTTGGATGATCGCTTTGATTCCGTGTTTTGCGGCATATTCGACAGAGTCATCCATTGGAAAATAAGCATCACTTGCTAACACCGCATCCTTGGTCTTAGCTCCTGCTTGTTCAATAGCGATCTTAACAGAACCCACACGATTCATTTGTCCCGCACCGATTCCTACTGTTTGATGTTCATTTGCCAAAACAATCGCATTTGACTTCACATGTTTCACCGCTCGCCAAGCAAAAGCCATAGCAGCTAGTTCCTCTTCAGTCGGTTTTCGATCAGTCACTACTTGCCAATCTTGTTTCTCTTCCATCGCAACATCTTTGTCTTGGACTAATAATCCACCTAAAACAGAAACCGTTTCTTCCGTATACGTGGACTCTTTCACAGTAAAATCAACAGTCAGCAAGCGAATATTTTTCTTCGTCTTCAATACTTCTAAACTCTCTGGTGTAAACGATGGTGCAATGATGATTTCTAGAAAAAGCTTATGCATCGCTTCAGCTGTAGGCAGATCTACTTCTCGGTTGAGAACGATGATTCCGCCAAAAATCGATACAGGGTCTGCTTCATAAGCAGCATTCCAAGCAGCAAAAATCGTTGAAGCAGAACCAATCCCACAAGGGTTCATATGTTTCAACGCAACAACAGTCGGTTCTTGATACTCTCGCATGATCCGTAGCGCCGCATCCGCATCACGAATATTATTGAAGGACAATTCTTTTCCATGAAGTTGTTGTGCTTGGGCAATCGAATAACTTTCCGGCAATGCCGTTTCATAAAACGCTGCCTTTTGATGACTGTTTTCTCCATAGCGAAGATCCTGTTTTCGATCAAAGGTAAGCGTCAATTTTTCTGGTTCTCGTTCAGCTACTTGACCAGTTAGATACTGTGCGATCAAAGCATCATATGCAGCAGTATGGCGAAATACCTTTGCAGCTAATTTTTTTCTCGTTGCAAAGGACGTTCCCCCCTGTTCCTTCAATTCCGAAAGAACCATAGGATAGTCTGCAGGATCAACGACTGCTGTCACAAACTGATGGTTTTTAGCTGCGCTACGCAACATACTTGGTCCACCAATATCGATATTTTCAATTGCTTCTTCTTCCGTTACACCGGATTTCATGATCGTTTCTTTAAATGGATATAAATTGACACAGACAAAATCAATTGGCGTGATCTGCGAAGCTGCCATGGCCTCCATATGACTAGCTAGATCTCGACGACCCAACAATCCCCCATGGATCTTTGGGTGAAGGGTTTTGACACGACCATCCATCATCTCAGGAAAATCCGTTACTTCTTCAATTGAAATCGTGGGAATACCTGCTTCATCAAGCACTTTCTTCGTCCCACCAGTAGAGATGATCTCAATGCCATTTTCTATTAGCCCTTCAGCAAACGCAATAACGCCTTTTTTATCTGACACACTTATTAATGCTCTTGTCATTTTATATGAGCCTCCATCGTCTTCATTTCTTTTACAACTTGTTCAATCACTTTTGGGTAGATTCGATGTTCTACTTGATGGATCCGCCTTTCTAACTCTTCCAGTGTATCCTCTTTTTTGATTTCTACACTTTCTTGACAAATGATCGGACCAGTATCAACACCTTTATCAATGTAATGGATCGTCACTCCTGTTTTCTTTACTCCTGCTTCAAACGCATCACGAATACCATGTAATCCTGGAAAATCAGGTAATAAAGAAGGATGGATATTGATGATCCGTGATTCATATTGATCTAGTAAAGTAGAACCGATGATCCGCATATATCCTGCTAAAACAATCATATCTACTTCTTTGTCCAACAAACATTCCAATATTTTTTCTTCGTATGCTTTTTTCGACTGAAATTCTTTTGGAGAAAATACACTTGTCGAAATATCCAGTTTACTCGCACGTTCTAAAACGTATGCATTCGGTTGATCACAAAAAAGCCACACAAATTGATCTGTTAACCCTTTTTCACGGAAATACTCAACCAACGCTTGAAAATTACTGCCATTTCCCGAAGCAAATACTGCGATCCTCATCTTGTTGCCTCAGCAAATTCCACTTTTTCTGTTTCTAACGGTACGACTTCTCCAATACGATAAACAGCTTCCCCTTGTTTTTGTATTTTCGCCATGATCTCGTCAGCTTCAGTGGCTTCTACTGCTAATACCATCCCAATGCCCATATTAAAGATTTCATACATTTCATTCGTCGGGATTTCGCCGTATTTTTCCAAACAATCGAAGATCGGCAATGTCGGCCAAGAACCTAGTTGGATGCGAGCCGCTGTTTCTTCAGGCAGCATGCGGGGGATATTTTCAACAAACCCACCACCAGTGATATGAGCTGCGCCTTTGATTTTTTGCTCTTTCATAATAGGTAATAGTGAAGAAACATAGATTTTTGTAGGTTTTAGCAACTCTGCACTAAGCGGTTCTGATAATCCGCTGATCGTATCAGATAATGTAAAGTCATGTTTCTCAAAGAAGATTTTGCGCACCAATGAATAGCCATTAGAATGAATACCACTAGAGGGCAAGCCAAGAAGGACATCCCCAGCTTTGATTGCTTTTCCTGTGATCAATTGCGCTTTTTCAGCGATACCTACCGCAAAACCAGCAAGATCATACTCGTCTTCTGTGTACATCCCCGGCATTTCCGCTGTTTCGCCGCCGATCAGAGCCATATTGGCCTCAACACAGCCAGTAGCTACTCCCGCTACGACTTTTTCTAACTTTTCTGGAGAATTCTTTCCTGTTGCCAAATAATCCAGAAAATAGAGTGGTTCAGCACCTTGCGCAAGAATATCATTCACACACATCGCTACACAATCAATTCCGATCGTATCGTGTATCCCAGATTCGATCGCTAGGAGTAATTTCGTTCCCACACCGTCTGTACCAGAAACTAGGACCGGTTCCTTCAAATGGCTGAATGAGCTAAGCTCGAAACACCCGCCAAAACCGCCAAGAGCCCCCATTACACCAAGTCGTTCTGTCCTTTTGACATGCTTTTTGATCCTTTCGACTACTTCATAACCTGCTTCGACATTCACACCCGCATTCGCATAAGCATTTCCCATCTCGTTCGTGTCCTCCTTAATAATCAAAAAAACGATACTTTTTCTTTTAATGATTCCTGGTACTTTTCTTCGTAATCGTAGAGTGGAGTAGGATAATCCCCATTGAAATAAGCCATACACAAACCAGAATATGGAGCATCCTCCGCTAGACCGATTGCTTGGATCAATCCTTCTTCACTTAAAAATTCAAGTGAGTCAGCTTCAATACATTGTCTGATTTCTTCTACACTATGATTCGCTGCAATCAGCTCTTTTCTTGTTTGGATATCGATGCCATAAAAACATGGATATTTCAATGGTGGTGAAGCAATCCGGACATGGACTTCTTTCGCCCCTGCTTCTTTCAGCAAACGAACGATCCGCCGACTCGTCGTTCCTCGAACGATCGAATCATCGACCATCACGATCCTCTTTCCTTCGACCACACCGCGAACTGCTGAGAGTTTCATCCGGACACCTTGTTCTCTCAATTCAGGGGTTGGTTGGATGAATGTGCGTGCAATATATTGGTTTTTGACTAAACCAATTTCATAAGGAATACCACTTGCTTCAGCATAGCCGCTAGCAGCAGACAAAGATGAATTAGGAACACCAACTACCATGTCAGCATCGACTAACGCTTCTTTTGCTAAATTCCGTCCCATATTCTTACGCGCTGTATGGACATTGACCCCTGCAATATTGGAATCGGGGCGCGCAAAATAGATATATTCCATTGAACAGATGGCTAGTTGCGTATCTTTTGTATACGTTTCGATACGATAACCTGAATCATCGATGATCACGATTTCTCCTGGACGAACGTCACGCACAAACTTGGCACCCACTACCTCCAGAGCACAAGTTTCCGAAGCAATCACATACGCACCATTTTTCATTTGTCCAATCGCAAGCGGACGAAAACCGTTAGGATCAAGAGCCGCAATCATGGCGTCTTCTGTCAGTAAAAGATAAGCAAAACCACCCTTCACCTCATTCAACGCATGTTTTAGTTTGCCAAGAAACGTCTGCTCACCACTTCGGCGTATCAAATGCATCAGGATTTCTGTATCAGAATTAGAATGAAAGATCGCTCCATCTTTTTCTAATTCTGTTCGTAGTGAGCGTGCATTCGTTAAGTTACCATTGTGCGCTAGACCAACTGACTGATCATAAAATTTAAATAGGAAAGGCTGGATATTATCGACACTTCCATTTCCCGCCGTTGCGTAACGGACATGTCCGATCGCAGCCTCACCCGATAACGCCTTTAATTTTCTTTGATCTTTGAACACTTCCGAAAGCAATCCGAGATCTCGATGACCTAACAGTTTCCCTTGATCATTCGATACGATCCCGGCTCCTTCTTGCCCACGATGTTGCAAACTATGAAGACCAAAGTAAGTGATACTCGCAGCGTCTGAATGCCCCCATACGCCAAATACCCCGCACTCTTCATTTAAACTCTTTACTTCATAAGGCATTCGATCGCTTCCTTCCAGTTTCTGTAGGCAACTTGAGTAGCCACATCAATTTTCCCATCAGAAGCTTGGATGGTGATTCTTTTTTCCGTGGTTACCTGCCCGATCAATGTCGCTTTTTCGCCTACGATTGTTTCAAAAGCTGCTTTATTCTCTGGCGAAGTCGTCAAAACGAATCTTGACTGTGTTTCAGAGAATAGTTTCGCTGTTGTCATTGTCGTCCGTACGTCTAAGCCGAATCCTTTAGGAAAAGCTGCTTCTGCCAAGGCAACCGCTACCCCGCCTTCTGCGCAATCATGCGCACTTGCGACTACTCCAGCCTTAATCGCTGCTAACACTATTTGTTGGTTCTCTTTTTCAATCGTCAAATCAAAGTGTTCGATATCTCCTTGGATTTTTCCTAATTGTAATTTTTGGAGTTCACTGCCATTGAAGTCCTCGTAAGTTTCACCAAGCAGATAGATAAGATCCCCTGCTTCTTTGAATTCTTGTGTCGTGATATTCTGTTGTTTTTCAATCAAACCGACCATTCCGATCATCGGTGTTGGATAGATTGCTTGACCATCTGTTTCGTTATAGAGAGAAACATTCCCAGAAATAACGGGCGTCCCTAGCACTCTGCACGCTTCAGAGATACCTTCAGCAGATGTTTTTAATTCCCAGAATACTTCTGGTTTATCTGGAGAGCCATAATTCAAACAATCTGTGATTGCTAGTGGTTGCCCACCGCTTGCAACGATATTCCTTGCTGCTTCTGCTACAGCGATCTGCCCACCGATTTCAGGATTCAGATAGATATAGCGAGCATTACAGTCAGTAGTCATTGCCAATGCCTTTTCTGTCCCACGAATCCGTAAAACTGCCGCATCACTTCCCGGTCTGACCACTGTATTCGTTTGTACTTGTGAATCATACGTTTCATAAATCGAATGTTTCGAAGCAATCGTTGGCTGACGTAATAGATCAAGTAATACTTCGTTAGGATCAGTGAGCACTGGCTGATATTGACCCAATTCTTTGAATTCTTTAATCCGGGCAGGTTCTTTTGCTTCCTTTTCATAGACTGGTGCATCTTCTGCTAACGCATCAACTGGTAAATTTGCTACTTCTTCCCCATGATGGTATAGACGATAAAGTCCATCATCTGTCACTTTACCGATCGTCACAGCATCTAGATCATATTTTTTGAATAACTCTTGTACTTGTGCTTCTGCGCCTTTTTTGACGCAAATCAACATCCGTTCCTGTGATTCAGAAAGCATCATTTCATAAGGTGTCATATGGCTTTCCCGTTGTGGGACATCGTCTAGACTCAAAACCAAACCCGAACCAGCTTTAGACGCCATCTCAGAACTTGAAGAGACCAAGCCAGCAGCCCCCATGTCCTGGATCCCCACTAGGATATCGGCATGATCTAAAACAAGTTCTAAACAAGCCTCTAATAAAAGTTTTTCCATAAATGGATCGCCTACCTGAACAGCTGAACGTTGTTGTTCTTCTTCTTGACTGAACTCTTCAGAAGCAAATGTCGCACCGTGGATACCATCGCGACCGGTTTTTGCACCAACATACATGATTGAATTCCCGACGCCTGAAGCTTGTCCCTTTTGGATATTTTGATGATCGATCAAGCCTACACACATTGCGTTAACTAATGGATTCCCTTCATAACATGGATCAAAAGCAATCTCACCACCAACAGTTGGGATACCGATACAATTTCCATAACCGCTGATACCAGCTACAACTTCATCTAATAAATATTTCGTACGAGAATTATCTAACTCACCAAAACGCAATGAATCTAGAATGGCGATTGGTCGTGCGCCCATACTGAAAATATCCCTGATGATTCCTCCAACTCCTGTAGCTGCACCTTCATAAGGTTCAACTGCTGAAGGATGGTTATGGCTTTCCGCTTTGAAAACAACTGCTTGACCATCACCGATATCAACGATCCCAGCCCCTTCACCAGGACCTTGTAAGACTTGCGGACCGCTTGTTGGGAATTTACGTAAGATGGGCTTCGAGTTTTTATAAGAACAATGTTCGCTCCACATCACAGAGAACAAACCTGTTTCTGTATAGTTAGGCATTCTTCCTAGAATATCTTCTTCGATCATGCGATATTCTTCATCAGTCAACCCCCACTGTGAATAGATTTTTTTCTCTTTGATTTCTAAAGCACTCGGTTCACTTAATGTTTTCATTTCAAACAGTCACCTTTCCAAAGTTCTTGATCATTGAAGCAAAAAATCGTTTTCCATCTTCTGAACCCAACAATTCTTCCATCGCTCTTTCTGGATGAGGCATCATCCCTAGTACATTCCCCTTTTTATTCGTGATTCCTGCGATATTTGCTACACTGCCATTAATATTTTCAGTAGCGTAAGTAAAGGCAATCTGATTGTTTTCTTTCAATTCCTGTAAGGTCTCTTCATCACAAAAATAATTTCCTTCCCCATGTGCTACAGGTAACTGAATGACTTCATCAGCCTCATATTCCGAAGTAAAAGGTGTCTGGTTATTCACTTTTAATGGCACTGATTTACAGATAAAGCGTAAAGAATCATTTCTTCTCAAGACACCTGGAAGCAGGCCTGCTTCAGTCAATATTTGGAAACCGTTACACGTACCAAAAACTGGTTTTCCTTCATTTGCAAAACGAATCACTTCTTCCATGATCGATGAAAAACGGGCAATCGCTCCACAACGCAAGTAATCGCCATAGGAGAATCCACCAGGAAGCAAAACACCATCAAAACCTGCTAATGAAGTTTCATCATAACGAACGTAATCGGCTTCGACACCCATGATTTCACGTATTGCCCATAACATATCTGCATCACAATTTGATCCAGGAAAGACGACCACAGCAAATCTCATATTAGATTTCCTCCAATTGTTCGATTTCATAACGATACGTTTCCATATTGACATTCGCCAACAATTTGTCACAGATTGCTTCGATCGTTTCTTCAACTGCCTGTTTCTCTGCAGAGACTTGGATCTCGAAGTATTTGCCGATTCGAATCTCTTCTACAGTGTTATACCCTAAACGATGAACGGCATTCTTGACCGCTTCTCCTTGAGGATCTAAAACAGAATCTTTATAGGTGACATAGACTTTTACAAAATACATGTGCTTTTCTCCTTTTACCCATTGTTTTTTTATTGATTGATTTTTTCTAAGCGATTCAATACTTCTTGATATACAGGAACGATCTCACCGATTTTTCGGCGGTAAACATCTTTGTCCATGTGGGCTTCCGTTTCTAGATCCCAAAGGCGACACGTGTCAGGAGAAATCTCATCTCCTAAAAGAATAGCTCCAGCACTGGTTTTACCAAATTCCAATTTAAAATCGATCAGTTGTAAGCCGATCTGTTTGAACAATGGTACCAAAGCATCATTCACTCGTTTTGCTTGTTCCTTTAATTCAGCAATTTCTGCCATCGTTGCTACCTTCAAAAACAAAACATGTTCATCATTGATAAATGGATCATCTAGTTGATCATTTTTGTAATAAAATTCAACGATAGGCTGAGGTAACTTTTGTCCTTCTGGTATCGCCAAACGTTTAGAAAAGCTCCCTGCAGCGACATTACGCACGACTACTTCTAAAGGAATGATATTTAATTTTTTTACTAATTGTTCGTGTTTTGATAGCTGTTTAATAAAATGATTCTCAATACCTTGCTCGTTTAGATAATTGAATATCTTACTTGTGATTTGATTGTTCAGTTCTGCTTTACCAACGATCTCATCTTTCATTGCACCGTTAAGCGCAGTAGCTTGATCGAGATACTCGATCCAAATCACTTCTTCATCACTAGTACGATACATTTTCTTGGCTTTTCCTTCATAGAGCAAATCTCTTTTATCCACAGTTCCATCTCCTTAGTTACTTTACGTTCATCAGCAAACCGCTTCTTTTTGTTCGTGTTTTCACTTTTGATTTTAACAAGGCTTGTCAGATCAATCAATAAAAATATGTACATTTTCACCATTAAAATTGTCTAATGTTCGTGTTTTTATCTTTTAAAGCTGATGGAAAATCTTGACAAGCGTTTACACAGATAAAAAATGGTGCTATAGTAGAATTAAATAAACTTGGATACTTTGTTCAAGGAGGTAATTGAATGGAAGAGTCAACCTATGCCAAACGTTTTTTATCTGAATTATCACCAGAAGAGAAAGCCCGTCTGTATAATGACTTGCTCTCAATCAAAGATGTCTATTTATGTAACAAAGATACGAGCTTTTATACCTTCCGTAAAATCCGCCGTGCGGCTAAACGACGAACGGAATGCCGTAAAAGAACGTTTCAGTTCCAAACAAACACGAAGCATCATTTGGTCATCTGCCAAATTCATGAACAAAGACTTTTTAAAAACCATTATCGAATTCAAGTGACCTACGATCAACAAGAATTCACTTATACTTTTATTGAAGAATTATTACAGCTACTTCATACACAACATTTTGCTTATGGAGATCATGCTGTTTACGCGTAGTTTTTGAACCTTGCAGTCATAGATACAAAAAAGGGTACGACAATCCGTTTGTCGTACCCTTTTTGGTTATTCTGATAGTTCGCAACCGATCTAGTGATCGTTGCAATGCAGTAACTTTTTTATATTCAACTATTCGTTGTTTATTCTAATCCTACCCGTTTAAAAATCACATCCACATTTTTCAAATGATGACGATAATCAAACGCGTCATCGATATCTTCTTTCGATAAAACCGAAGTAATGGCTGGATCTTCTTCTAATAACGGACGGAATTGTACTTGGTTGTCCCAAGCATATGCCGTTTTTGGTTGCACCAAGTCATAAGCTTCTTCCCTTGTCATACCCTTGTCGATCAATTTGAGCATGACACGTTGGCTATAGATCAAGCCAAACGTAGCAGACATATTTCGTTTCATATTTTCAGGGAAAACCGTTAGATTTTTAACAATATTCCCAAAACGATTCAACATATAATCCAATAAGATCGTCGTATCAGGTAAAATGATGCGTTCTGCTGAAGAATGTGAGATATCTCTTTCATGCCACAATGATACATTTTCATACGCCGTGACCATATGACCGCGGATCACTCTCGCCAACCCAGCCATATTCTCTGATCCAATCGGGTTTCGCTTATGAGGCATTGCAGAGGACCCCTTTTGACCTTTAGCGAAAAACTCTTCTACTTCTCGTGTCTCAGATTTTTGCAATCCTCGTATCTCCGTCGCAAAACGCTCGATACTCGTTGCAATCAAGGACATTGTTGCAAAATATTCTGCATGTAGATCCCGTGGTAAAACCTGTGTAGACACTTCTTGTGGGCGAATACCCAACTTGTCACAAACATATTCTTCGATAAAAGGCGGGATGTTGGCAAACGTACCCACTGCACCAGAGATTTTGCCAGCTTCCACTCCTTTGGCAGCATGTTCAAAACGTTCGATATTTCTCTTCATTTCAGAATACCAAGTAGCCAATTTCAAACCAAAAGTCGTTGGTTCAGCATGTACCCCATGCGTTCTCCCCATCATGACTGTCAACTTATGTTCTTTTGCCTTTTCGCCAATAATTGCTGTAAAACGTTTCAAATCTTCTCTTAAAATATCATTTGCTTGTTTGATCTGATAGCCATAAGCTGTATCGACAACATCTGTACTTGTCAATCCGTAATGGACCCATTTGCTCTCTTCACCTAACGTTTCCGAAACTGCACGTGTGAAGGCCACAACATCATGACGTGTCGATTTTTCGATTTCTAAAATCCGGTCAATATCGAATGAAGCATGTTCTCTGATTTTTTGTACATCTTCTTTAGGGATTTCTCCTAATTCGGCCCAAGCTTCATCAGCTAAGATCTCCACTTCAAGCCATGCTTGATATTTATTTTGTTCTGTCCAGATATTGCCCATTTCAGGTCGTGTATAACGTTCTAGCATCAATTATTCTCCTTTAATCCCAAATATTGGTTTTCTTTATTTCATCCAATGTTTGTTGGATATCTTCAGTCAAAATGGTGATATGTCCCATTTTACGTCCTTTTTTCGCTTGTGATTTACCATAAAAATGAAATTGCCAGTCAGGCTTCTTGTCGATGAGATGATAACTTTCAAGCAGTTGTTCTCCTAATACGTTTACCATGACTGCATCGCTGAGCAAACGAACTTTGTCACTCAACGGCCAACCACAAATTCCACGGATATGGGCATCAAACTGACTCATCGAACAAGCTTCGATGGAGTAATGTCCTGAATTGTGCGGACGTGGTGCTAGTTCATTCACGTATAATCCACCTGATTTCGTCAAAAACAACTCGACACCTAGAACGCCCGACAAGCTCACTGCTTCGGCAATTACTCGAGCGATCCGCTCTGCTTCTTCGATTACTTCACTAGAAACATGAGCTGGTGCAATCGTTTCGTGTAAAATATTGTTACGATGGATATTTTCAACTACTGGAAATGTACTATATTCGCCTTGACCATTCCCTGCTACCATGATCGAGATTTCTTTTTCAAAAGGGATCCATGCTTCCAATACGCAAGTCCCTTCTCTTAACAGATCCATCGCTGGAGCAAGATCTGTGCGACTTCTCAATACATATTGTCCCTTTCCATCGTATCCTCCTCGCGTTGTTTTCAATACACAAGGATACCCGATCCCGTCAATTGCATCTTGGATATCCGTTGGGCTAACGATTGTCGCATAAGGAGCGATGACGATGTTGTTTGTTTCCAAAAAGGACTTTTCTAACAGCCGGTCCTGTGTGATAGCCAATAGATCCGTTCCTTGGGGGATAAATGACATTGGTAAAATCGCATTAAGTGCTTCGACACTGACATTCTCAAATTCATAAGTGATAACATCTGTTCTTCTAGCAAGTTCTTCTAGTGCAAACGTGTCATCGTAGGTTCCTTGAATCGTCCAATTTGCCACTTGTGCAGCTGGACAATCAATTACAGGATCAAGAACACCTACTTTAAAGCCCATTTCTTTCGCGCTGATCGCCATCATGCGGCCAAGCTGACCGCCACCGACGATCCCGATCGTTGATCCAGGCAACAAAGGTTTAACCAAGTTGATCACTACTTTCTATAACAGTTTCTGCTAACATTGAGCGTCGTTGCGCTAATTTAGCCTCCAACTTTAAATCATACATTGAAAGCATCTCTATCGCAAGTAGTCCAGCGTTAATTGCCCCTGCTTTTCCGATTGCAGTCGTTGCAACTGGTACTCCTCCAGGCATTTGAACAATCGATAGTAGCGAATCCAATCCATTCAATGTTCGTGTTTGTACCGGCACACCAATAACTGGTAGTGTCGTTTGAGAAGCCACCATCCCCGGTAGATGAGCAGCACCACCTGCCCCCGCAATAATCACTTTGATTCCTCTCTCACGTGCTTCTTTCGCATATTGAAACATCAAATCAGGTGTCCGATGTGCAGACACCACCTTTTTTTCGTAAGGAATCTCGAATTCATCCAAAATGTCACAAGTATTTTTCATCGTCTCCCAATCGGAGGTACTTCCCATAATCACAGAAACCGTTGCACTCATGTCTTTCTCCTCTCTCTCTTTTACATCCATATTTTAGCAATGAGTTTTTTTGTTGTCAAAGAATTTTCGAATATTATCTAAATGATTTGCAAAATCGTTCGTGTTTTATCTAGAGCAAAAATATAGAGCGTGGGACAAAACTAAAAATCAGTTTTGCCACAGACTCTAACTCCGAATAAACGGTGGGAGCAGAAGCAACTCCTTCGGAAATAAGCGAAATTCA
>SKEH01000443.1_pt1 | contig 25854 bp, 28 predicted proteins | sample 4826571 | NCBI WGS metagenome assembly SKEH01 (sample SAMN11008814, study PRJNA524170) | human gut metagenome | biome: Human fecal sample; material: Feces; isolation source: fecal sample from pouch patient p29 | host: Homo sapiens | place: Israel: Tel-Aviv | collected 2016-09-14 | reverse complement strand
ACTTAATACAGAAATACCTATTTACATCTTTCAGGTTCTACATTTACATGTTCAATTAAATTTCTAATTCATATCTTAGCTCATTTATGTTCCACCAATATATTTTAAAAAAATGATCCTATTCCACTGTTAATTTTTTTGGAATAGGATCATTTTTCTATGGAGAAGTTAAATAATTAGATTACTCATTGAAGCAACATCTCAATTAATAGCTATTTTCTATTATTTCCCTTATTTATAGCGATTATCGCCTAACATTTCTTAACCTGACATATTTAAAAAATTAGTTAAGAAGTTTCTCATAAATTTGATTATCATCAAGATAAATCTACTTAAGACTTTCTCTTTCTCTAAGACTTGCACTTATTTCTGTAGAAATATTATTATGAAATAAATATAATTTAATAGCTATGCTATTCTAGGTTGCTTATTTCCTTATGTTAATTGCTTCTCTTTTTGTAATAAGGAAGCTTTCAAGTAACTCAAATATTCCTAATCTTACATCTAATTCAGCAACAATTGATGAACTATTATCATCGTTTATGGTAATTTCCCATTTGCAGACTGTGAACCAATAAATCTTCCAAAAATTATTGTAGGAAGAGACATTAAAGTATTAAGTTTTATTTGAAATACTATTGTATTGTCACTTTCAAGTTAGTTTAACTACAATGACTAGGCAAACAACTAAAATATTCCTTATATATCCAACTTCTATGCTGAGAATCGATTAATTAATTTTTATAACATATGAGAGTAAAGCTATGTTAGTATCGAAAGATTTTACTGATTGTGTTTTTCTTTAGCTCTCATCTATTAATATATTTGATTACTTTTAAAGTTTATAGTATTTCTGTTCCAGTGTGTCTATCAACTTGTAAGAATTAGTATTTTAAATTTGATAGTATCCATTTCTGACATAAAATTACCATTTCATGTTTCTGGGCTGGTTCAAGACTTTCGAATAACAATGTAATATCTTTTCGTGATTTTTCGCCGAGTAGATACTCTGGAGACACTCCAAAGTAATTTGCTAATTCTAACAATCTCGCTCCAGATGGTACAGAACCATTTTTATAATTGCTCAATGCATTTCTAGGATATCCTAAATCTTTTTCTATCTCATTGTACGATTTGTTTGACGATACTTTTAGTGTATCTAATCGTCTCATAAAATAACTGTATTCGTTACTTATCATCAATTCCTCCTTTTTTTCCAAATTAAATTTAAACATTTTGTGTTATAATACTCATTACATTTTTATTTCTATATTATTTATAATACAACATGCTACTTATTTCCACCATCCCTATTCGTGTCCTTTAAGACACCGAATTTATGATTGATAAAATTTATATTTTTTGACATTAAAATTGGCTTTACCTGTTCTAAATAGTATTGCTTCAGTTGTGCATTCCCTAACTCCTCTAAAAGATTTAAAGATTGGTTAATTTCTAGGAGACCATCTTGCTCACTTTTAAAACAATAGCTAACACATCCTTTTGTTAGTTTTCGTAACGTTGATATATAAAAATCAATTCTTTCTCTTTCTGGTCTCTTTGTAGATTTTAATAATTCATTAGCAAACTTCTCATCTCCATTAAGGCAAAGTTTTAATATTATTTTGTAGACAATTTGATGTATTTTTCTACGATACTTTGTAACATCAGAAAAATAACTTGTTTTTTTTTCGAAGATATTTATAAGATCCTTTATTTCCACAATACTTATGTATTCTGCAACATCATAATTAAGAGATAACTCAAAATAACCCCAATATTTAACTCGATATAAATATTCCAGAATTTCTTCAATTTCATATTGGTCGAGCTTATCAAACTTTGCTTTAGCAGTGAGTGCTAAAAGTCTATTTTCAGAATGATCAATTTCATCAAATAATTTTTTACATTTCATGTCATCTAAAGAGAATGCGGCTTTTTCTAATTCTACAAGAAAATGCTCTTGATAATCTGGTAGATAGTAATTAAAAAATAATTCATAATCTGATAAGGTTATGTTCATTACTTGAAGCATAGATACTACCCTTTCAAATCCCATCATTGTTTCTCCACGTTCAAATCTAGCCAAATTTGATTTTAATACCCCGTACTTTTCAAAATATGATAAAGATAGTTGTTTTTGTTCTCTTATTTGTCTAAAAATCACTCCATAACGTTTATCAATCATTTTTTACCATCTACAAGTTTTAGTCTATCAGCTTATATTATTCTAGACTAAAAAACACCTTCTATACTTAATTTTAAATACCCATGAGTTAATCTAAATATGTAATTAGAATACAATATTTAAAACTTATTTCCTATACACATTCGTGTCTTTTTAGGCACAGAACGCTATCCTTGAGAGTTAAGAACGGTTGGAATTTTGTAAAATATCAATATCATAGAGAGAGTATATACCAATAATACACTACATATTTTGCCATAATATTTATCGATAATCAATAAATATCTATTTACAAATAATATATTAACTAATAATTCGTGTCAGTTTTGAGTCCAATTTTAAATGACGTCTCATATGTAAACTAAATTTCATAATAATAAATTATATATACAAATCATCAATTTCTTTTTGTAATTTAAAGATTGAAGCCTTGTTTTACATTTTTTCTCCAAGTGTAATAGAGTGAAAGTAGTTTAAAGAACTTAAAGTTAGATGAGGAAAGCCCTCATCTTAAAAAAAGCGGGTTCTATCTTCATGCAAAACCCCAAGTAAGAATACAAGCCAACTATAGGCTACGACTCAAACTCATGCTGGTTATGCTCTGTCGTATTTTAAATATTAATTACCCGATTCACTTAGCTTCATTAATAAAAAAATTCTAAGCGAGGTATGGAGAATTTTTGTGCCCCTGCACTCTGACCTAGGCTTCCAGTACAACAACTGTATTTATATCAAAAAAACTTTATACGCATAATGTGATAATTCATATTCGCATAAAGGAAACTTTTATGCCAAGCCCTGTTGTAAAAATTTCTTTTCACATTTAAAGAGTGAATCATTAGGAATTAATATTCCTGAAAATAAGCAGAACTTGCTTCTAAATGTAGATGATCTCATCCTCTGGTATATAATCATCTGCAAGAAAAATTAAAAGGTATGACTCCAATGAAATATAGGAGGAAACGCTGTATTGAACATCAAAACTATGATGTTTTTTTGATAAATATATTTTGCTTGGAGTTTGACATTTATAAATTTATGCTTCTATATTTGACTCATGCAACTTTGTTAACTATGAGAAATGGGATTATCTTAAATATAAGTGACATACTTCTTATTATTCAGTGTATCTATATAGTTGAAACTTTAAATTTTAATTTATTACACAATTCAATTAATCTAAAAGCACTTGCTTATTTCCTTCAATTACATTTTTGTAAGAAATTAGCAAGCAAATCCTTGATATACTATACTTATAAACAAAAGGACATTTGAAAGGAAATAAACAATGAAAACACAAACAGAAAAAATTACTCAAAAAGTAGAAAATGAAAAATCAATCAAAGATAATTTAGAAATTATCCACTCACTTAATGACTTACTCTACAACGGTTCTTTATACTGATGTAAAGTAACACAAAAAAGGACCTATGAAAATTAATTTCTTATGGTCCTTTTTTATTATTTCGCTTGATAGACTATTTTTCCATCACATATTGTATATTTGACTTGCCCTTGAACTTTCTGTTTAATAAATGGAGAATTGGTCGCTTTGGAGTCAAATGTTTCACCGACCTGATACTGGTTTTCAGCGTCAAAAATGACGAGGTCAGCTGGTCCATTTTCTGCGAGGTAACCTGCATCAAAATTATAAAGTTTAGCTGGATTAACGGTCATTTTTGTCAGTAATTCACTGAGTGTCAAATGGCCTTTTGCGACTAAGTTTGTCAAGCCAAGTTGCAATGAAGTTTCTAATCCAATCATTCCTGAAGGTGCCTTATCAAGGCTGACATTTTTCTCTTCATGAGTATGAGGGGCATGGTCTGTGGCGATGACATCAATCGTTCCATCTTTCAATCCCTCAACTATTTTATCGATATCAGTAGTCCTACGCAATGGTGGGTTGAGTTTAGCATTTGTACCCTGCTCAAAAATCATTTGTTCTGTAATTGAAAAATGCTGTGGAGTCACTTCTGCTGTGATTTTTGCTCCTAACTTTTTGGCAAATCGCACCACTTCAACAGATTCTCCAGCTGATAAATGTTGAATGTGCAAGCGAGCGCCTGTTTCGTAAGAAATCATAGTATCACGCGCCATCATGCTGTATTCTGAAACAGTCGGTGCCCCTGTGAAGCCACATTTATGAGCCACTTCGCCATCATTCACTCCTAAAGTTCCAATCAAATTTGGATCTTCTTCATGAATTGAAAGCAGGCTGTCAGTTAATTTCGCTTTTTGCAGAGCTTTACGTAAAACACCAGCATCTGTCAGTGGAATACCATCATCAGAAAAGCCGATTGCTCCTGCTTCAATGAGTTCATCAAAATCTGTTAAATTTTCTCCATCAAAATCTTGCGTAATTGACCCAACTGCATCAATCTTAATATCTTCTTTGTCAGCAATTTCTAAAGTTTCTGTCAGTACTTTTGGCGTAGATAAAATAGGTTTTGTATTTGCCATCATAACTACTCTTGTAAAACCACCAGCCGCAGCTGATTTTGCACCGCTATGAATCGTTTCTTTATGTGTTTGTCCTGGTTCACGAAAATGAACATGAACATCAATTAAACCAGGGGCAACGACTAATCCCCTTGCATCAACAATTTCTGCATTTTCTACTGACAAATTTAAGCCGATTTTTACTATCTTGTCATTTTCAATCAGAATATCTAACACTTCATCTCGATTTGATTTGGGGTCAACAAGTCGTCCATTTTTAATTAATAAAGTCATTTTCTTCCTTTCATAAATTACTGACAGAACACTCAGCTTTGCTGACTTGTTCATTTATCCTCCGATTCAATGTCTCCCTTTGGTCGCATTGAACTGACAGAACACTCAGTTTTGCTGACTTGTTCATTTATCCTCCGATTCAATGTCTCCCTTTGGTCGCATTGAACTGACAGCTATTTCAGAACCTAATTATTTACTGACAGGCTCTTTGAATTTCTGTCAGTAAATTAATTTTGCCAAGTTTCTTGATTTTCTTTGAACTTTTTAAGTAATTCTAATTCTTCTTTTGTCACATAACCCGTTTCTTTAGCAATTTCAATCAACTCAGAATAAGTTGTCAATGTGGCTAATTTAACACCAGCATCAGCAAATTTACTGTTCGCTTTTTCTAATTCATAAGTGAAAATTGCAACCACACCAAGCACGTCAGCACCTTCACGTTCTGCGGCTGCAACAGCTTCTAAAACTGAACCACCAGTCGAAATCAAATCTTCAACCACAACCATTTTTTGGCCTTTTGCCACACGTCCCTCAACCTGATTTCCTGCTCCATGGTCTTTTGGTTTACTACGAATATAAGCAAATGGTAATTTAAGATAGTCAGCAATAATTGCACCATGAGGAATTCCTGCTGTAGCAGTTCCTGCAATGACTTCAACTTCTGGAAATTCCGCTTTAATCAATCCTGCAAAAGCACCTTCGATTTGGCTTCTAACTTCTGGATAAGCTAAGGTCACCCGATTATCAGTATATATTGGCGACTTAATTCCTGAAGCCCAAGTAAAAGGTTGACTTGGTGAGAGACTGACCGCTTTAATTTCCAATAAATCTGCAGCAATGGCTTTTGATATTGACATAATTTCTCCTTCTAGTTTACTGACAGAACCATCAGCAAAGCTGACAGTTCATTTATCTACCGATTCAATAATGCCCTTTGGTCATATTGAACTGACAGAACTACCGTAGCGAGTATAGATAACGTGCAGCCCAATCCTGGTAGTTGTCAGCAATAAAAAACACTTGCCAAGAATCCTAGCAAGTGTAAAAAGTATCAAAACAAATTCACTTTTACTGACAGAAAATCCTGTCAGTAAAAATAGAATCAATTTTTCCTGATTTCAACCTTGCTAGCCTCTCTGGACTAGTTTAAAAGTTATATTGTTTATTAGTTTAACAAACTTGAGCCAGATTTGCAAGTCTTATTTTTTCGACTTATGATAATTGGAATCAAAAAACATTGTAATAATATTGAATGCAACCATAGACAAGCCAACCCATTTCATTCTATTATCAGCCGAATAGTTTGTATAAACATACCAAGCCAAAACCATAAAAAGAAGTCTTAAAATGATATCTGCTAAAAATAAAATTGTACGAACGAGAGCTATAGCAACAAATCTTTTCTTGTTATTTATTTTCATCATAAACCTCCTTCATTGCCATCCCAAATCTAGAGAAAATAATTGCAATTAAATCAGTAGGGGCCCCATCACTAAAACTATTTTAGCTTTTCTAATGCAGAATAATAAGATTCCTCCTTATCGTTTATTGACTTCAAAATTTGAATTAATTGTTGATTCGTTAAAATTTTATGACTCGACACAGCTCGCTCGCGAAGCAAGGAAACATAACCTGAAACCAAAGCAGTAGCTTGAGATGTTCCTGAAGATTGAAATATTTTATTAGCTACTCCCTGAACCATGACATCACTCCCTGGAGCATTAATAACTGCCTTATTCTTACCACTTACAAGCGATAAAATTTGTGAATTTTTATCAATTGCTCCTACAGAAATAACATTAGATAAATTAGCAGGAAACATCATTTTATCACTATCATAATCGCCCGCTGCTGCAACAACACTTATCCCTGACTTTATAGAATCATTGATTGCTCTAGTAATATCTGAATTATTTTTGGTGCTCCCAATACTCAAATTAATCACCGTCGCTCCTTGATTTTTTGCTTTTTCAATTGCTTTAGCAATAAGTTGAGAACTTATCGCCCCGTCAGCTCCCATTACTTTAATAGAAATGATAGAAACACCTGGACTGATTCCTATCAATTTGTTAGGAACTCCTTTAATCAGAGAATACATCATACTCCCGTGTCCATTTTCATCAATCATATTTTGACCAATTAACGAGATTGAATCAATTGCTTTGTCATTTGACGAAATCCCACTATCTATCAAAGCAATTTTTTGACCCGTTCCCTTTGAAAGTTGATGCACCTTTTGATAATCTATAAACTCATATTGCCAAGATTGGAATATCTCAATATTTTTTTCTTTCTTATCATCAATTTCATTTTGATTTACAACTACCAAAAGAAAGAAAATGATAGTTGCAAAAATCGAAATTACAAACATAAACTTTGATTTTTTTGCCATTTTCTTCCCTCCTGCTACCCTTAAGCTTTTTTTAAACATAGTTAGTAACTTCATCATCAATTTTTAACACAATTACTTGATATGCCAGTTAAATCCAAAAGATAATATAGATTGCACAACAAAGTATTATCCCAGATAAAATGAACACACCTATTGTAAGACTTTTTGGAATATTATCTTCTGAAATGACTACCTTTTTTCTCACCCAAAGTATTATAGGCAAAGCAAGAAATAAAATAATCGTTACCGCGCTTTCTGGAATAATATGAAAAAGATAACGTAAACTAAAAATTACACCCACAAAGAATATTGTGAAAAGAAAAAGTAAATATATTTTCATTTCTTTTGACTTTTTCATAGCAAACTCCTTCCTAATCATTGTGAGTGAATACTATAGGCAAAAACCCAAGTTATATTTGCCACAATTCCACGATTGTTCAAACTATTATGATAAGAAATACTGTTAGCCAATCCCCAAGAGTAGGCAGCTGTTAAACCATTTGGAACCGCCCCTACGCCTCCTAGCACCACTCCAGCTACAACTGCCGTAGCTGTATTCCCAGCTGCTAATCCATTTAATCGTGCAGCCCACTTATTAGCATTTGCGGTACTTTTGTAGCGTGCGCGTCCCCACCAATAGGTTATATCTTTTGTTGACCCACCTTGAACATAAAAATCAGAATCTGAAGTATCTATTAATTGTCCATCATCTTGCACTTCCAGTTGACCTTCTTGAATTTGTTTGTTCAATTTATTGATTTGATTATCAATCGTTTGTACTACGCTCTCTTTAGTTAAATTCGCTGGCAAACCCTGGCTTGCTGACAAAGCATTAATATTATCAATGTCTACCTAAGAAAAATCTTTAACAAGCTGATTTGGTTCTGAAAGTTGAATAGACTGGTCGACACTGTCTACATCAATATTATCGGAAACTTTATTCAACACATTATCCAAACTTTTTTGACCATTTGTTACTACATAAGATTGTGGAATAAGTAAAGAAGTATCCATATTTGGAACAGACACATCATCTGCGCATGATTTAATCATAGGACCAATCAATGCCAATAAACCAATACTTGTAAGGATACATCCTTTTGCTTTAAAATTGTTCATTATTTTTCTCCTTTTTGAAATGCTATGCAAATCTCAAAAGATAAACATAACTGCTATAAAAAACATCTTTCTTTCAAGATTTTTAACCCTCCTTTTACCATTCTGAGTGAACGACACTCAAGATTCATGAATCATTTTCTAAAATGATTATATCAAATCAAAATGCCCCAAAAGGCCTTTTCCGAAATCTCGGAAAAATTTTTTATAAAAAATAAAAAAAGAACTCAAATCCTTTTTATATCCCACTAGTTTTTTACAGATTCATCAAATATTTTTTGATAATAAGCCTTCATCTCTGGCAAACCCAATTCATCAAAAAGACGGATAGAACTCTCCATTTTAGCTTTCCCCTCGGAAGTTTTGCCTGATTGATGAAGCAATAAGCCAAGAGTAAAGCGAGACATATTACGGCAAAATAAATTCTTTTTATACAGTATTCTTCCCGTTCACCAAACAATATGGGCATCACATATTTAAGTAACTCTGGAGAATGGCGCCCATATTTGACAATGTCTAGCTCTTCATATACTGGGCAACACCATTCCACGCCTTTTGAATAGACTCGTCACTTCTATCTAACCACTCTAAGTGAAAAGGTTACCGTATTTTCTGAACGTTTACGATATTTCCAGCCTAAAGTTTCATCTGAAGCATCAATTCATCATCTAATTTTTCACTTTTCTTCAAAAATTAAGCCTCATTCTGGCTTCTCAATCCTTGAACATATTCTCACTCGTCAAAGCTCACCATTTCCTCAGAGAGTAGTTTTGTTTTTATTATAAAAACTTTATTTTTATTTTGAAAAAAAGGCTAGAAACCAGTGGTTTCTAGCCTAGACCCAAATATGAAGCCGCAAGGAATTTTGCATTCAATCTAAACCTCCCCTAAAGGGGCGTTTTCTTTTCATCGTACTTTTATCCACAAAATCAAAGCAATAAACAAGACTTCCACCAGTAAAATCGGTAAGTATTTTCTATTTTTTATGCGCCAATCTTTCTTTGATATTGAAATAATCAAAAACAGTATTCCAAATACTCCCGCTCCCGCTAACTGATTCATAAAAACTAAGAAGAGAAATATACTTACGAATATTGAAAACCCAAGAATAAGAAGGACATCCTTTTTTGTTAAATTATCCATGTCCATTCCCCCTGTCTTTTAGTTTATATCATTCAGATTTGAAAATTTTCTTACCCGCCAAATATAAGACAAGCACAATTAAAAGATAGACAATTGTCCACAACCAAAGCAACTTTGGAGATTTCTCAAACAATATTCTCAAAGGAATCCTCGCAAGAAATACTGGAATCAATACATGTAAGAGTCCTTTCATTACCACCCCCTATTAAATTTTTCCTTTTTTCGATTTTTTTATTATCCAGCAGATGAAACAAACGGTAAATATTAGATACAAAACGCTCCAAATCCAGAACATTTCTGGTAACTTTTCTCTCAAGTAATTGAACACAAATAGTGATAGAAGGAATACAACACCTAAAACAATTTTTATTTTCATATCCTTCACCACCTACTGGGTTTTCCACTGTGCTGCACCTGTACTTGGATTGTGACGATAGTAAATTCCAATCCAACCATTTTTATTTTTATCAAGTGAACTTGCAAGCTTTGCTCCTACATCAAAGTAAGACGAAACATAATTCAACGAGAAGCCTGATGCTCCTCCAATGATGAAACGAGCAGCGGTCATAGAAATTCCAAGAGCTGCGGCCACAGCTCCAGGTAAAACTGCAGCAATTGCAGCTCCAGCTGCAGCTCCAACAATCGCATTTACAGCTGCAGCAAACGCATGAGTCCCAATCGCAACATTAGTATAGCCCCACGATGTCCACGCCAGTGCCTGCGCCACGCCTGTTGTATTATCAATGGGTACTATTTGTTCCTCAGTTTGAGCTTGACCTGTTGAATCTACAGTCGTTTTGGCAATGGTGATACTTGTCCCGTCGTTAACAACAGAAACAGAAGTTCCATCGTCTGTATTTTTAACAGAAAAGGCACCAACCGTGTTATCATCATCGTTTATGACAGTAGTGACTTCTGCTCCTTTTACCGTTTGAGTGGTTGCAGTGGTGTCATCAGAATTCAGAATATCCTCATAAGCTTTTCCTTCATCTGTTGCAGAAGTTGACACGTCTGAATCAAGGGATTGAACAACAGGCCGCCCATTCTCATTGACCACTAATGCATGAGCGTTTTTGATAACAGAATCCGCAGAAATGCTTTGGGATACTTTTGGAAGGCTGGAATTTGTTACTTGATACGCTTGTAATGTCGCTCCAGCTACTGTTGTAGCTAGCAATAACGTTGTAGCACTTGCAACAAAGACTTTAGTTTGAATCGTTTTCATAACGCTTCTCCTTTTTTGAAATGCAATGCAAATTCTCGGGGCGTTCACATTGCTGTTTAAACGCTTGAACTGTCCACTTTTCGATGTCCTCCTTTTTTGAATTGAGTGAGCGACACTCAAGATTCATGAATCATTTTCTAAAATGATTATATCAAATCAAAATGCTCCAAAAGGCCTTTTCCGAAATCTCGGAAAAATTAAAAAAAAAAAAATAAAAAGGGATTTCAAATCCCTTTTATATCCCACTAGTTTTTTACAGATTCATCAAATATTTTTTGATAATAAGCCTTCATCTCTGGCAAACCCAATTCATCAAAAAGACGGATAGAACTCTCCATTTTAGCTTTCCCCTCGGCAGTTTTGCCTGATTGATGAAGCAATAAGCCAAGAGTAAAGCGAGACATATTACGGCAAAATAAATCCTTTTTATAAGGTATTAAAGCAATATTAACATCTTCCAAGAGTTTTTGAGCAATGGAAAGTTTATTCTCACTAATATACTTTACAGCTGCTCGGCAAACAATTTGGACAATTTTTTCCCGATATTTTTTAACTTTGAGATAGTGCAAATTTTCTTTCCAAAAGTCTTTCATCAAAGAGAGAGTCAAACGGGTATTCAAGTGTTCTACAACAAACGAAAGAATACTTAACTCAAAATATGACCAAACTTCGATATTAAACATTAAATCAGTAACTTCAACTTCTTCTCGCTCTGTCAATCCATAAAGCAAATTTTGAGTCGCTAGAAATATCATTCGATTTCCTTGTTCATTATCATATTTTCCAGCTTCACTATTAATCGCTTTTAATTTTACAGTATCTTGCATATAATTCGCATCTTCAATTTCATCACAAATCTCAACAAAATAATCAGAATGGTAATTGTTAAAAAAATATTCAAACTCAGAAACCTCAATATGCATTAATTCTAAAGCTGCATCTAATTTATCAAATCTAAGAATAGACTTTCCACTTTCAAAATCTGAAAGTGATGATTTTGACAAACCTACTTTTTCAAAGTCAGTTAATCTAAAGTTTCGTTGTGTTCGTAAATCATAGAAAATTTCTCCCATCAAAGAGAGTGTTTTATTGTTTTTTACCATTACACATTCCAGCATTTCAATTTATTTTGATTAAATTGTACTACTTTTTAACAAAAAAGCAATAATTGTTTCGATTTATTTAAATATAGGATTTTTAGATTACGAAATAAAAAAACGCAAAGCTTTCAAGCTTCGCATTTTAGCATATTTACACTAAATTCTCTTCATAATACTTACAAATTTTTCAATTCTTCCATCGCTTCTAAAAAAGTCATCTCTATCTCATCTTTTTCATCATTCTAACTTCTTTTTGTTTACGCAAGATGTTTTGTAGCTAATTGCGTAATTTCTTGTGTCTCAAAATTCAGGACAGATAAAAAAACCTGCACATCACAAAGTGCAGGCTTTCTGAGGGTGTTTCATTAAAATATAGATTTGCATTTTTTCTGTTCTTTATTGATTCTTATCGTCTTGAATCATTTGTCTCATCCAAACTGCGACTAGCACAATACCCAAAAGAACAAGTAGACCCCAAACGAGTACATTGATATTCAAGACCACTTTTTGTTGCCAGAGGATGAGGAGCGGAAGCCCAAAGATAACAAGACTAATGAAAGTCGTCAAAATGCGTTCTTGTTTTCTGATTGCTCCTGTTAGCAGGGCAAGTACTAAGACGCCGAAAAAGGTGTAGCTCAGGTTAGATGCGGTAATTTCAATCGTATGGCTTCCAGATAAAACTTTTGGAAGTGCAGCCAATCTGGGGACGAAAATCGCCCCAGCAATCCCGAATAGAGATGTAATAAGGTGTTTTTTTTCCATATCATTCTGTTTTCCATTCTGTATATGTGATATTTTGAGCGACTAACCCGTTTTTGAAAGAAGTATCCTTTTTCCAACGTTGATACAGGCTAATCCAACCATTATGATTTTTATCTAAATAGTTTGCAATTCTATCCCCAAAACCTGCCGTATTCAAAGCGAGTCCCGCAATAAAACCGTTGGCTACTTTAGCACTAACTCTAAAAATAGTCGCAAGCTTGCTGACTGCGGCTTGAGGGCCTACTCAATCCAGGGTAAAAGCTAATGCACTCTTCTCAATCGCAATATTCGTGTATTTCCATGAGCCATAGGTTACTTTCACTGTTTGGATGTTTGAGTTTCCAACTCCTAAAGGGACTTCCGCAACTTTGGTGTCATACTTTTTGCTTATCGTGTTATAAATGGTCTTGGTTAAAATCAATGTATTGCCTTCATTAACTAAGGTGTTGCTTTCATTGGTATTTATGTTGGTTGTTTCAACTGCAACAACTACCCCATTATTCTTTTCCGAAACTGTCGTCACTTTTTCGTTGCTTGATTTTTGAACCTGAGTGTCTGTGTCCCTTCGGCCAGCTGCTTTGTCAAAAGCTGATGTAGCTTGCTTTTTGTCAACATTCGCAAGAACTTGAATGTTTTGTTATCCGACCGATTTAATTCTGAGTAATTTGAAATTGTCAACTTTATTGTCGGTTTACTAGAAACTTGTGGTGTTTTTTCAAATAATCTTCCCGTGCTCCAGCCAATACCGATCAACAGCAGCAAACTGCTCGAAATCAATACCTTTGATTTTAAATTTAACATAAGAATTCTCCTTTCTTGATTTGAGTGAGCGACACTCATTATTCATGAATCATTTTCTAAACTGATTATATCAAATCAAAATGTCCGAAAAGACTTTTTCCGAAATCTCGGAATTTTTTTGATAAAAAAACGCAAAGCTTTCAAGTTTCGCGTTTTAGCTTATTTACACTAAATTCTCTTCACAATACTTACAAATTTTCCAATTCTTCCATCGCTTCCAAAAGAGTCATTTCTATCTCATCTTTTTCATCATTAAAAAGGTCAATTTCAGCTTGTAATTCTCCTAATTTAACAAAATCAGCGGTATTTTCTTGCATTTCCAATAATAGTGCTGCGATTTTCGTTTCCAAATCGGCTAGTTTCTCTTCACAAGCCTTGATTTCGCGCTCTACTTTACGTCGATTCTTTTGAGCTTCTTTCTGAGCTGTAAAATCTTGTTGAGCTAAACTTTCTATCGGTTCCCCATTTTCTGAAGAATTACTCTCAGCTTGTACCTCTTCTTTTTTCTCAACATAATAATCATAATCTCCCAAAAATTCTGTACTTCCTTCGGGAGCAATTTCTAAAACTTTGGTAGCTACTCTATTGATGAAATAGCGGTCATGAGAAACAAACAAGATTGTTCCTGGAAAATCAATCAAAGCATTCTCCAAGACCTCACGTGAATCAATATCCAAGTGATTGGTTGGTTCATCTAAAACTAAAAAGTTATCGTGATCCATTGCTAATTTAGCAAGTAAAAGACGGGCTTTTTCACCACCAGAAAGCATTCCAACCGTTTTCTTTACATCATCTCCACTAAAAAGAAAGGCTCCAAGCATATTGCGAACTTCAACTTCATTAAGTAAGCGATGCTCATTCCATAATTCGTCTAAGACAGTATTGGAAGCTGTCAATCTCCCTTGTTCTTGGTCATAATATCCCAAAGTAACATTGGCACCCAATTTTGCTTGACCTGCTAAAAATGGAATCTGTCCAACAATTGACTTAATTAATGTTGTCTTACCTACTCCATTTGGTCCAACAATAGCAAGGGACTCACCTTTACGCTCGTCAATGTTAATCGGACCAGAGAGACGATTATCTTCATAACCTACCGTTGCTTCTGAAACGGTTAAAACAACATTTCCAGACGTTTTTTCAGGAGTAAAAGTAACATTGGCCGATTTATCATCACTTGTTGGTGCGTCTAAACGCTCCATTTTCTCCAACTTTTTACGACGCGACTGCGCCATTTTAGTCGTCGAAGCCCGAACTAAATTTCTGGCAACATAGTCCTCTAATTTAGCAATTTCTTTTTGTTGTTTTTCAAAATTTTTGAGTTCTAACAGGAGTTTTTGCTCTCTTTGTTCAACATAGCGAGAATAATTTCCAGAAAAACGAGTCAATTCTCCTCTAGATAATTCTAAGACTTCATTAACCACTTTATCCAAAAAGTAGCGGTCATGACTGACAATTAATAAACTACCTTCGTAATTTTTAAGGTAATTTTCAAGCCAAGCTAAAGTTTCAATATCTAAGTGGTTAGTTGGTTCATCCAAAATCAAAAGTTGTGGTCTTTCAAGCAACATCTTAGCAAGAGCCAAACGTGTTTTTTGTCCCCCCGATAAACTTGAAATTTCTCTTTCCCACATTGTTTCATCAAAGCGAAAACCATTTAAGACAGACTTGATTTCCGATTCATAAGTAAATCCATTTTTCATCCGAAATTCTTCTGATAAAGCATCGTAACGTTTCATCAAAGCTGTCAATTCATCCCCAGCAAGTTCTCCCATTTGCAATTCCATCTGGCGCAATTGTTTTTCCATTTGGCGAAGCGAATCAAAAACAGAGAGCATTTCGGCAAATATTGTCCTTGAGGAATTCAGCCCAGTATCTTGCGCTAAATAATTCATTGTCAAATCTTTGGTCTTGGATACAGTTCCGCGACTCGCTTCTTCAACTCCAGCAATAATTTTAAGCAAGGTTGACTTACCAGCTCCATTTCGGCCAACTAGGGCAATTCTTGAATGGTCTTGTAAACTAAAATTGATATTTTCAAATAAAACATCGCCACCAAAAGTGCGTGCAATTCCATTCCCTTGCAGTAAAATCATGATATTTATCCTCTTCGTTAAATCTCAAAGCATATTTTTAATACTTCGTTTTTCCTTTTCATATGATAGAAAAGCAGTCCTTCTATTATAGCATTTAAGGCAAGCTTTTTGTAGTTCTTCCAAATTCTTAAAATTAAAAAGCTTACCAGATCTGATAAGCTAAAATAAAATTAATATTAGACTAAAATTAATCTTTCACGCAATTCAATTCTCCTAACTTCTGGTGGAATAAACGCTCTGATTCCATCCTCGTTAAAACCAATCAATAGACAGTCCTCGTCAAAAATTAATGGTCGTTTTAGAAGACGTGGATTTTCCTGAATTAATCCAAAAGCTTTTTCTAGTCCTAATTCATCGAAATTATAATTTAAAGATGCGTATGTTTTCCCTCGGGTCGCAATTATATCCTCAAATCCGTTTTCAGTCAAGGATAAAATTTTGATTAAATCATCTTTTTCCATAAAATCTTTTGATAAATTAATTTCTTCAAATTCAATGTGATGTTTACGTAACCATTTTTTAGCTTTTCTACAAGATGAACATGAACCACTAAGATAAATTTTAATCATATTTTCTCCCTATCTATTTTTTCATATTTCTATTCTAACATGAAAGCGCAATAATTAAAAGAGTAAAATAAATATTTTTTTATAATTGTAATCAATTTCTCATTTTGTTTAAATATTCCATTCCTTTTGTTTGATAATTTCACAAATTTTTGATAAAATTATCACAAAGAAACTAAATATTAATTAGTTTTAATAAAATCGAATTAAATTTTTGAGGTATAACAATGACTGATCATAAACCAAGCAAAAGCTTGCCTAAAGCAACTGCTAAACGACTGCCACAGTACTATCGACTGTTCAAAAGTCTTGTCGAAGAAAATGTGACACGCACAAACTCACAACTTATTTCAGAAAAAATTGGAGTAGATGCTGCCACAATTCGCCGAGATTTCTCTTTATTTGGTGAATTAGGCCGACGTGGATACGGCTATGAGACGAAAGTGCTCCGTGATTTCTTTGGAGAACTTCTTGGCCAAGACCAAGAAACGCATATCGCTCTGATTGGTGTCGGAAATCTCGGTCGTGCATTACTTCATTATCAATTCCAAGATAGAAACAAAATGAGAATCACGCAAGCCTATGATATTTCTGGCAATCCCTTAGTTGGAACACAAACGGATGATGGAATTCCAATTTATAATATTTCTGATTTAGAAAAAAATGTTAAAAAATCGGATATCAAAACAGCAATTCTCTCTGTTCGCAAAGAAAATGCCCAAGAAGTTGTTGACACTCTAGTCAAAGCTGGTATCAAAGGTTTCCTAAACTTTGCCCCAATTCGTTTGAAAGTCCCTTCAGATGTGGTTGTTCAATCAATTGACTTAACTAAGGAGCTGCAAACACTACTATTTTTCATGGGAGCTCAAGAAAACTAAATTAGTACAAAATAAAAGAACAGTTTTTATTGACTGTTCTTTTTCTTTATAGTTGAGAAGTGATTGTTTGTTATATAATCCTTCATTTTCTGATCTCTTCTTCCCGAAAACTAAAATAATTACCAGCCCCTACAATAATATGGTCAATAAAATTGATCCCCACATCCTCACAAGATTTTTTTATTTTGTCAGTAAATATTTTATCAGCCTGACTTGGTTGTAAATTACCTGAGGGATGATTATGTGCAACTAACAGTCCTACTGAGAGATTTTTTATTGCATGATAAAGAATCTCTCTAGGACTTGCAGTTGCATGATTAACCGCCCCTATAAAAATTGTCTTTTTCTCAATAATTCTATTTTGACCATCTAAATAGGTTGCCACAAGATGTTCTTGCTCAAAATTTTGCATTTCAAAAGCAAGACTCAGACCATACTCTCTGGAACTCAAAACTTGACCGTAACGTTTTCTATTAGTGGTTTGTATCCTTTTTCCAAATTCAATCATTGCTCGAATTTCAATGGATTTTGCCAGCCCAATGCCTGAAATTTCTCTGAGTTCATTAATTGAAGCTTTACGCAAATTATCCAAAGTTTCAAAATGTTGAAGAATTTCCAAGGCCAAATTTAATGATGAGTATTTTTTTGTCCCTGTTCGCAATAATATCGCTAACAGCTCAACATCAGACAAGCACTCTTCTCCTAAAAATTCTAAGCGTTCCCTAGGTTGCATCGGATACGGATTTTCTTTTAGTTCATACATACTATTATATACGGAAAAATCTGGCCTTTGTCACTGACAAAAGATTAATTAACCAAAAAAGTTCTGATTAATCTCAGAACTTTTTATTTTTAGTTATCATTTTACTGACAGAAATTTCTGTCAGTAACTTTTATTCAACTGTTACTGCTTTAGCTAAGTTACGTGGTTTATCAACATCAAGTCCACGTTGCATTGACGCATAATAAGCAATTAATTGTGTTGGAATAACCATTGAAATTGCTGACAAATAAGGATGAACTTGGTTGACAACAATTGTATCATCTTCACGAGCCACTCCTTCTTCAACAATTGTGATAGCTGAGGCTCCACGAGCCACTGTTTCCATTACATTTCCACGAGTATGAGCTGCTACTTCTTCATTATTAGAAATTAAAGCAAGTACTGGAGTTCCTTTTTCAATCAATGAAATTGTTCCATGTTTTAATTCTCCAGCAGCAAATCCTTCACATTGAATATAAGAAATTTCTTTTAATTTGAGAGAAGCTTCCATTGCTACATAATAATCTTGTTTTCGACCAATATAGAAGGCATTGCGGGTAGTTGGCAATAAGTCAGCCACAATTGCTGCAATTTCATCCTTTTCAGATAAAGTGGCTTCAATTGATTGAGCAACTAAAGACAATTCTTTAACTAAATCAAATTCTTTTGCTTTAACTTCCCCTTCAACCTCACCAACTGCCTTTGCAAGAAAAGCCAAAGTTGCAATTTGTCCTGTATATGCTTTGGTTGAAGCAACTGCAATTTCTGGTCCAGCACCGATTAACATTGTATAAGTTGCTTCGCGTGACAAAGTAGAACCGGGAACATTTGTAACTGTTAAGCTTGGAAGTCCTAATTCATTTACTTTTACTAAAACCTGACGGCTGTCAGCCGTTTCACCAGACTGTGAAAGGAAAATAAAGAATGGTTTTTGACTCAACAAAGGCATGTCATAACCCCATTCTGAAGCAAGACCAAGTTCAACCGGTGTATTTGTCAAAGATTCAAGCATCAATTTTGCCCCAAAACCTGCATGATAAGACGTTCCGGCGGCAATAATATAAATACGATCAGCCTCTTGAATTCCTTTGATAATGTCTTGATCAACTTTCATTGTTCCATCTTCATTTGCATAAGTCGCAATGAGTTTACGCATAACTGCTGGTTGCTCATCAATTTCTTTGAGCATGTAGAAAGGATAAGTTCCTTTTCCAATGTCAGATAAATCAAGTTCAGCTGTGTATGACTCACGTGAAAGTACATTACCTTCGTAATCCATAACTGTAACATTATCTTTTGTTAGCACAACAAGCTCTTTATCGTGAATTTCCATAAATTCAGACGTTTCACGAATCATCGCCATCGCATCTGAGCAGACCATGTTGTAGCCTTCACCAAGGCCGATTAATAATGGTGATTTATTTTTGGCAACATAAATCACATCTGCATCTTCGCGATCCATAAGAGCAAAGGCATAAGAACCTTGAATTAAGCTTAGAGCTTTTTTGAATGCTTCAAGTGTTGATAATCCTTCTTCTTCAGCAAATTTAGCAATTAAATGAACCGCAATTTCAGTATCGGTTTGTCCTTTAAAAGTATCATTCATCAAAAATTCGTTTTTAAGTTCAACAAAATTTTCAATCACACCATTATGTACTAAAATAAAGCGACCTGATGTTGAAGTATGTGGATGAGCATTGTCTTCCGTTGGTTTACCATGAGTAGCCCAACGTGTGTGACCAATGCCGGCTGTTCCTGAAACATCAATCCCTAACTTTCCTCTTAAGTCTGCAATACGTCCGACAGATTTAACTAATTTTGCTGCTGTTTCTTGACCATTTACAAAAATACCTGCTGAATCATAACCACGATATTCAAGTTTTTCTAGTCCTTGCATCAAAATATCAGTTGCATTTTTACTACCTACAACACCAACAATCCCACACATAATAAAGCTCCATTTAACTCACCTTTGAAATTGGTATAGTTAATTATTTTTTCTAATATTTATTTATAAATAGCATTATATTACACTTATTTGTCATTGTCAAGTATAAAACTTCTAATAAAACTCAAAAAGACGATAATTGGTATAATTTATTTTCGGCATTAATAAAAACCAATTGATATCAATTGGTTTTTTTTGATTTTTCTTGATACTTAATATATGTGGGGTAAGTAAGTAATAGAATACTAATTCCTTCGAGAAATCCGCCTATTGTATCACTTGGATAATGTACCCCTACAAAAATTCTTGAAAACATTACTAATGCAATTAATATAATACATAAAATGCCTAATAAAATTTTAGAAGAACGATTTTTAAGTTTTCCTAGACAGATAAAGAAAATACTTCCAAAAATAATTGTTGCAAAAATGGAATGTCCGCTTGGAAAACTTTTCCCAGCTTCATTTGCAAAAGCCACTAACCGATGAATATCAGGACGTTCTCGACCAATAATTACTTTAATAACAGTATTTAAAGCAAGGCTTAAAACAACTGTTGCCGCAAACCAGATTGTCGCTTCTTTCTGTTTAAAGAGAAGATATAAAACCAAAGCAAGTAGAACTGCGACAATTATTCCACCTTTATCTCCAAAAATATTTGTCATATGAGAGAAAAAGTAAGTGAGTCCTGAAGAGCTTTGTAAATGAAAAGCCCAAGTTTGAATTGGTCGATCAAAAGGAAATGGACCATGAGTAAAATCAATTTTAACAAAGAGCGCTAAAATTAAAAAGGCAAGGGTGGTAATAGCACCCGAAATATAATAGATTTTTTTATTCATAATTAATTAGTTTTCTATTGACTCCATTAGGAGATGAAAAATTGACCCTTTCGGAGAATTATTTGAAACAAAGACTTTGGCATCATTCAATTGTGCATATTCCTTCGCAATTGCCAAACCAAGTCCTGTTCCAGGAATTTCACTTGAACGGGATTTATCAATTCGATAAAATCGTTCAAAAATATTATCTTTTTCTTCTTCTGGAACGCCAATACCTTCGTCAGCAACCTGAAAATCAACTTGATGATTTTCCAAAGTAATATTTATTGTAATTTCTGAGTTGGAAGGTGAATATTTTCCAGCATTTTCAAGAAAGATAATAATAATTTTGTATAGTGCCATTTTATCCATGCTGACAAATAAATCTGTTTGGATATCAAAGTTTATTTTTTGTCTTAGCGCGAGTTGAATTTCACTGACCACTTTGTCAGTAAATTTACTTAAGTTAATTCTTTCTTTTTTCATTTCTAAATGATTTCCTCTAGAAATGGTCAGTAAATTTTCGATTAAAACTTTCATTCTCATTGATTCTTCATCAATATAGGAAAGTGACTCATCAACAATTTCTGGATGTTCATGCCAACGTCTTTTGAGTAAATTCACATGTCCACGAATTGCAGCAACTGGCGTTCTTAGCTCATGTGAAGCATACGAAACAAATTGTTGCTCATTTTCAATTTTTTGATTCAGTCGATTGAGCAAACGATTGAAACTTTGACTTAACTGATGAACTTCAAGAGGATTTTTACTGACAGGAACTTGTTTAACATCCTTTCCATCAGTTGCCACCACAATATCTGTCAAAGGCTGACTAATCGTTCTGGCCGCTTTTTGAATTAAAATCAAAGCAAGGAAAAAGAGGAAAATCATGACAGCAATAATAACTAATATAGCTCTAATCATTGATTTAACTACAACATTTATATTCAACCATAACTCGGCTTTGGTTCCATTTTTAGAAGTTTTTGAACTATATAAAAAGATATCATCTCTTAATAGACTAAAATTTCCCCAAGATTTTCGTGATTTTAAAAAATTTGTTGTTCCTTGACTCTCTTCTCTTTGACCTGAAGGACTTGTCAGTCGAACAAATGTAGCTTTTTCGTCTTTTTCACTATCAAGTTTAAATTCATCCCAATTCACTTGCCCATTAGTTGCTGCCGTTTGAACGGAATTTAAAAGTGCCGCTCCCTCACTCTTACGGATTTGTAAACTTGTAAATGCAACAATTCCGGAAACAATGATTGTAATCAACAGACTAAAAATTAAGAAAATACGGACAAAAGTATCGGTAATAATTTTGGCACTTGTTTTTGATTCTATTTCTTTCATTCGCTAATTTACTTTACTATTTTTTAAGGGAGAGTATGAGCCCTCTTTTGAAATATGTGCTTTTAACTTACGGTATTCTAATAAGGTTAAAATAATCATCAATACGTCAACCGCACATAAAACGAGCATTGAAATTGACCCATGATTAAAAAATTCAAAGATTTGATAAAGAATAAAACCAACTAAAAGTAATATTGATAAGGGGTATGACCATAGAATCTTTTTCCAGAGCAGAGCCAACGTCACCAACTTTAGTGCACCATGTAAAAGTAAATATACAATAGCAAATAAAGTAGCATCATTGGTCAGCCTTTCTCCTGCATTTGTAATCATCGTAGAGAACGGGCTTAGAGAAATAGCCAGTGCAAGATGGTGAATAGTTGCTTTAATTAAATCAAGTGGAACAAAGAATAAAAGTAAACCTGATATAAATTCAACAAAAGCAAAAATACTTTTACCCAGAAGCATTGTGTTAAAACTAACATCTAATAATTCTTCTTTATTTTTCACTTTATTCATGGCTACCTCTTTTCCTCTCTCAGTTTTCGTTATTTAAACGATAACCTATACCACGAACGGTTTCAATGAGAGATTTATGATTTGGCAAATCAATTTTAGCACGAAGGTAGCGAACATAAGCATCCACGGTATTTTCCTGACCGTCAAAATCCATGCCCCATACATCATCCAAAATATCTGCTCGACTTACCACTATACCACGATGTTCTAAAAAATAGCTTAACAAAGAAAATTCTCTTTGGGTCAAATTGACTGTTTTACCAGCCACTTCTGTTGTATGAGCACTTAAATCAACTTTTAAGTAATCAAGTTCATAGACCTTGGAAGAAGAATTTGACCATTTCCTAAAAATCAACCTCAGCCGAGCCAATAGCTCCTCAATTTCAAAAGGTTTAGTAATATAATCATCTGCTCCCGCATCAAGACCGGCAACTTTATCTCCAATATAATCACGCGCCGTCAAGAAGATAATTGGTGTATCAGGCTGAATTTTTTTCATTCGACGTAACACTGTCAAGCCATCTAATTTTGGAATCATCCAATCAAGCAAAACAACATCAATAGCAGGCTTAGCAGTTTCAAATATTTCCAAAGCAGAAAGGCCATCAAAAGCGGTTGAAACTTGATAATCTTCAAAAATCAACTCTTTTTTGACATAATCAGAGAGACTCGGTTCGTCTTCAACAATCAAAACATGGTAGCTCATTTGGCACCTCGCCTTTCTTTAATTGCAAATGTAATCATAAATTTTTATTTACTTGCTCATTATAACAAGCTTAAAACAAAAAAACCATATGGTTTTTCTGAATAATTAATGATAATTTATCATTTTTAATCTTCGTTAATGAAGTCTTCAATCAAATAACGAGGGCGTTGTTTAACTTCCAAAAAGATTTTTCCGATATATTCACCAATTACACCTAGAGCTAATAGATTAGCCCCACCAAATCCAACAATAGCTAGCATTGTCGAAGCCCAACCTGCAACGTCAGAACCATTAATAAAATGACGAATAATAATATAAATTGCTCCTACAATAGCTAGCAAAAACCAAACTAAACCAATCCAAAAAATCAAACGCATCGGTGCAGCTGATGTTGAAGTAATTCCATCCAGCGCAAAACTAATCATTTTTTTCAAAGGATACTTACTTTCACCGGCAAAACGTTCTCCACGTTTATAGTAAACGATATCAGATTTATAGCCAACCAAAGGAACCATTCCTCTTAAGAAGAGATTTTGTTCAGGAAATTGAGCTAAACCGTCAAGGGCACGACGACTCATTAAACGAAAATCAGCATGATTAGGAACACTTTGGCTCCCCAAACCTTGCATTAATTTATAAAAAGCTCCAGCGGTTCTTCTTTTGAAAACTGTATCAGTGTCCCGATTATCCCGTACACCATAAACGATATCACAATTCTCATTTTCAAATTTTTCAAGCATTTCATCAATTGCGTTAATATCATCTTGCAAATCTGCATCCATTGAAATAACGCAATCTGCTAAATTTCTCACGGTCATTAAACCAGCGAGCAAAGCATTTTGATGTCCGCGATTTCTTGAGAGATTAATCCCACTAAACATCGGATTTTCATTATGTTTTTCTTGAATTTTTTCCCAAGTTTTATCTTTTGAACCATCATTAACATAGACAACTCTACTTTTTGGACTAATAATATTATTTGAAATCAATTGTTCATATTTAGCCTTGAGACGTTCGGAAGTTTCATCAAGTACCAGTTCTTCATTGTAACATGGCACGACCATATAAAGGATCTTAGTCATATTCACTCCTTAATTTTTTTCTTTTTAAACTGCTTATCTATTAAACCTAAACTTGCTAAAGCAATCATAACAGGGGCAAATTGATAAAGGTAACGTGAATTTGTTTCCCATAGAATAAGGAAAAAACTCAATCCAACAAAGGCCAAAGCTGGAATAAACCAGGGATTTGACCAATTTCTCTTGCTGATTAAAATTCGCCAGATTTGACGCCACAGCAAAACAACTAGGCCAATCCAATAAAGGGTTTGAACAGCCTTTAGCATAAACCAACCCGTTATATTACCAGGTCCATCCAAAGAAAATGAGGTTCCTGATAAATAATCAAAGTAACGATTAATAAATTTATTTTCATGATGATAAGTATAAAATGAACTGTTCAAATCGCCATATAACCAAGTATAGGCCAACTTGCGTCCAATTTGTCGCACAACTCCAACAGGTCCCATCTTCTTAAGATTGTCTATGAATAGTTGTTTATCAGCCGCTTTTTTCGCTTCATAAGTTGGGAAAGATTCAGAATAAAGTCTCACTTTCTTATTGAATCCACCCGTTTTATTAGTTGGCGACCAAGACATAGCAATCCAGTGCATCATCGGAAGATTACGACGTTCATTAGCCTCTTGAGAAAAGGCTGGCTCGGTCGCAATAGTTGCTTTAACCATGAAATGTCCACCAACAAATAAAATAGCAAACATTGGAAGTAAAAGCAAAAGTTGTTTCCATTTTTTATTAAGTCCAAGGAAAATCAAAACAGCAATAAGCACAATTAACACTGTTGGCTTAAATTCATAACCTATAACTGCCAACACTGTTGCCAAAAAATACCATAGAACTTGTTGAGTTATTTTTTGTGATTTAATGGCATAAATAAAGAACAACAAACTAAAGGATACAAAAGGAAGTGTAATCGTATCACTGTAAAGTTGTGCACCATAAACGTAAAAAGGTAAGAACCCAAGGGCACAAACATTGTATAAGAGCGCATGTCTTTTCCCGCTCAATGCCTTAACACTTAAGGTTCCAGCTAAAACTCCAAGACTTGTTAATAGTGCAGACACTGCTGTCACAACCCACATTTTTAGTTCAACACTTCCTGCAAAAGGAGAGAAAACTTGATTAAATAAAATTCCTAAAAATTGATTGTTTGGATAACGAAGAAAATATCCTAGACGCGAAGCTGTTTCAGGTAACAGTCCAAAAGATTGACCATGGAGTTCTGTCGTAGTATTAAATATAACAAAATAGTCCCAAGCATGCTTACTATCAGGCACATGAATCATAAAAAGAAACGGCAAGATAAAAGTTAACAAAGCCACTACCCAAAAGCTTATTCGATAATATTTTGTTACTGACAAGTCTGTCAGTAACTCAATTTTACTGACAGACTTGTCAGTAGTTTCATTTTTATTCTTCGAGTCAAAAAGTTTTTTTGATAATTTATAAATTCCAACAAAATAAAAATAGGCTGCTATTAAAAGAATATTTCCTAACAAAAGCGCAATGATATGATCTGCGTTCCACACTTGCGTCAAAGAAATAGCAATCCCGTTAATTAAAAGAAAGAGTCCTATCATTAAGGCAAGACAGAATCCTTTTTTATACTTAATAAATACTATATTATTCATATTACCATTTTACCATAGCTTGGCTTTTGTTTCTTACAATA
>SKEH01000441.1_pt1 | contig 25882 bp, 39 predicted proteins | sample 4826571 | NCBI WGS metagenome assembly SKEH01 (sample SAMN11008814, study PRJNA524170) | human gut metagenome | biome: Human fecal sample; material: Feces; isolation source: fecal sample from pouch patient p29 | host: Homo sapiens | place: Israel: Tel-Aviv | collected 2016-09-14 | reverse complement strand
GTAATAAATAGCGTAGAATATTTGGTTGACGAATTTGATAGAAGACATATACTAGAGGGCATTTATGATAACAATACATCAATGAATGAATTGATAGAACATGCCCAAATGTGTGATAAAAGCTGGATGTTAATATGGAAGTCATAGCAATTATTTTAGTAATTATGTTGTTCATCGTAGTACTTGTATCTTTTGCTATTATGCGTAGAGCTAGAGAACTAGCAGAAGATGTAGTAAAATTACGGGATGAGGTAGCGGGTCTCAAACTACAACGTGAAGCTCTCAAGTTATTCGTAGCTCAAGGTAGTGTAGAGCATACAGCGGAAGACTTCATCGTATATCTCAAACGTTACATGGGAATCAAATAATGGAAACTCTTTTTCTTTTAATGCTCGTAGGTTCTCTATTATTAATACTAGCACTTCTACTAATCTGCAACATTCTTAATAATAAGAATCTAGAGCTAAAGTGTGAGAACCAAATCCTTAATCGTGAACTCAAACAATATAATCTAGCAGCCCATAAACTGTTAGACAAACTGGAGAATAAATAATGTTTACACAACAACCTATTCAAGTAGTACCGGACCATGAACTGAATACATGGGATTATAGCTTTAAAGATTTAACTGCTACTGTACAATTCAAATCTATGAAGCTAACCTTTGCACACACTAGTATTAAAGCATGTAAAGATCTTGAAGGTAAGCTCGAAGATGCTCGCAAGATTTTTGGTACGGCTCGCATCCCGGCGGATAACCTGATTAATGCACTGATCGATGCAGGGTACAAACTTGTGAAGACTGAGGTGAACCGCCCCAGTACTCCAGTGACTATTAGAGATCCGTGGCAGTCAGGGACAATCTCAATGCTGAATAACTCCGATAAAAGATTAATGTCGGATATGCACAATGTTCCTTGTGGGGGTGTGGTAAGTAGTACGAAGTCATATAAGTTTGGGGAAGATTACGGCCCTTCTGTACAGTTGAAACATACCCAAGAAGCTTTTGAATCTGATATGCGAAGCGTAGCACCTGTGGATGCTGGAGTTTCTAGGAGTTCTGTTTGTACTATTCATTTTAATAATCCTAGTAAACATGGAAGTCTAGAAGATGCTATTATGGAGGCGTTGGGAGCTGTTATTGACGATGGTAAGAGAGGTAGCTAATGAGTATTAAAAAGAATTTAGCAGAGATTATTAAATTAGCTAGAGCTTGTAATGGAAAATGTGTTTCTCAACTTAATGAACTAGAGGCACATGCAGTGGCGTTTTGTGCAGAGTTTTATCCTGCGTACCTTAATGCTAGTGGGCAACCCAAATATAATAAAGATGCAGAAGAAGTTACGTTAGCTCCTTCTTATATTAGTATACGTCGTCTGATTCAAACTGTTGATCCGACTATTAAAGGATTCTCAGCAGATTCATTCCATGTCTTTGCGGATAAAGAACTTCCATATTTTAAAGAAGGAAGTGCAAAGACAGCCCTAGAATGTTATCCTAAGATTTTGATGATTCCACCTAAGCAGTGTAAATACGATCATCTTCCTAGACTTACAAAGAAAGTAGAACCACCTTATTCTTCTCTGTCTGAATTAAAGCTAGGAATCGTATCTATACTTGCGCAGGTTCATCTAAGTATAGTTGACGACTCAACAACATCTAACCCTATTCTAGATGCTGCACATTTCGAAATCTTACGTGATCCTGAACAGGCTAGAAAAGTTGCGAAGTCTGTTAAGTTTGACATCTCAACAATTCTTGATACGATGCAAGAAACTAGACCTAGAGGAAGTGTAGATTATTCTGCGCTAAATTCCGAGTCATCTTACCTAGCGACATTCCTTTTCATGGCATCGAAGGGAGTCATACTCAAAGTCAATCACGATGTATAAACGTTAACGAAAAATTCTTGACATTACTTGAACTGCATGTTATAATAATCTCATAGATTAAAAACATCAACTTGTTTTTACCTCTAGGCCGTAGATTTACATCATTCCTCGTAGGAAAACACTTGATGACGGTTCTGTTCGCAGGTTCTCGTCAATTGTTCTTCCACACCGAGACTTAGGAGGATGTATCAAATCGCACGCGCCTAGAGGGGCTAACTCTCATGAAATGGGGGTATATTAACTTTTAAATAACTAAAAATATTTAAAGGCAATATCTGTGTTCAAGATGATACACCTGTTGCCGCTCATCTGCTAGGATGGCACAACACTTTCTAGTAGACTCCTAAGTTTCTAGGAATAGTTGAGCACTAGCTCTAGAGTTTACATTAAACTTTAAATCTGTTTCTCCAGTCAACTCAGGCGGTTCTCATATTCCTAGAAACTCTAGTAATAGGCGGTTAATATAGGGCGGTTATAGGGAGGGCGGTTATTTCTAGAAGACATTTTTTGAAAACACATTTCCAGAAATTACTGTCGGATTTGCACATTGTGTTTCTAGAAATTTATGGTCGGATTTGCACAAACGCCTAAGTTTTTAGGAACTCTTACTCTCCTGAAAATAGCAGCATTATTTCGGGCCGAAGGCCCGTGATTGCCTGAGTTTTTGGGGCCACAGAAATTTTCACTTGTCAAGCTATTTTGCCCCATTTAGCTAATAAAATTTCACTTTTTCTGCACCTATCTCAAATTAACCCAAATCTTCTCAACTCTTCCCCAAAAACCCCGCAAATCAGGCGTTGCACGCCACACATGCTGCTCCTCCAGTTTCTCCCCTTATTTTCTCTCGCTCTCTCAACTTCTCCCCAAACTCAGGCAATCACACACCCTCCAATCGAAGTCACAAAAATCTTGTCGGATTCGCACAAATAAACTCATGTCGGATCTGCACATATTCTAGCTAATTCCACAGGATTGATGCGCAGCATCGGATTGCTGGAGTTTTTAGGAAAATTCATTGTCGGATTTGCACACTATAAAAATTTTTCGGGTCGGATTTGCACACTACCAAAAATTGTCGGATTCGCACATACACGCCCACGCGTAATCCATGGGGGCAAATGTCGGTTTTGCACAAAAGCGCAGGGCAATTGCCCTGCTCGCCTGAATGCTAATACAAATGAGAATCATTCGCATTTAAAAAGCGGAATGCGAATGATAATGATTTGCATTTAGAAAGTGAAATGAAAATTATTCAGGAAGTGAAATGATTCTCATTTAAAAAGTGAAATGCAAATAATAATGATTCGCATTTAAGAATGGAAATGAGAAACACTGCTATTTAAGTTATCCACAGACTTATTAACAGCACGATTTGACTTGACAAAATCCTAGCCATTTTGAGGCGTTATTAACAGACTTATCCACAGGTTATCCTACTGTATAAATATACAGTATTCCTACGCAGTGAATAATTCTAATATAGCGCCAAAACGTCCTAGATCGCATTCTAACGCGTTTAATTTTGGTGGGGATACTAAAACAAAGGGGTATTTATCTGAAGGACTGAAAAACGGGGAGCAGATCCCCGCTTGTTGTCAGAAAAGTGGGCAACCGTTACGCTTTGCCCACTCCCGCCACTCATCTTGCTGTCTAGACTTGCGACGGCGTACTAAAAACCGCTTATACCAGTGATTAAACCATCGTTTCATAAATCCCCCTCGGGTAATTGATGTGTGATTTTTTCCTCCTCCCCGTAGGAATCCACCAAATGCTTATAATAACCATCGTGATCATAAATCACTTTATCATACTCGCCCAGCTCGACCGCTCGCCGGTTTTCCGGCGTATCGGGCACGTAAAAAATATCAACCATTGTACTGATTTTGGTTACAACAATTTTATTGCTCATAATAACGCCCCGTTATTGTATAATCTCATTGCGCTACCTTTCGAAACGCTGTTTCAATACTATCCGCAGTGGATTGAATATACGCGCCTTTCATGATCAGGCGCTCGGTGCATACTTTGCGAAAAATATTAATAAAATCATCTTCATTTTCTGCTATTAATGCCTCACCCATGACCTGAATATCACACGATGCAAAGGTCAAAAATTGAAACGCTAGTTCACGGGCAACGACCGCATTAATCTTATAATGCGCTTTCCCCTCGTAAATATTAACAACGCCCTTATATTCAGGTGAAAGCTGATTCAAATAGTTTGCTAGTAATGCCGGACGGCAATTAGCAACAAAACGATTGCCCTCATAAATTACCATTTTATAACCTCCCAATCAGGTAACCAGATAAAAGCATAAAAATCCCCAGTAAAAGGAGATCATTCTTAAATAAGGTGGCGGTAAAACCGCCAACCATTGCAAGGATAATAATAATAACGCTTTTCATAGTACCCCACGAAACGCAGCGTAAAAGGTGGCAAAGTGTTTAACCGTTTCAGCGATCACGTTGCCGCGCTTGTCGAATTTTTTCTCGGTAACACGAAAGGCATTTTTGTTACGTGCTACATATTCGATTTTACAATCTTCACGCTCGAACGTGTTAACGTCCACCAGCTTAAAGCCTTTCGAACGTGCAAGGGAAACGTTACGAATCATTTTTATTCTCCTTTACCAGTCATGCAGCCCAGCAGATAAGAAAATGCGGCGATACCCGCGCCGATAATAACGGCGTGAACACCGAAAGCTATTGCAAACAACGATAAAATGGCGCCCAAGATACCAGCTAAAATAGCTCGAAAAATAACCATTTGTACTACTCCCCTAGTTAGTGGGGCGAAAGTAACGCCCCGTTGTTAATTACATTAAAACAATTTTTGCCGCTTGTTTTTTGGTACAGTGTTCCGCTTTCAGGGTATCCAGCAAAAAGCCAGCCGTTTGCTGATCGATTTTATCGGCGTTGTATAGTTCTTGGATGGTGTTATAAGTTTTAGCAATGCCGAACTCCTGCACCATTTCATGAATGATGACGCGATTAGATACCCAGCCTTGCGCGGTAAACAGATGACTAGCAGAAGAGTATGCAACCATTTTAAGCCTCCAAATTTTTGGGAAAATTTTCAACCGTCCTCAAACGGTGTAAAGGCATTATAACAAAAAAGGCCACCATAAAAGGCGACCTTTACAAAACTTTACATTAGACTACTTGTAAGGATTCAATATTGAAACATCGTTTCAATTCGTCATGCAAAACGGCATATTCCTCCCATCGGGTACTATCAGGAATATAAACAAGCTGTTTTAATCGGTTTGCATATATTACCACTTTGTTACCGACTATCTCGACGCCGCCATATTTAATAATTAATTTCATGACGGAATTAATAGGATCACCGCCGTTTACATATGTGCCGGATTTACTTAACTGATAATGATAAAGGTCAGCATATACGTTTTCATTTTCATACCATTCGCCAGTATCTTCGTCTTCATAGCCATCGCTACCAAAACGAGAAGCATTATCGATAGCCATTTCATGAGCTAAAGCGTCCAGATCCGTACCAGCAGGAACAAAATATTCCTCGGTATTCCCTTCCCCGCAATAGCCAGTATGACAATCGACTAAAATGATCATATCATGTTTAGCCGTGCTCATCTCTCCTAGCGAGAAGCCGTATTTTTCCTCAGCCATTTATTAGCCTCCTATTAATTAATAAGGGAATAGTAAAGTGGGGAAACAATCCCCACTAGTTATTATTACTCGCTTTCGGTGCTAGTGGTAAAAGTAGAAATATCGATACCTTTTACCATTTCATCAATCATCTCAGCGATGTTAAAACTTTGCACCATTTCCAACATTGCCGCTTCCATAGCCGCGCCTGCTACCGCTTTCGCTTTTTGGTTAGTCGGTGCGTACTGGTCAACCGCTACACTCAGCAGGTTAGCAATCACTACACGACCAATAGGCGTATCAATATAACCTTTAATCATAAACGGCGCTTTTTTAGCCGCTACTTTCGTGATTTGAGTCAGTGCAATTTTACCCGCTTCCAGTTTTGCAGCATTTACAACAGCGGATTTATTAGCGGCAACGATATTAGCGATCTTGGTCATGGTATTTTTTCCTTTATTTTCAGTAGTTTGAGTATTAACGTTTTGAGTGTTAGAATTTACAGCATGGTTTTCTACGCTGTCAATAATCTGATCTTCATCTTTCCAGAAAGAAAAACCCGCTTCTTGTACTAGCTCATTATGCACATACGGGTATAATTCCGATGGTAATAAAAAATTACCGTTATCATCAAAAGCCATTACAGCCGCAAAACGATACCCGTCATAATCTGATCGATTCCATCCAACTGATAAATAACGCCAAAATGAATCGAGAAAATTTTCTACATCATAAAGATCATTATCATTAGCCTCATAGTTTTCTATTGTGAAAACTTCTAAGCCCGCCCCCGCATCATAGGCTTTTACTGTGTTGCCTTTTACTAAAATAAAATCAGTATCTGGCCCTCGACTAGTAAGCAAGTGAGATTCCTGATTATATAAAACAAGCGTTGCCCCTTGTTTATATAACGGTAGAAAACTATCCATATTATAAGCATCATAATCACCAAAAAAGTTTTGATGAATAGTTTCAATATTGAAAACAAAATGTTTGATGCTGGTTGTTCTGCTACCGTCCAGCAGGTTACGCAGCGCACCTTTTAAGACGGTTGCGTTATCTGGTTTATATAGCCTCATTTGTTCGGCCTCCCTCGTTAATCGGTGAGTGAATGATAAAGGTAATTTTCTAACATAGGCAAATATTATTTTACCTTTTTATTTTCCTTGCCTAGCGCCTAGTTTTATGCTAACCGCGCAGCGGTGCAATAAAGAGCAAAACACGGCGAAGCCACCAGGGCGACGGGTGAAGGCTTTACTTTAATATTACCCCACCGCATTTAGCTCGTTAGAAAGCGTTTTAGGCCGCTTAAAATTGATTGCAGTTGTTAACACTACCTTTCTACCCTGTATATTTATACAGTAGGATAACCTGTGGATAAGTCTGTGGATAAGCCCTTATATCGCCGCCTATCGTGTCAAATTATTTTGTGCTGTGATTAAGTCTGTGGATAACTTAAATGATAGTGGTTCTCACTAACTAATTTATAAAGTTATTATATCGTAAAATATAGTTAGTTGGCTAATAGGATTTTACCGTGATTATGAGTCTGCTAACTAATCCTGAAAAACTCATTAGCTCGCTTGCTAACTATTTTGATATAATATAATAGAGATTAAATTAATAACATAAGGAAACAATTAGATGCCTAAATATAAAGATATAGATTATGACCTTTTTAATAGTTACTTTTATTATGATGAAACAGCGTTATCATTTTTACGTTGGCGGGAGGATCACGCCGTCGCAGGTGGTTTAAATGGTAATTATTGGCAAGTTGAATTATTAGACATGGGACAATTCAAAGTACATAGAATTATTTTTTGTATAATGAATGGCGGTATAGATAGCGAGCTAATGATTGATCATATTGATCGTAACACACGTAACAATAACATCTGGAATCTTCGCGCGGTTGATAGTTCGCAGAATAATTATAATCGTACTCCTAGTGAGTATGAAAACTGTAAGCGTGCTAATGGTATCCCTAGAAACATTTACGTTAATAAAGTTCGCCCCCGTGATAGTTTCGGGCGTGATTATTTAACTGCTCAAATTAAGAATCCTATTACTAACAAGCGTGTTAGTAAGTCTGGTTATGATTTACAAGAGTTATTATTATGGCTTGAAACTAAAAAAGCTGAATTTGGAATTGTCAATTAATTTATTTTATAAAATAACTCGTTTAGTCTTGATTTTTAAAAGTCAATACCTTTTACAACTATTTTTCAATTTTGCTTTTGTTAAATATTTGTTAAATCGAAAATAAGCCGCCTAAAACGCCCTAGAACGCGATGAAGTTTTTAGCCATCCCATCATAAGGGGGCACGCCGTTTATCGCTGCCACGAGCTTTTTAGATTTTGTCAAGTAGGGCAAAGCAAATATAAATGAAAAAATTACTTGCCTATTTGCTATGTTTTGTGGTATTCGCGCGCCCGTTTCTTTTAATTTTAGGCCGTCGCCGCACGCCGTCCGGTGAATCGTGTCTTTACGTTTCTTTACAAAAATAAGGTTGCGCCATTTTTGGTATTTGCTATTATTTATCTCGTAGGGCGGCAATGACGAACTACACGGCGGGAAGTTTACCGCCACGCTCTTTAAAAATTGGGTATATCTTAAAGCCTATCGGCGGTAAACTTATTCATTATAAGGAATCGACGATATGAAACAAACGCTTTTGATCACTGGCAAGCCTATTAAGGCACTAGATAGCAAAACAAAAAATTTGTTGACAGTAGCTCAAAGATCAGTAAAATATAGATTCACGCAGTACAAGAAAGGTCGCCAGCAAGGTCTGGAAATGATCTGGCGAAATATTATGATTGACCTAAAAGAAAATCATAAAAAATTGCAAAAAATTGTTTGACAACCTAGCCGATAGGTTTTAAGATGTACCCAGTTCGATAAGAGCGATAACTTGATAAAATTTGACGGTCGGTGCTTACCATAATGTGCCCCGCCCCCTAACTGGGATATAGCGGCCTGCGTGGAGTTCTTTAAATTGATTATATTGGCGAGCGGATTGTTACTTATTACCTGCCACTACTTTTACAGCAGGTAATGCGGAACAATCCCCTAAATAACTTGGAGTTTATATTATGCAAAACGTTATTACTGCGCCTAAAATTGGTCAATCCGTTTTTATTCCTTTCGTTACGAAAACGGATGAATTAACCGGAAAAGCCGAACGTATTAAAGGCGCGGCGCTTATGCCGTTCGATACAATCGATGCGGTATACGCTGAAAATGAACGCAGTAACAACGGCAAAACCGTTTTTAGCGTTCGCGTTAAATCCGGCGATGTTGTAAAGGTTGTTCAACGCAACGAAAAATGGGAAGCTGTTTTATAATTTAGTGCTAACTTTATATCCCTCTTATTTCAGGGGGATATAACGATTAACATTAAGTTAATCTAATCCCTTAAATTAAACTAATAGGAGTTTTTACCATGACTAACGCAAAAACCGCAAAATTCGCATGGAATGAAGAAAACACTCAGAAAGCTGTTACCATGTACCAGCAGTTAATCAACGAAAACGGTTTAGATTTTGCAAATAGCGACGGCCTGAAAGAGATTGCAAAAGCAGTAGGCGCGGCCTCCCCCGTATCCGTTCGGTCAAAATTGACCAGTGCAAAAGCCTATCAAAAAAGCGATAAGCCGCGTAAAGTTGGCGGCGGTAGCTCTGTGCGTAAAGCTCACTATGTGCGCGTAATTGCAAAACATGCTATCGATTCCGGCATTATCAAAGACGCCGATGATCTGGCAAGCCTTGAAAGTGCTAAACTGGAAACGCTGGACGCGGTAGCGCAACTGTTAGGCGTTGCCGATGAAGTAAAACAAGCCGCAGGCGAATAATAGTTATACCTTGCCCCCTTCTAGTGAGGGGGCAATAATATAACTGTTTAGCGATAGTTATTTTCTTCCCTTAAATCAGGAGTTTTAAAAATGGTTTTCTTTCCTACTGAATCTTTAATTCTAGGCTTATTTATTATGGCGGCCTCCCTATTATTCGCTTATTTTCAAAATGATTTAGATTCGTATTATTTTAAACGTAAATCTAAGTTAGCGAAGCGTTTAGGTCTGATTTGTTTTATTGCCGCCGTTGCTTGTGGTGTTAGTTCTAGCCTAGTGCCTTTAAATTAATGTTGCAAATTATAACGCCTATTATTTGAGGCGTTATATTTGGCAATATTGCCATTATTAATCTAATCCCTTTAATGGAGTTTTATTACTATGATTATTTCCGCAGAAAAACAAACCGTTATCCTGAAAATGGCCGCTGACTTTAATTTCTACGGTAAACGTCTGCGCGCTACTAAATTGGAGGTCTGCGACGATATTTCGAAAGCGGTCTACGATACAACGAAACATTCAACCGCTATCTGCGACTGGCTGGAAGCAAACAAACCAGCTAAACCGAAAGCGGCAAAAGTAGCAAAAGCCATTAAAAACGATGAGCGCCCAGAAGCGGCAGGAATTGTTTCTAGTACGGTGGAGCAATGGGAAGTAAAACAAGGTAAACGCTTTATTATTACATCGATTCAGAATAATACTTTCCCGCATAAAAACTTTTTAGCCTCACTGGAGCAATTTGCTAAATATATCGGTGCTGATTTGCTTGTTTCTAAGTATATTTATAATAAAAACGGTTTTCAAAATGGGGAAGGTGCGGATGGAATCAAATATGATTCCGCTTTTGATAAATATATTTGCAGCAAAAACGTGTTTTTGAATAACCGCCGTTTTGCTTTCATGGCTGAAATTAATGTTTTGCCTACCGCAGATTATCCGCTTTCTGGATTCGCAGAAACTGCAACGGCTTTAAATATTGAAGGTCTGGCAATTGGTCACGCTAAAATTACCGCTGAAAGCGTACCAGCTTTAAAAGGTGAAGTAGTGCGCCGTATGTACTCAACCGGAACGGCAACGCTCAAAAACTACATTCAGCAGAAAGCAGGACAAAAGGCCGAGGCGCTGCATAACTTCGGTGCGCTGATTGTCGAGTTCGATGATGATGGGGAATTTTTTGTTCGCCAGCTTGAAACAATGGACGAAAGCGGGGTGTTTTATGATCTGAACGTTTGCGCTACCCCTGCCGGATGCTATGAAACATCGGGGCATGTTTTAGGCTTGCAGTATGGCGATATTCACGCCGAAAAATTAGATGAAGAGTGCGCCGCCGCGTCATGGGGGCATGGTGATACTTATGGGTTAGTAGATATTCTTAAACCAAAATATCAGTTTGTGCATGACGTGCATGATTTTACATCGCGCAATCATCATAACCGCGCATCCGGTGTATTCCTAGCGAAACAATACGCCGCCGGACGTGATAAAGTTCTGGATGATCTTATCGATACCGGTCGCGTGCTGGAATCAATGGAACGTGATTTTAGTCAAACGATCATTGTTGAATCGAATCACGATTTGGCGTTATCCCGTTGGCTTGATGATCGTAACGCTAACATCAAAGACGATCCTGCGAACGCGGAACTATATCACCGCCTGAATGCTGCAATCTATGCGGCAATCGGTGAACACGACGAAACGTTTAACGTGCTGGATTATGCGCTACGCAAGGTTGCAGGTTGTGAGTTTAACGCCATTTTCCTAACGACTGACCAATCTTTCAAGATTGCAGGCATTGAATGCGGCGTACACGGTCACAATGGCATTAACGGTAGCCGTGGCAATCCTAAACAATTTAAGAAATTGGGCAAGTTAAACACGGGGCATACGCATACCGCCAGCATTTACGGCGGCGTATACACCGCTGGCGTAGCTGGTAGTCTGGATATGGGTTACAACGTTGGCGCGTCAAGCTGGACGCAGACGCATTTAATTACCTATGCAAACGGTCAGCGCACTTTGATTGACTTTAAAAACGGTAAATTCTTTGCGTAATTAAATTATTTCCCTAGCGGCTTGAAATATAGCCACTATTACAGGAGTCACAAAAATGAAAGTTACATTACCCAAAACACTGGACGAAAAAGTATTCATTTCACCGGATGAAATGGAATCTGATAAAGTTTACAGCTTCGGGCCTATCCTAGCCGCCAAAACTAATACTGATGGCATTATTTCCGTCGATTCCCGTGATAATGATGTTGTTCCTTTTGATGACGATAGCGCTTTTTATGAGTGGCTAAGTGATAATAATTTACCCGTAAACGGTGAATTAACGCCGTACCAGATGCAGATTATTATCAAATAAATTAAATTCCTCATTAAACTAATTGGAGTCTTATAAATATGAAAAAGCAAAATATTCCATTTGATCGCGCTCAGTCTTCCATTGTTCTGGTTTATTCTAACGGCGAACGTTACCACGTCGAGGCGGGGCACGTTATTGATGAATTGTTAGATTTCAATGACGCTTTGCAGGTTACTACGTTTGCCTATACGCAAGGTAAACTAACCAGCCATATTAAAGCAAAAGGTGTTTATGTTGATACGGTGAAACAAGAAACGATTATCATCGACGCCGTAAAATCCGGCCTAGCCTTTGCAGTTGTCGCGCCTTGCCCCGCTTGCCTCGATGATGATTTGATGAGTGCAAAAGTATATACTTGTGCGGGTATTCGTTCCAGTGTATCAGGCGAGGATATTAGTTTTATCGCTGATGCGTTGGCTTATGGTCTTTAATAGTTAATTTATTATTACCCGCTTATAAATAGCGGGTAATGCTGAATTAATCTAATCCCTTTAATGGAGAACGTAACAAATGAATAAAGCTATTATGAATATTTCCCGCAGCTTCCCGCATATTTCCCGCGTCATGATTTGGGATTTAGACGGCACTATCGTTAATTCTTTCCATCGTGTAGCGCCTTGCTTTGATAGTGAGGGCAATTTAGATTTAAATAAGTATAAGAATGAAGCGTGTAAACATCATTTAATAATGCAAGATACTTTATTGCCATTGGTTGAATATATGCGCCAATGTATGAATGATACAAATACTTTAAACATTATTTGTACCGCTCGACTAATGAGCAAGTCGGACTATTATTACTTGCGCAAACAAGGCTTGCGCGGTCGTGGTGATAGTAATATCCGCGTGTTTTCCCGCGATACACTACACAAATATTTTGAAGCTGATAAAGTTAGCGAAATATACCACAGCAAAGACGCAGTATATAAATCTTATTACTTTGAATTATTTAAACAATTATATCCGAACGCTGATTTTACAATGATTGATGATCATAAAGGCGTGCTATCGGCGGCGGCATCATACGGATTTAAAACGCTGGATGCACAAGCCGTTAACGATATTCTATCAATCGGCGTGGCATTGATAGGTGAAACCTTTATTGATGAATCCCTCGATGATGATAATGATTATCAATTCCTAGCTGATCGTTTAAAATTATGCTGGGAAGGTATGACCGAAGAAGAGCGTGCAGAATATAGTTGCAGCCCGCAACAATATATCGAGAAATTAAAAGTTGCGTAATAATTAAAGTTGAAATAGTCACGGTGTGTAACGATAACATGCCGTGACTATTAGCTTGCTAAGTACCGGGCGGTAATGAGACTCATTCTCATCTGGAGGGCCACTGGACACACCTCCATGTGTAATCTTATGAAATTTGGCAAAAGTCAAATTAGCGCATAGAAGGGTCATCAAACCTGTGCTCTGGTTTGAACTCACGGAATCTCTTCCGCGACGCCCGAGATCCATCCGACCACTCCCGCTCAAACTCCGCACGTTTCTCGTCAAACTTCCGCTCTCTTTCCGAAATCTCCCGCGTCACTCCCGCGATATATTCCCGATGCTTGTTAATTGCCGCAGTTGTCCCAAAAACTCCCGCGAGTACCCCGATAATAAAAGCAATTATAATACTAAACATCTAATTCCCTCTCAATTTGCAAGATACGGATACTATCAGCACGTTGCAGTAGTGCTAGCTTTTCTAGAGTAACTTGTTGTTGTTTTACCTGGGCTTCTAGAGTTTTTAGGCGAACGTACACAATACGAGAGGCAATAAAGATTATCCAAACTAGTATTACTATTAGTGTAATTGCTACCTCCATCATTTACGTTTCCCCAATAATAAGGTTTCAATTCTAGCTAAATGATTATCTAAAATACCCTGCCCAATAATCACAATCCCTAGAAGTGCAATAATTACCCATTCCATTAAATCCACCCCGCCATAGCTGCTAACCAAAAACCTACGAAGATTAGGAATAATACAAAACCAAATCCGTAAATATTAATCCACGCTTCGTACACTTCTCCACGCCTGTTCTTTCTTTTATTTGACATATCTTTCATGCTCCTATGAGTATGGTATTTGGAATACTCTAGCAATTGCAGTGATTAGTATAAATATTCTTATTATACCTTCCCTAGTGTCTTGTGTGGCATCCTGGACTAATTCTGCGCTAGGATTATCTTAAGTGGTGATAGTTACTAAGGTCGTTTTTACTTAGAAAACTCCCTCACACGTATTCCCCTCAGTAAAGTAGCTTACGGGGGCCCAAAAAGACCCATAGGCTATAATTGGTGACACCAAAAACATATCCCCTTTCCTATCAAAAACATTAGCCTTATATTTCACATGATCTTGTACATAGTAGGCCTCACATTTAATATCTTTAGGACCAAAAGTAGAGCAAGCCGAAAGAAGTACCACTGCCATAGCTAAAAATAATTTTTTCATTTACATTCTCCTCTGTTTAATTTATAATACTATTATACAGAATTATAGCAATATAAGCAATTAAATTTTTGGAGAACTTATGAGTTTTTTCGCTGGTAAGCTAAATAACAAATCTATACTCTCACTGCGAAGGGGGGGCGGTGGAGATACTAACCAACATATCAACCCCGATTCTCAGACCATATTCCATTCAGATATGCCCCATGTTATCATAACAGAAACTCACTCCACAGGGTTAAGGCTAGATCAAGGTGCTGGAGACTACTACTGGTCTGATATGCCTAGCAGAATTACCCAGTTACATAATAATGATCCTAATAGGGTTGTGCTGACAGAGATTGAGTTCTCAGATGGCTCTAGACATATGTTATCCGGTATGTCTATGGGGGTAGGGGCTAAAGCGTATGGAATTATAAATCCGCAGGTCATGTCTCAAGGTGGTTTAAAAACACAAATAACAGCTAGTGCTGATCTATCTCTTGATGTAGGCTATTTTAATAGTGGTACTAGCGGTACGATCCCCCAGAAGCTTAGAGATGGTACTGGATGTCAGCATATGTTTGGAGCCTTTAGTGGACGTAGAGGGTTTGCATCTAGTGCAATGTACTTAGGGGGTGCCGCTCTTTATAAGTCTGCCTGGGATGGTTCAGGATATGTAGTGCCGGATTCAGGAACTCTAACTATCCCTAGCGACTACGTTAGGCATCCCGGAGCTAGAAACTTTGGATTTAACGCCATATATGTTCGTGGAAGGTCTTGTAATAGAGTTCTTTACGGTATGGAGGGGCCTAACTATACTACTGCTGGAGCCGTGCACGGTGCTTCTAGTTCTGGGGCTCTTAACTTTATGTCTAATCCTAGCAATCCCTCGGCCCCTAAGTACTCTGTAGGTTTCGCACGTGCTGATCCCACTAACTATGCGTATTGGGAAAGTATGGGTGATCCGAATGATGCTGCTAATGGGCCCATAGGTATATATAGTGAGCACCTCGGTATTTATCCATCTAAAATTACTTGGTATGTTACCAATCTAGTATACAATGGCTCAGGATACAGTATTGATAGTGGGCTATTTACTGGCAATGATATTAAACTTAGTCCAAGAGAATTTATTATTAAAGGGGTTAACGTTAATAATACGTCGTGGAAGTTTATTAACTTTGTTGAGAAAAACTTTAATGTAGGGAGCAGAGCTGATTTTCGTGATGTTGGGTGTAACTTGAGTATGGGTGCCCCCTCTACTGGAGTTTCTGGCATAGCAACATTTGGGCTGCCCACTACGGAAAGCAATAACGCACCAAGTATTAAAGGTGGTAACGTTGGTGGTTTAAATACTAATGTAGTTAGTATTTATAACTTTTTACCTTCCGCATCTTGGTATGTTTCTAGTAATCCTCCAAAAATAGGCAGCAATTATGGAGATGTTTGGAGTGAGAATCTTTTACCTTTAAGACTTCTAGGTGGTAGCGGAAGTACTGTACTATCTGGTAACATAGTATTTCAGGGTAATGGTTCCGTGCATGTTGGCACCGTGGGACTAGATCTTAATAGTAGTAGAAATGGCGCAATTGTATGTACTATGGAGTTCCTTGATGACACATGGTTGTCTGCAGGAGGTATTGGCTGCTTTAATCCTACGGAAATGCTATCTAAAGGCGCCGAATATGGCGATAGTAGGTTTAGAATGGGTGGCAATACTATTGATAAAAAACTTCACCAAATATTGTCCTTACCTGCAGGAGAATATGTACCATTTTTTACTATTAAAGGTACTGTAGTAAATGCTTGTAAATTACAGGCTGCTGGGTATACTCCAACTCCGTACTGGGTATCTGGGTTGCCAGGATCCGTAGGTCAAACGGGTTACTATACTCTAACATACTATATGAGAAATGATGGAAATAATAATATCTCTATTTGGTTAGAATCCTCTATGAGCAATATAATTGGCATGAAAGCATGCTTACCAAATATTAAACTTATAATTCAACGCCTTACCTAAAGGAGGAAATATGGCAAATGATGTATTAGTACCAGATCTTATGTCCCCTGAAGGGATGGATGTAATTGAAGCTTATTTACAGTGCGGGAGTGATGTGCCTTCTGCCGCACGTAGTCTTGGAATGTCCGAAATTGCTTTTCGAGATATTATGAATCGTAGTGAAGTTAAGAATTACTTGAACGATATTTTTATGGAGAGTGGATTCCGTAACAGAGATCGTTTGTTCGGTGTTCTAGATGAAGTTATTAAACGTAAGCTGGAGGAACTGGAAGAAACTGGTATGGGTTCTGACCAGGATATTATGGATATTCTCTGGAAGGCACATAAAATGAAGATGGAAGAGATGAAAATGATGGTGGAGCTAGAAAAAGCTAAAGCTGCCATCCGTGCTCCTGCTAATCAGACCAATATCCAGAATAATATTATTGCTGGAGCTGGGGATCAAAACTACATGGACTTAATTACTTCCCTGGCTACTGGAGGTAAGAAATAATGGAAGTATCAAGACCCTACGTTAACACAGTAGATGTTATTGATTTCGGAATAGACAAACGTTTCTTTCGTTTACCTGTTTCAGGAATATTAGCACAAGAAGGTATTACACCTAATGGTCCTCAAATAGCAATCATCAATGCTTTAGAGGATCCTAGACATCGTTTTGTAACAGCGTGTGTATCACGCCGTGTGGGCAAATCCTTTATAGCATATACACTTGGGTTCCTAAAATTGTTGGAACCTAATGTGAAAGTGTTAGTAGTTGCTCCCAACTACTCACTGGCCAACATCGGATGGTCTCAGATTCGTGGTCTTATTAAGAAGTATGGCCTACAAACCGAACGTGAAAACGCTAAAGATAAAGAAATAGAGTTGGCTAATGGTTCTCTGTTTAAACTAGCTTCTGCGGCGCAGGCTGACTCAGCAGTTGGACGTTCATATGATTTTATTATATTTGACGAAGCAGCGATTTCCGACGTTGGTGGTGATGCCTTTAGAGTTCAGTTGCGTCCTACTCTAGATAAGCCTAATTCTAAGGCTCTATTTATCTCTACTCCTCGTGGGGGTAACTGGTTTAAAGAGTTTTATGCCTATGGATTTGATGATACATTACCTAACTGGGTATCTATTCATGGTACATATCGTGATAACCCACGTGCTGATCTGAATGACATCGAAGAAGCACGTCGTACAGTTAGTAAAAACTACTTCCGTCAGGAATATGAGGCTGACTTCTCTGTATTCGAAGGTCAGATCTTCGATACCTTTAATGCCATCGACCATGTTAAAGATCTCAAAGGTATGCGTCACTTCTTTAAAGATGATGAAGCATTCGAAACATTGCTTGGCATTGACGTTGGTTATCGTGATCCTACAGCAGTTCTTACTATCAAGTATCATTACGATACGGATACTTACTATGTACTAGAAGAGTACCAGCAGGCAGAGAAAACCACAGCTCAGCATGCTGCGTATATTCAACACTGTATAGATCGTTATAAAGTTGATCGTGTTTTTGTTGACTCTGCCGCAGCCCAGTTCCGTCAGGACTTAGCGTATGAGCATGAAATTGCATCGGCTCCAGCTAAAAAATCTGTCCTAGACGGTCTAGCATGCTTGCAAGCGCTATTCCAGCAGGGCAAGATTATTGTAGATGCTTCATGTTCCTCATTAATCCATGCGTTGCAGAACTATAAATGGGATTTCCAAGAAGGTGAAGAAAAATTATCACGTGAAAAACCACGTCATGATGCTAACTCTCACCTTTGTGATGCACTGCGCTATGGAATTTACTCTATTTCCCGTGGTAAATAAATAAGTATAGGATGGGATACTACTCAGTTGGTATCCCATTCCTGCATTTTAAAATCCCCTTTACAAATTCGATACGATTATGTATACTATATTCATACAGTTGAGGAGAACACTATGGCAAGCAATATAAAATATAAACGCGATGCTATATCCCTTATGAGAGACGGAATAAAAAGTCAATATAAAAAAGACTCTCAATGTGCTATCTGCGGTTGTGCTGAAGAATTAGAGCTTCATCATTACCATACGGTGTCTCTACTAGTTAAAAAATTTGCTAAAGAACTCCAATTGGATTTCACTGACGAAGAAACAGTCCTTTCAAATAGGACGGCATTCTATGATCGATATAGGCATGAGCTAGTAGAAGACACTGTTACCCTTTGTGTACACCATCACCAACTATTACATAAGGTTTACACAAAAGAACCTCCATTATTTTCTGCTAATAAACAGAAAGCATGGGTTCAAAAGCAGAAAGACAAATTACAGAATCCTCAAGAAAAGACACAAGTCAAGACTGAAATAAAATCAGGATTCGCAAGGTTCTTATAATGGGTTTAAAAAGCTGGATTACTGAAAAGTTAAATCCGGGTCAACGTATTATAAGAGACATGGAACCAGTTAGTCATCGCACTAACCGTAAGCCTTTTACCACTGGACAAGCCTATAGCAAGATTGAGATTCTCAATCGAACTGCCAATATGGTTATAGATAGTGCGGCGGAGTGTTCTTATACTGTCGGAGATAAATATAATATTGTTACGTACGCTAATGGCGTCAAAACAAAGACTCTAGACACTCTCTTAAATGTACGACCTAATCCATTCATGGATATAAGCACATTCCGTAGACTTGTAGTCACTGACCTACTTTTTGAAGGTTGTGCATACATCTATTGGGATGGCACATCGCTTTACCACGTCCCGGCTGCTCTTATGCAGGTCGAGGCAGATGCCAATAAGTTTATCAAAAAATTTATATTTAATAATCAGATAAACTATCGCGTAGATGAGATTATCTTTATAAAGGATAACAGTTACGTGTGTGGCACAAACTCTCAAATTTCTGGACAATCTCGTGTTGCTACTGTTATTGATTCTCTTGAGAAGCGTTCTAAGATGCTTAACTTTAAAGAGAAATTCCTCGATAACGGAACCGTGATTGGTCTTATTCTTGAAACGGATGAAATCCTGAACAAGAAATTGCGTGAGCGTAAACAAGAAGAATTACAACTCGATTATAATCCTAGTACTGGTCAGTCTTCTGTCCTGATTCTAGATGGTGGTATGAAAGCTAAACCGTACTCCCAAATATCCTCTTTTAAAGATCTAGACTTTAAGGAAGACATCGAAGGATTTAATAAATCTATTTGTCTAGCCTTTGGAGTTCCGCAAGTACTGCTTGATGGTGGTAATAATGCGAATATTCGACCAAACATCGAATTGTTCTATTATATGACTATCATTCCGATGCTGAACAAACTGACTAGTTCTCTTACTTTCTTTTTTGGTTATAAGATTACCCCTAATACTAAGGAGGTAGCTGCATTAACACCAGATAAAGAGGCTGAGGCTAAACATTTAACCTCATTGGTTAATAATGGTATTATGACTGGTAACGAAGCTCGTTTAGAGCTGAACCTTGAACCTTTAGATGATGAGCAGATGGATAGGATTCGTATTCCTGCTAACGTTGCTGGTTCTGCAACAGGTGTATCTGGTCAAGAAGGTGGTAGACCTCAAGGTTCCACCGAGGGAGATAAAGAATGATTGATTATAATGGTCTAAAGACCATTTTTGGTGAAAAACTGCCAGAATCTCATATCTTCTTTGCTACGGTTGCTGCGCATAAATATGTTCCTAGCTATGCCTTTCTGCGCAGAGAACTAGGGCTTTCATCTGCGCATACTAACCGTAAAGTATGGAAGAAATTTGTAGAGGCTTATGGTAAAGCAGTTCCTCCGGCCCCCCCGGCCCCACCATTAACTCTTTCTAAAGATTTAACTGCTAGCATGTCAGTTGAAGAGGGAGCAGCATTAACACTTTCTGTTACTGCAACTGGTGGTACTGGTCCATATACTTATGCATGGACTAAAGATGGTTCTCCTATTCCGGATGCTTCAGGAGCTACCTATACTAAACCTACAGCAGCAGCTGAGGATGCCGGCTCTTATAAAGTAACTGTAACAGATAGTAAGCAAGTAAGTAAGGATTCTACTGCATGTGCTGTGACAGTTAATCCTACTGTTCCTGGAGGCTAATAAATGACACAAGCTGCTATTGACTATAACAAGTTAAAATCAGCACCCGTTCATTTAGATGCTTATATTAAATCTATTGATAGCGAATCCAAAGAGGGCGTTGTAAAAATCCGTGGATTCGCTAATACAATTAGTAAAGATCGCGCTGGTGATGTAATTCCTGCTTCTGCGTGGAAAACATCTAATGCACTTACTAACTATATGAAAAACCCGATTATTCTTTTCGGACACGATCATCGTCGTCCAATCGGTAAGTGTATTGATCTTAACCCTACTGAAATGGGTCTCGAAATTGAATGTGAGATCTATGAAAGTTCTGACCCAGCTATCTTTTCACTAATTAAAAACGGTGTACTGAAAACTTTTAGTATCGGATTCCGCTGCCTAGATGCAGAGTGGGATGAAGCTACTGATATATTTATTATTAAAGATTTAGAACTATACGAAGTTTCGGTAGTTTCTGTACCTTGTAATCAGGACTCAACATTCAATCTCGCTAAGAGCATGAATGGTCATGATTATACTGAATGGCGTAAATCTTTTACTGCAATAAGTTCTAAAGCTGTCCCAGCTCAAGAACGTAATCTTTCTGAACTAGAAAAACTTGCGATAGCTTTAGGCTACGTTAAAGAATAACGGAGAATTATTTAAAAATGACTATTGATATTAATAAGCTGAAAGAAGAACTTGGTCTGGGTGATCTGGCTAAATCTCTGGAAGGTCTGACCGCTGCTCAGAAAGCTCAGGAAGCTGAACGTATGCGTAAAGAGCAGGAAGAAAAAGAACTGGCTCGTATGAATGACCTGGTTTCTAAAGCAGTTGGCGAAGACCGTAAGCGTCTGGAAGAAGCTCTGGAACTGGTTAAATCCCTGGATGAAAAATCTAAGAAGAGCGCAGAACTGTTTGCACAAACTGTAGAAAAACAGCAGGAAACTATTGTTGGTCTTCAGGACGAAATCAAATCCCTGCTGACAGCTCGTGAAGGTCGTTCCTTCGTTGGTGATAGTGTTGCTAAAGCACTGTACGGTACTCAGGAAGCCTTTGAAGATGAAGTTGAAAAACTGGTTCTGTTATCTTATGTAATGGAAAAAGGCGTATTCGAAACTGAACATGGTCAGAATCACCTTAAAGCTGTAAACTCTTCTTCCTCAGTTCAGGTTTCTAGCGAAAACTACGAAACTATTTTCTCTCAGCGTATTATCCGTGACCTGCAGAAGGAGCTGGTAGTTGGCGCACTGTTCGAAGAACTGCCGATGTCTAGTAAAATTCTTACTATGCTGGTTGAACCTGATGCTGGTAAAGCTACTTGGGTTGCTGCTTCTACCTATGGCACTGATGCTACTACTGGTGATGAAGTTAAAGGTGCTCTGACTGAAATCCACTTCAGTACTTACAAACTGGCTGCTAAGTCCTTCATTACTGATGAAACTGAAGAAGATGCAATCTTCTCCCTGCTGCCGCTGCTGCGTAAGCGTCTTATTGAAGCACACGCTGTTTCTATCGAAGAAGCTTTTATGACCGGTGATGGTACTGGTAAACCTAAAGGTCTATTGACTCTTGCTAGCGAAGATGGTGCTAAAGTTACTACTGAAGCTAAAGCTGATGGTACTGTTCTGGTAACTGCTAAAACTATCTCTAAACTGCGTCGTAAACTGGGCCGTCATGGTCTGAAACTGAGCAAACTGGTACTGATCGTATCTATGGATGCTTACTACGATCTGCTGGAAGATGAAGAATGGCAGGATGTTGCACAGGTTGGTAACGATGCTGTTAAACTACAAGGTCAGGTTGGTCGTATTTATGGTCTGCCGGTTGTAGTTTCTGAGTACTTCCCAGCTAAAGCGGCTGAGAAAGAGTTCGCAGTTATCGTTTATAAAGATAACTTCGTAATGCCACGTCAGCGTGCTGTCACCGTTGAACGCGAGCGCCAAGCTGGTAAACAGCGTGATGCGTACTACGTTACTCAGCGTGTTAACCTGCAACGTTACTTTAGTAATGGTGTTGTATCCGGTGCTTACGCTACCGCTTAATACAGGCTTTTCAGCCGATAAGGAGAGCTTCGGCTCTCCTTTTTTATTGGGAAAAATAAATGCAAATAATCACAGCTGAAGACTATAGATTATATGGTGGGTTAAAACGACCTGAACTAGAATCTGGAGTAGAGATGATGATTACTGCTGCCAATGCGCTGATTACTAGCCTTTTAGGTATGGATGATGCTGATGCGGTAGACCAATTAATCAATACAAAACCTACTCGTAAAAAATACTTTTTAAGTTCTCCCTCAGCTACTTCAGTAACCAAAATGACTATTAATGATAAGGAGATAGATCCCGAACAGTATAAGTTGTACTCTGATGGGGTTATACTTCTTAAATTTAATCCTCCGGAAGGTTATATGGATGTAGAGTACACACAAGGTGGATTTAATCCAATACCTGAGGATCTCAAACTTGCAGCATGTATGCTAGTAGATCATTGGCATAAACAGGATTACCGTCAAGCTAAAACAATTGGCGGAGAAACAGTTACTTTTAATAATACTAAGTCTGGTATTCCAGAGCATATTCGTACTATTATTGAAGTTTACAGGAGAGTATAATGTCTCTTTCTGATTTAGCTACACAAATTATTAAGGAGCAGCTAGATAATGTTGGGCGTTCCGAGAACAATAAGAATACTGTTGTATATTCTGTTGAAACAGGACTAAAAGATCCTACTAGGGATGGTACTGTTGCTCAAGTATCTTTTAAATTCTCAAAACCGGTATCACAGGATCTCCTTAATGTTAGGACCGCTTCTATTCTAAAAGCAGTTTCTTCTAGCTTAGATCTAACAGGAGACTTAGGTGCTTTAGAAAGTCTTATTCAAGCAACCGCCGGTAAAAAATCCTCTGTAGGTAAAAAACGTTCTACTGGTAGAGTTCAAGTAAACTTTGGGGATCCTAGAGATGTAGAAGATGGATATTCTGGTGCAGTAACAGGTGCTTCTGGTCGTTTTGTATCTAATAGCAATATGAAGGTTATTCTGGAGTTGGTTGCTAAAGAATACTTAATAAAGGATATGAAAAAAGCAGGAGCTCCACTTAAATTTAGAACAGGTCGTTTTGCAAATTCTCTAAAAGTTAAAGATGTTATGCTTAGAGATGCTGGAACTAGCAAAGGTGCTCCTGAATTAAATGTTACATATAATTATATGGTACGTCCATATTCAGTATTTAATCCTGCAGTATCTACATATCGAAGATTGTCATTACGCCCCTACCCAGGTGCTAGAAACCCTCAAAGACTAATTGGAGAGGCGATAGCTAAAGCTGCAAGAGACTTAATTCACTCCAGATATAAAATTAAGGTTAATCAAGGAACCTAATAAATGGATCACAGAACAAGTATAGCACAAGCTCTGGTTGACCGAATAGCCAAACAAATGGACGGCTCTCAACCAGATGAATATTTTAATAACTTGTATGGAAACGTCTCACGTCAAACTTATAAGTTTGAGGAGATACGAGAGTTTCCTTATGTTGCAGTTCATATCGGAACTGAAACTGGGCAGTATCTTCCTTCAGGTCAACAGTGGATGTTTTTAGAACTTCCAATCCTGGTGTATGATAAAGAGAAAACAGACATTCAAGAGCAACTTGAAAAACTCGTAGCGGATATAAAAACCGTTATTGACACAGGTGGAAATTTAGAATATACTGTTAGTAAACCTAATGGATCGACCTTCCCATGTGAGGCGACTGATATGAGCATTACATCAGTTAGTACAGATGAGGGTCTACTGGCCCCATATGGTTTAGCAGAAATAAATGTAACAGTGAGGTATCAGCCTCCACGTAGGTCACTTCGCAGATAAGTTACAGATTAGGAGAAAATAATTAAATGTCTTTACAACTATTACGTAATACTCGAATCTTCGTGTCTACGGTTAAGACTGGTCACAATAAGACCAACACGCAAGAGATTCTAGTTCAGGATGATATTTCTTGGGGTCAGGACAGTAACTCAACAGATATTACTGTTAACGAAGCTGGTCCGCGCCCTACTCGTGGTTCTAAACGTTTTAACGATTCCTTGAATGCGGCTGAGTGGAGTTTTTCTACTTATATCCTGCCATACGTGGATAAAACTACTAGCAAACAAATTGTTCCTGACTATATGTTATGGCATGCACTTTCTAGTGGTAAAGCTATTAACCTTGATGGAGATACTGGAGCGCATAATAATGCTACTAACTTCATGGTTAACTTCAAAGATAACGCATATCACGAACTGGCTATGCTGCACATCTACATTCTTACTGACAAAGCATGGAGCTATATTGACTCTTGCCAGATCAACCAGGCAGAAGTTAACGTTGATATTGAAGATATTGGCCGTGTGACTTGGTCCGGTAATGGTAATCAGCTCATTCCGTTAGATAACCAACCATTTGATCCAGATGCATTAGGTATTGATGATGAAACCTATATGACTATTCAGAGTTCTTACATTAAGAACAAGTTAACTATCCTAAAAATTAAGGATATGGATTCTGATAAGGCATATGATATTCCTATTACTGGTGGTACTTTTACCATTAATAACAACATCACGTACCTAACCCCGAATATTATGTCACGTGTAAATATTCCAATCGGTTCATTCACTGGTGCATTTGAATTAACTGGTTCTTTAACAGCATACCTTAATGATAAAGCTCTAGGATCTATGGAATTATATAAAGATCTAATTAAAACCCTTAAGGTAGTTAACCGTTTTGAAATTGCACTTATTTTGGGTGGTGAGTACGATGATGAGCGACCAGCAGCTGTGTTAGTTGCTAAACAGGCGCACGTTAACATCCCTACTATTGAGACTGATGATGTACTTGGTACTTCAGTAGAGTTTAAAGCTATTCCTACTGATTTGGATACTGGTGATGAAGGTTATCTTGGATTTTCTAACAAGTATACAAAAACTATTGTGGCTAATCTGATTGCTACGGGGGATGGTGCTAAAACTCCTCCAGTTCCCGTTAAATCCATTACAGTTAAATCTGCTGCTGATGCTACTTCTGTAACAAATAGTAATACTTTACAGATGTCTGTTGAGGTAACACCTCCAGAAGCTACTAATAAGGCTGTGACTTGGTCTATTTCTAGTGGTGATGCAGCTACGATTGATGCGGAATCAGGGTTATTAACAGCTGATGCTTCTAGAACTGGTGCAGTTACTGTGAAGGCTGTAGCTAAAGACGGTTCTGGTATAGAAGGTACTAAAACTATCACAGTTAGTGCTGGTGAATAAATAAATGTACTACTCTCTAATGCGAGAGTCAAAAGTTATAGTTGAGTATGATGGTAGGGCATTTCATTTTGATGCCCTATCAAACTATGATGTACAAACCTCCTACGAAGAATTTAAGACCCTTCGTAGGACTATTCATCGTAGAACTAACTATGCAGACTCTATTATAAATGCTCAAACTCCTTCTTCTATATCATTAGCAATAAATTTTAGTAATACACTTACTGAAGCTAACTTCTTTGAATGGCTAGGTTTTGATAGAAAAGGTAATACTTTCTTACTACCACTATATAGTAACAATATTGAACCTATTATGTTTAATAT
>SKEH01000433.1_pt1 | contig 26099 bp, 27 predicted proteins | sample 4826571 | NCBI WGS metagenome assembly SKEH01 (sample SAMN11008814, study PRJNA524170) | human gut metagenome | biome: Human fecal sample; material: Feces; isolation source: fecal sample from pouch patient p29 | host: Homo sapiens | place: Israel: Tel-Aviv | collected 2016-09-14 | reverse complement strand
AAACTCGCAGAACAAGTTTTTAAATTTACAGAAATCATTCAAAAAACAAACTTTCTTTAACAATTTTTAGAATTATTTGTTCTTTGGTGTACTTTGAACTAGTTTATCAAGTTCTTGCTGTAAACTATCAACTATGCGAGAAACACTAAGTTGATAATACTCAATCTCTTTTTCTACTTCAGTCAGTCCTTGTTTAGCAATCGGCGTTGCATCTTTTAGTTCTTGTTGAGCGGTTTTTAAATCAGCGATAGCATTAGTCAGACTCGTAACATCATCTTTAACAGCACTAAATTGCTTTTGAACTGGTTTAGCTAAACGATTGCCATTTTTATCTTCAAAAAGAGAGAGGACCATCCCGAACCCTGCACCTACGGCAAGTCCTAGGCTAAAATGTTTCATTTTTTCTCCTTAAAATTGTGCTTTAATCTGATCAGCAATCTTCTGATAGTCATCAGGAGTGTATTTATCTTCATTATTCCGGGTGGCAATTTTTAAACCATCACCTTCAAAGCGGGGAATGAAGTGAATATGTGAGTGCATTACAACTTGACTAGCACTTTCACCATTATTGGTGGTAACGTTCATTCCAGTTATCTTAGGATCGAATTTCTTAATTGCATTGGCAATTGCCGGAATGTACTTTAAGTATTTTTCTGCATCTTCGGCAGTATAATCAAATAAGTTTGTGAGATGTTTTTTGGGTACCATTAAGGTATGTCCTGGATTAACCTGTGATAAATCTAAAAAAGCTTTAACGTCATCATTTTCGAAAACGGTATAACTAGGAACTTCACCACGAATAATTTTGCAAAATAAACAGTCTTTATCTAATTCATCCATTTTTAAACCTCTTGATTTTGAAATTTAGTTTCCATTAATATCATGCTATCATATAAAATGAGTAAATTCACTAAAAGAAAGATAGGAATTATGGTTCTAAAAATAGAGCATTTGACTGGTGGCTATACTGGTGTACCAGTCATTAACGATATTAATATTGAAATCAAACCAGGAGAAGCATTAGGAATTATTGGACTTAATGGTGCTGGAAAATCTACTACAATTAAACATATTTTAGGATTGTTACGTCCGCAAAAAGGGAAAATTAGTTTAAATGGAATAGAATTGACTAAACAACCAACTGAATTTAAGCGACAAATTGCTTATATTCCGGAGATACCAGTTTTATATCCTGAACTGACCTTAAAAGAGCATCTAGATTTAACAATTTTAAGTTATCAACTGGATGAAGATAAGGCTTGGCAAAGAGCGAATAAGCTGTTAACGATGTTCAGGTTGGAGGACAAGCTAGAGTGGTTACCAATTCATTTCTCCAAAGGGATGAAGCAAAAGGTGATGATTGTCACTGCATTTCTAGCAGACACACCACTCTTAGTGATTGACGAACCATTTACTGGTCTGGACCCACTTGCTGTAGCTAATTTAATTGAACTGATTAAAGCAGCGATAAGTGACGGTAAAATGATTTTGATGTCGACTCATATCCTAGCTGATGCGGAGCAAGCAATTTTAAATTATGCGGTATTAAACAATGGTGTAATTGATGTTGTAGGTAATCTGACTGAGATTAGGCAGCATTATGGTCTAAACGATAGCGATTCTTTCGACAAGATTTACCAAATCTTAAATCAGGAGCAACGTCATGCGTGAGTTAGCTCAAAAAAGATTACGCAAAAATTTACAGCAGTCGCTTAAGTACTTGGTGTTAGTTTTTAATGATTTCTTTATTCTGGCTCTGATTTTTCTATTCGGTGCCTTAATGTTTTGGTATGCCCAGAGTATGAAAAAGATGCCAACCGGATTATGGTTTTACCGCCCGCTAGTTGGAGTAATTATTTGGTTGCCCTTAATTTCTGGAAAACTAGTAACTTTACTTGAGCCAGCTGATTTGCATTTTCTCTTACCGCAGGATAAGCAAATGCGTGACTATTTAAAACCAATGCTAAATTATAGCTTGATTGTACCCACAATTATTTTGATACTTATTGTGGGAATCTTGTTTCCTTTCGCGACACTTAAAGCTGAAATATCCCCAGTAGCGTACGTTATACTTGCAGTAGTAGTTTTATTGGCAAAAGTTCTGCAGTTGAAATTAGAAGAATATAATTTATATTCGAGTCATAAGCTTTCATTGCCACTACTCAGCTTGCTACTTTTACTTGGCTTAATTTGCAGTGCCACTTGGACAATTTGTAGCTATATAGCTGTCATCTTGATTTTAGGTGCGCTTTTTATGCTTGCACAAAAGCATAAAAATGTTGCTTTATTTGATTGGCAATATGCGGTTAACCAAGAACAAGGTAGAAAAAATCGTGTTTATAGTGCTTTTAGCATGTTTACTGATGTAAAAGAAAAGAAAATCAGTATAAAGCGGCGTAAGTATTTAGACTTTTTGCTACCAAAATCTTTGGCAAAAGAAGAACCAAATAAATTCTTATACCGTCGTTCTTTGTTGCGTAACCCGGAATACCTTAATTTACTGATAAGAATGACTGCATTTGCAATTTTAATCTCATGGCTAGTTCAGAACTGGCTTTGGGCGTTTGGTTTGTCATGCTTAGTTATTTTTCTGACTGTTTACCAGTTATTACCTTTGGTATCTGAATTTGATGATAACGTTATGTATCGAATTTATCCGATTGAACGCGAAAAAAGGGGCCAAGATTTAGTAGCAGTACTTAAATTAGCGCTAGGTCTGCAATGGCTTATTATTAGCCTGTCTTGGCTAATTATCTTACCAATTAGTTTGCAGCTAGCTGAGGCAATCCTCGGTCTATTAATTTTTAGTATAATTATTTTGTGGTTGTACTTACCAATCAAAATCAAGAAAAGGAAGATTTAAAAGTGAGATTACGGAATAAGCCATGGGCAGTTAAATTGGTGCAAGAGCATCCAGAAAGTGTATTAGACCGTCCAAATCCTGAAAAACAGATTGATTGGTCACAGCGCTTTGCAGACTGTTCCAGACCGTTGGAAATTGAAGTTGGGTCAGGCAAAGGACATTTTATTACCACTTTGGCTGAACAAAATCCCGATAAGAATTTTGTTGCACTTGAACTGCAAGTGACAGCTGCCGGAATGATTTTGCGAACCAAACTTGAAAAGAAGCTGGATAACTTGCAAATTTTATGTGCTGATGCAGCTGACATTACGGCATTTTTCGCTGCAAATAGCGCTGATACACTATACTTAAACTTCAGCGATCCATGGCCTAAAACAAAGCATGAAAAAAGGCGTTTAACTTATAAAACCTTTTTAGAAAAATATAAAAAGATTTTGAAGCCTGGAGGTCAAATTGAGTTTAAGACTGATAACTCAGGATTATTCTCATATTCAGTCGCCAGCATGAACAATTATGGTATGCATTTTGACTTTGTCTCTGTTGATCTTCATCATGAAAATGAGGAGATTGTAGCAAAGAACATTGAAACTGAGTATGAGCACAAATTTGCTGCTAAAGGTAATCCAATTTACGCTCTTCATGCAGATTTTGGAGTAGAATAGATTAGATATTTATCTAGATGAGTGAGGCTAATGATATGGAACAAATTAAAGAATTAAACAAAGAAAAATTATCAGAGATAACTAAAAGTGGTCGAGTGGTTTTAGAATTTTCAGCTGACTGGTGCCCTGATTGTCACTTTTTAGATCCATTTTTACCTGAAATTGAACAAGACTTTTCTGAAAGTAAGTTTTACCAAATTGACCGTGATGGTTCAATTGATGTGGCTAAAGAGTTAAACATTATGGGGATACCATCATTTGTGGTCTACCAAGATGGCGAAGAAATTGGTAGACTAGTTAATAAGGATCGTAAAACCAAAGACCAAGTTGAAGACTTTTTGCGGTCATTGGACTAAGTGAAAGAGGATTGAATTTTGATGATTACTAGTATTAATAAACGTAGCTATCCCAATACTTTGATTGTTATTTTAGGTCAAGATCAAGGTAAGAGTGAATATGAAGAAAAAGGTGATATTACTCGTATTACTGATGAAAAAGGGAACGTCACTGGTTTCAACTTTTTTAACGTTGATAAAGTTATTGACTACGATAAGTTACCAGACGGTCAAGTTAAATTATCCGATGCAGATTTAAGTGCATTGAATAAAGCATTAGCAGATGCCGGTTTTGCTGAAAAACTTGCATATGGTAAACCAACATTGGTTTACGGCTATGTTAAGACTTGTGATAAGCACCCTGATTCTGATCATTTACATGTCACTACAGTTGAAGTTGGTAATGGCGAAGAACATCAAATTGTTTGTGGTGCTCCTAATATTGCTCAAGGACAAAAGGTAGTTGTTGCCTTACCAGGAACTTTAATGCCTAACGGACAAATGATTTGGCCTGGTGAATTACGTCATGTTGATTCATATGGAATGATTTGTTCAGCACGTGAATTAGGCCTTGAACATGCTCCAGAAAAACGTGGCATTATGGTTTTACCAGATGATTTTCAAGTTGGAGACGAATTTGATGCTGCTAAATGTGATGAATTATTAGCTAGCGGTAAAATCAGCCTATAAATAAACATAAACTTCACGGTTAACGTGAAGTTTTTTTATGGTTAAAAACGTACAACGGTAATTTGAAACTTATTTTTATAATTAACTGTTTATTTGAATTCTGCTCTTTTTACTGCAACAATGGTAAAATAATAAACGATGAAAAATAGATTTTGGAGCTAAGATATGTTAGACAAGAACAAGCAAATTTGGTTTATTGGAATTAAGGGGACAGGAATGGCTGCCCTAGCATTATTACTTAATGATCTAGGTTATGAAGTGAGCGGTAGTGATATTGAAAAATATACATTCACGCAGGAGCCACTCGCAAAAGCTGGGATTAAAATTGCTCCTTTTAGTGCTGACAATATCAAAACTGAAGGTCAAGTAATTGTTAAAGGGAATGCGTTCAAAAACGATAATGTTGAAGTTAAGGCTTGTGAGGACAAAGGTATTAGCTGGCAAAGCTACCCTGATACGGTTGAAGAAGTTGTTGCGATGCATACAAGTATTGGTGTGGCAGGAACTCATGGCAAGACCTCAACAACCGGAATTCTTGCTCGCGTAATGAGCGAAGCAGCGCCAACTTCATATCTAATTGGAGATGGTGAAGGAAAAGGAATCAAGAATTCACGCTTTTTTGTCTACGAAGCTGACGAATATCGCCGTCACTTTTTGGCCTACCATCCTGACTATCAGATTATGACAAATATTGATTTTGATCATCCTGACTACTTTAAGGATCAAGCAGATTATACTTCCGCCTTTCAAACTGCTGCAGATCAGACAAAAAAAGGTTTATTTGTTTGGGGTGGCAATGAACGTTTACGTGAACTCAAAGCAGCAGTCCCTAAATATACTTACGGGTTTGAAGCTAATGATGATTTTCAAGCAGTAGACGTCAAGCGAACAACAGAAGGCTCCACCTTCAGTGTTTTGGATCACGGTCAAATGATTGGTGAATTCACAATTCATTTGTTTGGCGATCATAATATCTTGAATGCAACAGCTGTTATTGCTGTTGCTCACACAGAGAAGATACCTTTGGAAGATATCAAGCAAGGACTCCTTACGTATCAGGGTGCTAAGCGCCGCTTTTCTGAAAAGGATTTTGGCGATATTAATATTATCGATGATTATGCTCACCACCCAACTGAAATGCGGGCAACGATTCAAGCAGCTAGACAGAAGTTTCCTGATAAGAGACTTGTAGTTGTCTTCCAACCGCATACTTTTTCGCGAACCAAGAAGTATGCACATGATTTTGAAGAAATTTTAAGTGGAGTTGATAAAGCATACGTTACCCCAATTTATGCTTCCGCCAGAGAAGCAAGTGGCGACATCTCGAGTAAGGATCTAGTAGCTAAGATTCCCGGGTCCGAAGTAATCAACCTCGACAACATTGCTGACCTGGCTCAAAATAAAGACAGTGTGATTGTCTTTATGGGTGCAGGCGATATTCAAAAGTATGAAGACGCTTTGGAAAAATTGATTTAAAACATAGATGAAGAGCTATTGCTGACAATGTTAGCAATAGCTCTTTTTTTGTGCAGCTTGAAATATTTTGAAAACTAATTAAAAATAATGACAAATAATAGTTGAAATGTGAAAATTAATGAAATATAATGAAAATGTAAACGATAACAATCAAAAAAGGAGAAAAAACATGAGTGAAATAAAAACAGCTACAAGGTTGAATGCATATTTACCACATTATGGTAATGATATGAATAAAGTTTTTGAGGAATTAAAGAAGGTTGGAATTAACTATGTTGATATTAACTTTCCTCAACAAACAATTGGAATTCCAGCTGAGAAAATGAAGAAAATGTTAGACCAGAATGGGTTACGTCCTAATGGTATGGAAATGCGTTTTGAAGATCACTATATTAATGGTGACTTAGGAAATTTGGATGATAAGATTTATCGAGACGCAATTGAGATGTGCAAGCAAGCCGTAGATTATTGTCGTGAGATTGGCGGTACGATGATCAATATATGGAGTGCACATGATGGATTTGATTACAGTTTTCAAATTGATTATTTGAAAGTTTGGCAAAGAATTGTCAATGCTTGTCAAGAAATTGCAGATTATGCTCCAGACATTAAATTTAGTATAGAGTATAAGCCATATGAACCGAGAGGATATGCGTTTGTTGATAGTATGGGAATTCTTGGCATGATGTTAAAAGATATTGATCGTAAAAACTTTGGCGTTCTTTTAGATTATTGTCATATGTTAATGAAACATGAAAACCCAGCTATGGCTTCCGAGTTGTTTGCTAGCCGAAATGAATTATTTGGTGTTCATATTAATGATGGATATGGAGTTCATGATGACGGCTTAATGGTAGGAACAGTTACCCCATTCAAAACTCTAGAATTTTTATATTATATGAAAAAATATAATTTTAATGGAATGTACTATTTTGATACTGCACCGGTAATTGAAGACCCAAGCCAAGAAACTATAAAAAATATTGAAATGCTGAAATATCTTTTAAATCTTCTTGACCGCGTTGGAATGGATAAAATTGACAAAGTAATTAATGAAAATGACGCAATTAAGGCAAGAGATCTGTTGCTGGACTTTATGAAGAATTAAGAGAAATAACTTGATTTATTTCTCTGGAGGAAAATCATGGACTATAAAAAAACTGCAAAAGGAGTTTTAGATGCTGTTGGTGGGCCTAATAATATTTCTAATATGACGCATTGTGCAACTAGACTACGCTTAAATTTGAAAAATGAAAATATTGATGACGACAAGGTCAAAGCTGTTGATGGTGTAATCAATGTAGCAAGAGGAGGCGGTCAATATCAAGTTTTGATTGGACTCGATGTCCCAAAAGTTTTTGATGAGTTTGAAAAATTAGTAAATGGAAGTAGCGAACAGGAAGTAAGTACACAAATTAAGCCTCAGGGTGTTAGAGGATATGTTAATGCTTTGTTTACTGCAATTGCAGGCATTTTCTCACCACTGCTTCCAGCGTTAGCTGGTTCTGGTATTCTTTACGGATTACTACTCCTTTGCAGTCAACTTGGGTGGATAAGTCAGAAGAGTGGTACATTTGTCATTTTGACTGCTGCATCTAAAGCTGTATTCTATTTTTTGCCTATTTTGTTGGCTTTTTCAGCTGCACGAAGATTTAAAGTTAGTCCTTATATTGCCGCTTTAATTGCAGGAGCTCTTTTATATCCAGATTTCATTCAGCTAATGGGTTCGCATGGCAATGGGGCAATGACCTCATTTATGGGAATACCGGTAGTTCTTATGAATTATAATTCTACTGTGGTTCCAATCCTGATTTCTATATGGGCTTACTCGTATTTATATAAATGGCTAGACAAACATGTTAGCAAGAATCTGGAATTAGTAGTTGTTCCACTTGTTTGTCTTGTAATCATGGTTCCATTAACGGTAATTGTGATTGGTCCTCTTGGAGTATACGGTGGTCAAATAGTAGCTAACCTAGTAAATTGGTTAATTAAGAATGTTCCGCTTCTGGCTGGTGTTGTTGTTGGAGGTGGATGGAGTTTTCTTGTCTCCCTTGGTATCCATTGGGCCGTTAACCCAATAATGATAAATAATATAGCTACACAGGGCTTTGATTTTATCTGTCCCCTAACTTTTGCCTGCAACTTTGGTGTTATAGGAACGGCTTTAGGAGTTTGGCTTAAAACACGTAATAAGGAACTAAAGAGTTTTTCTCTAACAGGTGTAATTACAATTTGCCTTTCAGCCATTATTGAGCCTACTTTATTTGGATTGTTAGTTAAAAATAGAAAGATTTGGGCGGCTCAAATTATTGCAGGGGCAGTTGGTGGAGCATATCTTGGCCTAACCAAGGTCTTTACTAATGCTTTTGTATTTGGATCAGTTACCACTTTCCCAGCTTTTATTTCAAAAAATGGAAATAACTTTCTTAATGCGATGATTGGATTGGCTATTTCTACAGTAGTTGGCATTGTTTTAGGTTATCTTGTCACTAGAAAAGATGAGCATTTAGCATAAAATAAAATTAGAGAAAAGTTCTTTTTATAAGAGTATAATGAAGGAAGCATAATTAAAAATAGAAAGGCAAAAAATTGCTTCCGATTGAAAGACAGAACCAAATTTTAAAAATCTTAGAAAACAAAAACTTGAGCAAGCTTGATGAACTTCACGATCAAATTCCAAGTGCATCCATTTCAACATTAAGAAGAGATATCAAAACGTTGGAAGAAGAAGGCAAGATAGAGTATTTATTTGGTGGCGCTGTTCGATTACGAGATGCTACAGGTGAAATTGGATTTACAAAAAAGAAACACGATCACCAGGCTGAAAAAAAAGTGATTGCAACTATAGCAGCGAACGAAATTGGTGAAAACAATACAATTTATGTGGATTCTGGAACAACCTGTACTTTGCTGCTTGATAAGATAAAAAACAAGAGAATAACGATTTATACTACGAATACTCAAGTATGTCATATTGCAGGTAATTTTAAAGCAGAAATAATATTAATTGGTGGTAAGTATAATGGCGTTACATCATCGCTGACTGGTGCGCTAACGAATGATTTGCTATCTAAATTAAGATTTGATAAGTCTTTCTTTGGCATTAATGGTGTTAGTGTTGAAAGTGGCTATACAACTCCACAATTTGATGAAGCTATAAAAAAACAACTAATTGCTAAAAGAACAGTTCAGTCATTTATCTTAGCTGATGATAGTAAATTTGGTATCTCATCAAATGTTCAGGCTTTGAATTTAAAAGATGCCGTCTTGATTTCTAATGAAAGTGATTCTGAAATTGCAAAGCAAACGCAAATTATCTGCTCTGAAAGTAAAAAAAGTAATTCTTAATTTTTATAAAGAAATCGAAATAAAAGCACTGAGCATAAATATGTTCAGTGCTTTTTTATTTATTAAAGTCGTAAATAGTATTTAGGACTATAATTAATAATGAGGTGATATTATGAAGTTAAAGAAAAGAGTTGCATTAGGTACCGTAGCAAGCGTTTTGGCGTTAGGATCTTTTGCAACAGTAAGTCAGACAAATGAAGTGCTTGCAGCAACGACAACTACGAATACAATGAAATTAGTGCATGGCGCTTACGTTTATAATAAAAATGGTAAACGACTCAAGAGATTTCAGGGCAGTAGATACAAGACTCATTTGTATAAAGGAGCAACTGTAAGGTTTGCTGATAAGCTTGAATCAATCGAGCCCAATACTAAGCAGTACTTCCTTTTAGATGATGATAATTATCACCAAACATGGTTACCATATACTAAGATTGGCAAAAGCTATTATTACAATATAGGTTCTGGTGGTTATATTAATGCGGCCAATGTTGGCCAGATTAATCAAAAACCGCTTTATACTGCTGAAGCAACCGTTAAGGTAAAAACTCCTAATTCTTTTCCTGTTGGTCGTGGAAAAGACAATATGATGATTAAGAATAATCAAAAAATTAAAGTAGATCGTACCACGTTAAAGCAGGAGGATCCATCTGCAGTTCCTTCTTACCGTATTAGTGGTACAAAGACTGGTTTTTTAGCAAAATCAGTTGTAGTAACGCCACCAAGACAGAAATTACTGACTTTTAGTGGTTATACCTATGTTTTAGTTAATGCCAGTATCAATACTTTTAACAATAAAGGTGAAGTTAGAGAAAACCAACAGCCACCATTTGAAGCCTATAGACCTTTTGGTAAAGGTGATAAACTACCAGTAGATGAATTGCTTTATATTTGGTTACCAAAAGAAAATAAGGCTGAGTTGTTTTATCATTTGCTAGGTGATTCAGGTATGGGTGATATTGTTTACGTGGACAATTCTAAAGATAATTTGAGCTATCTTAAAGCCGATGACTGTAAATATATCGGTGGGCCATTCTTGACACCAGTTAATACGCCTGAGCAGGCTAAAGCTGATACCCAGTTAGCAACAAGCACTGAAAAATCAGACTTGCAGAAACTAATTGATCAAGAAAATGTAGTTAAGAATTCAGAATCTTACAAGGAATTTAAGCATGACGGTTATGATGCAGCGTTAGCAACTGCCAAAAAGCTTGTTGCTTCAGATACTGCAACTGTAATGGAAGTCAAACAAGCAACCTTTGTCCTAAAAGGACAGCAAGAAAAAGAATTGAAGTCGCCTGACGAACTTAGTCTTCTAGATTATGTAACCGATACGAAGCCATATTAGGTGTTGATTTAATAGTTTTTATTAAGCATTAGAAATTCTGTAGTTAATTTATGAACCAAACCCAAAATTTTAGTTTGGTTTTTTCTTTATTAATTTTATTTTTCAGCTAAAATAGAGATTAAAATTTTTAAAAAAGTAGTTTGAGGTAATTATGAATTTACAAAAAAAGATGCTTAAAGGCGCAGTAGCTGGAATGATAACGCTTGGGCTTGTAAGCCAGTTAGCAAGTTTTAACGCAGCAACTGTTAAAGCAGCAACAGACAATAACAGTCTTGAATTAGCGCATAATGCCTATATTTTTAATCAAAAGGGTAAAAGGATTAAAAATTATCATGGGCAAAAGAATAATGCATATTTGAAAAAGGGCACGAGTATAAACTTTTCTGGCTCTATTAAAGAAGTTGAACCTAACACTAAAAAGTTCTATTTGTTAACTGAAGATCGTGAAAAGCAATCTTGGTTACCATATAAGATGATTAAGGGCCAATGCTATTACAAACTTAGCTCCGGTGGATATGTTAAAGCAAACAATGTTCATCGAATTGCTGGTCATCCCTTATATACTGATCAAGCAACTGTTAAAATTGCCAATTTAAAAAAGAACGAATCATACAAAATCGGTGTTGGTAAAGACAGTATTAACTTAAAAAATGGAAAAATCTATCAAGTTGACCGTGTGACTGGTATGGCAGGCCAATCAGGTCTTTCGATTGAATATCGTGTTCGCGGAACTAAGACTGCCTTTATTCCAGAAACCAAAATAAAGGCTAAACCTAAGCAACAGTTGCAAACTTATACGCAAGCAAGCTACATTATATTTACCCAAAAAGCTGGAACTTATAATGTGGATGGTTCAGCTCGTCCTACAACTGATCCTAACTCAACTTTTGCTGCCTATGATGTTTATCCAGTTGAAAGTGCAACTTATTTGTGGGATGCTAATGACAATAAGGCAGAACTATTTTACTTGTTAAAGGATTCCTGGAACGAACCTCGTTTTTATTCATCAGCTAATTATCACGCACAAGATTTTGCTGGTTTAGTTTATGTTAAGGCAGATACAACTGAATATGAATCAGGTCCGGTTTTAAAACCAACTAACACACCCGAGCAGGCTCAAAAAGATGCTAAGATAGCAGTCAAAGAAGACAAACAGGAATTACAAGATTTAGTAGATCAAGAAAACATTACGCCATACCAAAGTTCGGCTTTGAGTAATCTTGAAAACCGCTTTAAGGCTGCACTGAAGTTAGCTAAAACTACACTAAACTCTGATAAGGCAACAATTTCAGAAGTCAAAGCGGCAAAAGCAATCTTGGTTAAGACCCAAAATGATTTATCTCATTATGATAAGTCACAAGCCGAAAGTGATGCTATTTTAGGTGCTACTACACCATATATTATATGGATCAGTACAATGAACTAAATAAAGACTAACCTAAAAGACTGAGTTTTCAGTCTTTTTTGCTGTTCAAAATTAATAAGTTAAGTAAATTGCAAGATGAATCTGTATTGTGCCAGAAAAAAGGAAAAACTGGTAAAATGATTAATGAATACTAGACTAGTTTAACTGTGAGGAGATCTAATGGCTAACCAAAAACTACTTTTAATTGATGGTAATTCTGTTGCCTTTCGCGCTTTTTATGCATTATACCGTCAGCTTGAGAACTTCAGGAATCCCGAGGGACTACATACTAATGCCATTTATACATTTAAAAACATGCTTGATGTCTTACTTAACGATGTCAAGCCTGACCATGTTTTAGTTGCTTTCGATGCGGGCAAAACTACTTTTAGAAATAACATGTACGCAGATTATAAGGGTGGACGTCAAAAAACACCAGGTGAATTATCAGAGCAATTACCATATATCCAAGAATTGCTGCATGACTTAGGTATATCGACCTATGAGCTAGAAAACTATGAAGCAGATGATATCATCGGTACTTTTTCTAGAATCGGTGAAGAAAATGGTTTTGACGTAACAATTGTGACTGGTGATAAGGATTTAACTCAATTAGCTACTGAAAAGACTACGGTCATGGTGACTAAGTCAGGTGTGATGAACTTAGAGGCTTACACACCGGAACATATGAAAGAAGTTAATGGTGTTACACCAACTGAATTCATCGACATGAAGGCCTTGATGGGTGACAATTCCGATAATTATCCTGGAGTAACCAAGGTAGGGCCCAAAAAAGCTTCGCAATTGGTCCAAGAATATGGGTCAGTTGAAAATCTTTATGATCATATCGACGAAATGAAGCAGTCAAAATTAAAAGAAAACCTGCTGAACGATAAAAACAAGGCTCTTTTGGGTAAAAAACTTGCGACTATTGATTGTCAAACTCCAGTTACGATTGGAATTGATGATATTAAGCGTAAGGATATCGACTATCCAAAATTACGACGTTTTTATGAAAAAATGAATTTTAGAAAGTTTTTAAGTGAACTTGATCCTAACGCTGCAGATTCAGAAAATCAAAATGATGAAAATGAAAAAGTTTTGATGGAATATACAGAATTGACAAAAGATGATTTAGCAAAAGTTGATGCTAAAGAAGGCGACACCATTGTCTTTTACCTAGGGATGCTCGGACCTAATTATCATTTAGCTGATTTTGTTGGTTTTGCATTTAAAATTGCTGGTCAAATTTATGTCAGTCGCGATGTTGATTTATTAAAAGAGCAAAATCTGCAACATCTATTAGAAGATGAAAAAATCAAAAAGGATGTTTTTGATTTAAAACGTACGACAGTTGGACTTAATCGACTTGGAATTCATGCACATGGAATCGATTATGATATGCTTCTTGCTTCATACTTAATTAACAATGAAAATAATTCGGATGACATGGCTGAAGTTTGCCGGATGTATGGTAATAATTCTGTTAGAAGTGATTTGGACGTCTACGGCAAAGGAAAAAGTGAACAAATTCCTGAAGATGATAAGGTTTTGTTTAATCACCTTGCAACCAAGGCTGAAGCAATCGAAAGCTTGAAGGAAACCTTACTTGCGAAACTTAAGGAACATGAACAGGATGATCTTTTTGCTAGCATCGAGATTCCCGTTGCGCGCGTTTTGGCAAAGATGGAAATTAATGGTATCAAGGTATTACCTGATACATTAACCCAATTGCAAGATGAGTTTGCCGGCGAATTGTCCAAAATGGAAAAGGAAATTTACGAAGAGGCTGGCGAAGAGTTCAATATTAATTCGCCAAAACAGCTTGGTCATATCCTGTTTGAAAAAATGGGCCTTAAACCAATCAAAAAGACTAAAACTGGCTATTCAACTTCAGTTGATGTTTTAAATCAACTGAAGGATGAGAATCCAATTATTGAAAAGATTCTTTCTTATCGTCAAATTGCAAAAATCCAGTCAACTTATGTTAATGGTTTGCTTGATGTCATTCAAAAAGACGGACGTGTACACACGCGCTATTTGCAAACTTTGACCGCAACAGGACGTCTTTCTTCAGTGGATCCTAACTTACAAAATATTCCAACTAGAACAGAGGAAGGAAAACAGATTAGAAAAGCGTTCGTTCCCAGTCAACCTGATGGTTATATTTTCTCTTGTGACTATTCACAAATTGAATTGCGGGTTTTAGCTCAGGTTTCAGGTGATGAGCAGATGCAAGAAGCGTTTAGAACGGGTTATGATATCCACGCTCATACTGCAATGAGAATTTTCCACTTAAAGTCAACCGATGAAGTAACACCATTAATGCGTCGCCGTGCAAAGGCAGTTAACTTTGGTATTGTTTATGGTATTTCAGATTATGGCCTGTCTAAAAACTTAAATATTAGTCGTAAGCAGGCAAAAGAATTTATTGATAACTACTTTGAACAATATCCACAAATTAAAGATTATATGGATAAAGCGGTGAAAGTTGCTCGTGAAAAGGGTTATGCGGAAACCATTATGCATAGACGTCGGTATCTTCCTGACATTCATGCGAAGAATTTTAATGTCCGTTCTTTTGCAGAAAGAACTGCAATCAACTCACCAATTCAAGGATCTGCCGCAGACATTATTAAAATTGCAATGATTAATATGCAGCAAAAGTTAGATGAAATGCACTTGAAGACTAAGATGGTTGTCCAGGTTCACGACGAATTGATTTTTGGTGTTCCAAAAGATGAACTTGAAACAATTAAGAAGATTGTGCCTGAAGTAATGCAATCAGCAGTTAGATTAGATATTCCTTTAGTTGCTGATTCAGGTTATGGTCACAACTGGTTTGATGCCAAATAAGGAGTATAAGTAATGCCAGAAATGCCAGAGGTTGAAACGGTACGTCGTACCTTATTACCACTGATTAAAGGAAAAACAATAAAAAAAGTTACGTTGTGGTACCCCAAAATTATTGCCAGTGATCCGCAAGAATTTGAACAGCAATTAGTTAATAAGAAAATAGAAACGATTGATCGCTATGCGAAGTACTTATTGATTAGGTTGAGTGGGAACTTGACGGTAGTTTCTCATTTGCGTATGGAAGGCAAGTATCGCTTAGTTAAAGAAAATACGAAAAGAGATAAGCATGATCATGTTCAGTTTGTTTTTACCGATGGCTCAGCTTTGAGATATAACGATGTTCGTAAATTTGGTAGAATGCAGTTAGTTAAAACTGGAACGGAAAAAGAAGTAACTGGTATCAGTAAACTGGGCCCAGAACCTAATTCACCCGATTTTACAGTTGCTGCTTTTACTAGGGGACTTGCGCGCAAGAAAAAGAGTATTAAGAATACGCTTCTTGATCAGTCAGTGGTTGCTGGATTAGGTAATATCTATGTTGATGAAGTTTTATGGGAAACCAAAATTCATCCTTTGAGTATGGCCAATGCACTACCAAAAACCAAAATTAAGCAGCTTCACGATAACATTAATTCTCTAATTGAATTGGCAATTGAGGAACGAGGAACTACTGTTCATACATACCTTGATGCTAATGGGAAAACCGGTGGTTTTCAGGAAATGCTTAAAGTTTATGGTCATAAGGGAGAGCCATGCGTTCGTTGTGACACACCACTAGAAAAAATAAAAGTTTCGGGCAGAGGAACTACTTTTTGCCCCCACTGTCAGGTAATTTATAAATGACTTTAGTACTTGGCTTAACAGGTGGAATTGCAAGTGGGAAAAGCACGGCAGATGCCTTTTTCCTTAAGCGCAATTTACCTGTTATTGACAGCGATGTGATTGCACATGACATTTTAAATATCGATCAGTTAGGTTATAAAAAAGTGATTAGTTACTTTGGCCAAGATATTTTAAATTCTGATCGGACACTTAATCGCAAAAAGTTAGGACAAATTGTTTTTAATGATCAAAGTAAGTTAATTGTGCTTAACCAGATAACACATCCATTGATTTTTAGCGAAATTGAAGATAAAATTACGCAAAATAAACTTTTAAAAAAACCAGTAGTTATTGTAGATGCACCTTTACTATTTGAAACTAAAGTGAAAGATTTTTGCGATAAAACCTTGTTAATTGCGGTTCCAGAGGAGTTGCAATTGCAGCGATTAATGACACGTAATCGCCTAAATAAAACTGAGGCTTTAAATAGAATAAAAACACAGATGCCGCTATCGCAAAAGGAAAAATTAGCAGATTATGTCATCACAAATACTGGTACAATAAAAGAGCTAGAAACTAAATTAGCAAACCTGCTATGTGAACTAAAAGAGGAGGACTAAGATGGAATGTCCTAATTGTCGGCAAAATGCCTCACGTGTAATCGATTCGCGTCCAAGTGATGAAAATCGTGCAATTAGACGCAGAAGAGAATGTGAAAACTGTGGCTTTCGCTTTACTACTTTTGAGCGAATTGAAACAACGCCATTATTAGTAATTAAGAATGATAATACTAGAGAGCCGTTTAATCGTAAAAAGATTCTGCATGGTGTAATGGCTGCTGGACAAAAGCGCCCAATTACCAGTGCACAATTTGAAGAGCTAGTTGATCACGTTGAAAACAAGGTTAGACAGCAAGGTGTAAGTGAAATATCTTCGAAAAAAATCGGTCAGTTGGTAATGGATGAATTAGCTGAACTAGATGATGTTGCTTATATTCGTTTTGCATCGATTTACCGCGAATTTAAAGATATGTCGAGTTTCATGAAGACAATGGAGGATATGATTGCTAAAAGAGAGAAAGGAAATTAGAAATGTTTGAGACAGATAATCCCAAACAACCTTTTTTTATTGCTAATCATATTGACCTATATCCAGCTGATCTTCGCATTTTAGTAAAGCTTTATCAGCCTTTAATTGGCTCTCTTGCTCTTTCCATGTACCTTAGTCTGAATGAAGACTATAAATCTGGTGCAATGCTATCTGATTCAACTGGCTTATACACGTTACAAGAACAGCTTGATTGCAACCTTAAAAGTCTTTTTATTGCGCTGCATAAGCTTGAAGGTACTGGTTTGATTCAAACACGCATGATTGAAAATGAAATTATGGGTCAGGTACTAGTTTTTCAGCTAGCAAAGGTGCCAAGTAGTAATGAATTTTTTGCTACTCCTCTTTTAGCCAGTTTGCTTAAGGAAAAAATTGGTGTTAGCGCATTTCAAAAATTGAGTCATGTCTTTGCCCAAGAAGGTAGTCAGAACTTAAACCAACCTAATGGCTTAGCGACCGCAACTGATGTTTCTGCCTCATTCATGGACGTCTTTCGTTTACCCGATCAAGAAGCAATTGAACCTTCAATTGAAGTGAAACAGGCTGCTCAAGAAAACCAGATTCCTAAACCTGTTCAGGCAAGTATCAAACAAGATGACAAGATTGACTGGGATTTTATGAAGCAGCAGTTTGAGATTTATCAAATTCCGGAGACAGAAATTGATTGCAACCGCGAAGCAATTCGGGCCGTTATGCGCACTTATGGTTTGTCCGAACAAGAATTTGTTGATGAGGCTTTGTCGTGCTTACACGGAGACTATCAGCTTGATATGTCCTTAATTAAAAAGACAATCGCAAACAGTATCCATGCTCAAACAACACGTGATCAACTTAAAAGAGTTACGCGTACTGAAGAAACTAGTCCTTCAAATGCGCATTTTAGTGAACAAGAACAAAAACTTTTACAACTTGCGAAGAGTAAATCTCCAGCTCAGTTTTTATATTATCTAAAAACTGAACGTCATGATTATGTTGATGCTAGCGAATATCATGTCCTTGACAGTTTATATAATGAAAAAGGGATACCAGCTGAATTGCTGAATCTTTTGACCTACGCTTGTCTAAAAAGCGCACCGAATATTTCCTATCGTTTAGCGAATAAAATCCTGCATGATTGGTTGCAACATGGTGTCAAGACAGGTGAGCAAGCACTTGACTATATGAGTAAACGTGAGCAAAATAAAGGAAAATATCCTCGTTATACTCAGGCGAAAAGGGTTGAAAAGGCAACGGACTGGAGCAAGAAAAAAGCTACAGTTAAATCAGACGTTTCTTCGGCAGATTTAAAGAACTTTTTCAAGAACTTTGAAGACCAAAATGGCATGAAGTAGGTGAATCTATGGAACCAATTAATAAATTTATTTCTGCAAAGAATCATCCAACAGCTAAAAAAATTGATCCAGCTCAGATTAGGCAACAAGTTTTAGCTGAACCGGCTGTCAGTCAGTTCATTGGCGCTCATCAGGACAAAATAACGGATGAAATGATTGATAAGAGTATGTCTGCTCTTTTTGAATTTTATTTGTTTCAACAAAATAAAAAGGATCCAGTCACACAAGGCTTTAAACCGAAATTGATTCTAAATACTAATGCGATTGATATTACTTACGTTCCTGAAGACAGTAAGATTGAACATGATCGGGAAGTTAGTGCCAGAAAGAATCTGCGTTTAATTGATCTGCCAACCAGTTTGCATGATATTAAACTCAGTCAAGTTGAGATAACGCCTGAAAGAAAGCAAGCAATGGCTGATATTAGTCAATTCTTGAGTGCGTACTCTAAGAATATTCATCAAAAAGGTCTATTTTTATCAGGTAGTTTTGGAGTAGGTAAAACTTTCATTCTTGCTGGCTTGGCAAATTCGCTTGCAATGATGAATAAGCGTGTTGTTTTCATGCATGTGCCTAATTTCATTGCCGGTCTTTCAAGTCATTTTAATGATAATAGCCTGCCGGAAGAGGTACAGCGAATTTCAAATTGTGATGTACTAATTTTGGATGATATTGGTGCTGAAAATCTCAGTCAGTGGTCTCGTGACGAAGTTTTAGCAGTAATCCTGCAATCCAGGATGGACAATCAATTGCCGACTTTCTTTTCTTCCAATTTCTCGATGAACGATTTGGAAGAACATTTTAAGGAGACTAAAAATGCAATAGATCCAGTTAAAGCTGCAAGACTAATGGAAAGAGTACGGACTTTGGCTAAAGAGGTCGTTGTTTCTGGTCCTAATAGACGACGCTAAATTAAAAAAAGGTTAAACCAAAAAGCACTTAACTAAAAAGTGCTTTTTGTGATTTTTATTAAAAAAGTTCTTGCAAAAAAATGTTAGATATGTATAATTATCTTAATTGAATGAACATGATGCAGCTCAAGTCAGAGAGAATCACATTATTCTGGAAGTGGTTCAATGTAGGTGTACCCCACTCATTCAAACTTAAAAAGTAATTAAAATGGGTGAGTTCCATTATCAACTTAATTTGAGAAGTTAGATTCGTATATCTGACTTGAAATTTGGGTGGAACCACGCTAATAACGTCCCAGTGCAGTGATGCACTGGGGCGTTTTTTTATATTTTCGGAGGTATAGATGAGTTTTTCAGTTATTTTGCCAGATGGATCAAAACGTGATTTTGATCAAGCAATTACAATTAGTGATTTGGCACATGGTATTTCAACATCACTAGGAAAAGCAGCACTTGCTGGTAAAGTAGACGGACAATTACAACCGGTTGATTATCAACTCGATCGTGATGCTAATGTAGCAATTATTACTGATAAAGATGAAGAAGGCTTGAATGTCTTACGTGATACAGTAGCATTTGTTTTTGAAGCAGTTGCTAAAAAAGCATATCCAGAATTACGTTTTGGTGAACATGCTGCAGGCGAAGATGGCTTTTTTGTTGACACCGATAAGGAAAATCAAATTAAAGTCAATGAATTACCTGAACTTGAAAATGCTGTTAACAAAGCAGTTAAAGCAGGCGAAAAAATTGAAAGTGTTGTTATGCCTAAGGCTGAATTGGAAGAAATCTTTAAAGATGATCCATTCAAGCTTGAGTTATTAAGTCAAGAAACAGGCGATGAAGTTAAGGTATACAAGTTAGGTGACTTTGTTGATTTTGGCTTTGCCGCACTTTTACCAAACACTGGTAAAATTAAACAATTTAAGCTTCTATCTGTTGCTGGTGCATATTGGAAGGGCAAGTCATCCAATCCAATGCTGCAAAGAATCTCAGGTACAGCATTCTTTAAGAAAGCAGACTTGGATGCAGATATTAAACGCCGTGAAGATATTAAAGAACGTGATCACCGGACAATCGGACGTGATCTTGACTTATTCTTCGTTGATCCTAAAGTTGGTGCTGGCTTACCATACTGGATGCCAAAGGGTGCAACTATTCGCCGTGTTGTTGAACGTTACATTATTGATAAAGAAGTTGCCGATGGCTATCAACACGTATATACCCCAGTTTTGATGAATGTCGATGCATATAAGACTTCTGGACACTGGGCACACTATCGTGATGATATGTTCCCACCAATGGATATGGGTGATGGTGAAATGCTTGAATTACGGCCAATGAACTGTCCTTCACATATTCAAATTTACAAGCACCATATTCGATCTTACCGTGAATTACCAATCAGAATCGCTGAATTAGGTATGATGCACCGGTATGAAAAATCAGGTGCCTTATCTGGATTGCAACGTGTTCGTGAAATGACTTTGAATGATGGTCACACTTTCGTTGCACTTGAGCAAGTTCAAGAAGAATTTACCAAGATTCTGAGACTAATCATGGAAGTATATAAGGACTTTGATATTACTGATTACTACTTCAGACTTTCATATCGTGATCCAAAGAACACTGAAAAATACTTTGCAAATGATGAAATGTGGGAAAGAAGTCAATCAATGCTTAAGAAGGCAATGGATGACATGGGACTTGAATATGTTGAAGCCGAAGGTGAAGCAGCCTTTTACGGTCCTAAACTTGATATTCAAACCAAGACTGCTTTAGGTGCGGATGAAACCATGTCAACCATTCAACTTGACTTCATGTTGCCAGAACGCTTCAACTTGTCATACGTTGGCCAAGATGGTGAAGAGCACCGTCCAGTTATGATTCACCGTGGAATTGTTGGAACAATGGAACGTTTCATTGCTTACTTAATTGAAATTTACAAGGGTGCGTTCCCAACTTGGTTAGCACCAGTACAAGTAGAAGTAATTCCAGTTAACCTTGATGCACACTCTGAATATGCGAAAAAGGTACGCGATGAACTTAACAAGCGCGGCTTCAGAGCTGAAGCAGATTTAAGAAATGAAAAATTGGGTTATAAGATTCGCGAGTCTCAAACCCAAAAGATTCCATATACCTTAGTTTTAGGTGATGAAGAAATGTCTTCTAACAGCGTTAACGTTCGTCGTTACGGAACTGAAGAAGAAATTGTAAAGAGTTTTGACGAATTTATTGCAGAAATTGATCAAGATGTTAAGTCATACTCAAGAAAAAAATAGGTAGTTAGAAATTGAAAAAGTATTTATCGATAAATCAAAGATTATAGGGTGACAACATAAACATTTAATTTTTTAATATACTGGAACTTTGCAAGTCGGGTAACAAACGTAGTGTTGACGGGGATGCACTTTTGATTTTTTAAATCAATTGATAAGAAAAGTATGATGTGTTTTTGTTGATCGAACACAAAGGAGCATTTATATGTCAATGATAGAATTCCACGACGTGCAAAAATATTATGGTAAATTTCACGCCTTACACGATATTAATTTAGAAATAGACAAAGGTGAAACGGTCGTTTTAATTGGTCCTTCGGGGTCAGGTAAGAGTACGCTGATTCGGACAGTAAATCGATTAGAGTCGATTCAGGGTGGGAAGTTGATTGTTAATAATCAAGATTTATCCAATCCTAAAACGGATTCCAATCGTTTACGTCAAGATGTCGGGATGGTTTTCCAACACTTCAATCTTTATGCAAACAAAAATGTACTAGAAAACATTATGTTGGCACCAAGAATAGTTAGTCATATGCCTGAAGAGGAAAACAAAAAGCAGGCGATGGAGCTATTAGACATGGTTGGTCTTGCAGATAAGGCACAAAACATGCCTGCGCAAATTTCTGGTGGACAGAAGCAGCGTGTTGCAATCGCTAGATCCTTGGCAATGAAACCTAAGTTGTTACTGTTTGATGAGCCAACTTCTGCACTTGATCCTGAAATGATTGATGATGTTTTGCAGGTTATAAAAAAGGTAACCTCTGCAAGCGAAATGACATCATTGATTGTTACGCATGAAATGGGTTTTGCTAAAGAAGTAGCTAATCGCGTGATTTTTATGGATCAAGGACATCTTGTTGAAGATGACGAAAGTATAGCCTTCTTTAAGCAGCCTAAGACAGTGCGTGCACAACAATTTTTGAGTAAAATCATTTCGCACTAAGGAGGTTGGCATGATGAAAAAAATTATCTGGCCAATTGCTCTATTATTCAGTGCATTAATGCTCACTGGTTGCGGGAAAAGCGTAACAGATCAATCCGCTTTAAAAAATGTCCGTTCATCTAACACAATTACATGGGCCGTCGAAGGTGACAAAAAGCTTTTCAGTCTAATTGATATTCGTGATGACCAGGAAAAAGGTTTTGATATCGATATGGCTAAAGCCATTACTAGAGAGATTTTGGGACCGAAGGGCCAAGCAAGATTTACTTTAGCAACATCGCAATCAAGAATCCCACTTTTGAAAAACGGTAATGTTGATGCAGTAATTGCAACTTTGACGATTACGCCTGAGAGAGCAAAAATCATTAGTTTTTCTAAGCCATATTTTAGGGCTGGTAAATCATTGCTAGTTAATAAGGACTCTGATGTTAAAAGTGTGCGTGACCTAAATGGTAAAACTGTGATAGGAATCGTCGGTGACAACTCGGTTGAAGTAATTAAAAAAGTTGCACCTAAAGCTAAAGTTGTTGCAATGCAAGATTACGGTCAAGCTGTTTCTGCCCTTAAATCACATCAAGGTGACGCCCTAACTAGTGATAATGGTATTTTGTATGGACTTGCTGCACAAAGTGCGGGGAGTTTAGAAGTAAGAGGTGGCACTTTTACGAAAGAACCTTATGGTATTGCGGTTAACCAAAATCAGGAACCTTTTCATCGCGCAATTAATCGCGCAGTTGATAAAATCCAACGCAGTGGTGAATATAATCGCTTAATTAAAAAGTGGTTTGGCCAAGTTCCCGGTTTCAACTATAAGGAGATGTATTACAAATGATTAACATATTAAATCACTTTAGTAACGAACTTTTTGTGGGTTTTGGCTGGACACTTTTAGCTAGTTTTTTAACCTTAGTTTTCAGTTTGATTTTCGGTATATTTATTGCTTTATTAGAAGTAATTCCTCATAAAGTTGCTAACAAAATTGGACGTGGTTATGTAGAAATTTTTCGTAATATTCCTTTGTTGATTATTGTGATGTTTTTCTATCTAATAGTTCCAAAGTATATTATTCAATTAAATGGTTTTACAGCAGGTACAATTGGACTGTTCCTTTACACTTCAGCTTTTATTGCTGAAATAATTCGTTCAGGTATTCAATCAGTATCTGGTGGTCAAATGGAAGGTGCCAGATCGACTGGCATGACTTATAAACAGGCAATGCAGTACATCATCTTGCCGCAAGCAATGAAGATTGTCATTCCACCATTAGGTAATCAGTTCGTTAACCTTATTAAGGATTCCTCAATTTTAGCCTTTGTAGCTGGCTTTGATTTAATGTATCAAGCCAATGCAATTGCATCCGTAACTTTTGACACAATGAATAGTTACTTCATTATTGGAATCCTATATTTAATCATCACGATGCCGTTAAGTTACTACATGCGGTACCTTGAAAAGAAATTAGCGTAGGGAGGCGACTGAAATGCAAACATGGATAGATGCACTATCTTGGCTCAACTTTGGCTTCTTGCTTAAAGGTTTGGCCGTTACATTATATATTTCATTAGTATCGATTGTTTTAAGTTTTATTTTGGGTTCGGTATTAGGGATAATAAGATATTCAAAAATTAAATATATTTCAGCTGCGGTTGGATTTGTAATTGATCTGGTTCGTAACCTTCCTTTATTGTTAATTATTTTCTTTACTTATTTTGGAATGCCTAAAATTGGCTATCGCCCTAGTGCAATTACTTCGGCAATCATTGCAATGACAATTTTTGAATCAAGCATGCTAGCTGAAATTGTTAGATCTGGTATACAGTCAGTTTCTGAGGGGCAAATGGAAGGGGCAAGATCAACAGGGATGAGTTTTGTCCAAGCATTGTGGTACATCATACTGCCACAAGCATACCGCCATATGATCCCAACGATTATTGGTCAATTTGTATCTTTAATCAAGGACACTTCTCTTGCTACAATTATCGTTGTTCCAGAATTGATGCAACATGCTCAAGTCATCTATGGTCAAAATGCTAATTACATTGTTCCAATGTTTGCGGCATTAACCTTGCTGTATTTTGTTATTTGTTTTACACTTTCAATGGCAGGAAGCTATTTACATAAGCATATGGCTAGTTAACAATTTTGGTTTTTGATAAAAGGTCTTTCCTCAAGACTAAGAACATTTTTAAACAGATTATATTGACTAATTGAATACTAACGCGTATAATCACATTAGTTGAGAACAAGAAGAAGCTCCCGCTTCTCGCCTATGTTAAGTTGACCTCTGGGCTAATCGATATTTTCTGTTGATTAAAGGCGGGTACGTTTTACCCGCCTTTTTCTTGTCCTCAAATTAACACGGAGGTGAAGAATTATACCAAAGAATTTGATATTAAACGATCAAATACGTGCTCGTGAAGTTCGTTTAATTAATGAAGATGGTGAACAAGTTGGTGTTGTAACAAAGACTGAGGCTTTACGCCAAGCCAGTGCTGCAAGTTTAGATTTAGTTCTAATTTCGCCTAATGCCAAGCCACCAGTTGCCCGCATTATGGATTACGGTAAATACCGCTTTGAACAACAAAAGAAGGTTAAGGAATCTCGTAAGAAATCTAAGACCGTCAGTGTCAAAGAAATCCGTTTGAGTCCAACAATTGAAGGCAATGATTTTAACACTAAATTAAAGCACGCTCAAAAATTCCTCACTAAAGAGGGAGCAAAAGTTCGTGTTTCAATTAGGTTCAGGGGTCGAGCTATTACTCATAAGGAATTAGGTCGCGAAGTATTGGAAAAGATGGCTGAAGCCACTTCGGATATTGCTACTGTAGTAAGTAAACCGAAAATGGAAGGTCGCTCAATGTTCTTAATGCTTGCTCCCAAGAGTGATAAAAAGTAAATTAGTTAATTTGGAGGAATTAGAAAATGCCTAAAATGAAAACCCACCGCGCTTCTGCAAAGCGTTTCAAGAGAACAGGTTCTGGTCAATTAAAACGTCATCACGCTTTTACTGGACACCGTTTCCACGGTAAAACAAAGAAGCAACGTCGTCAATTACGTAAAGCTTCAATGGTATCTGCTTCAGATATGAAACGTATCAAGCAAATGCTTTCTCAAATGAAATAAGAATATCTAAGATAAATATTATAAAGAAGAAAAGTTACTTAATTATGTAACTATACCTAGTATAAAGGTTGAATTTTTAAGGAGGAATTGTCATGCCACGTGTTAAAGGTGGATCTGTTACACGCCAACGTCGTAAGAAAATTATCAAATTAGCTAAAGGTTATCGCGGAGCAAAGCATATTCAATTCAAAGTTGCTAAGCAACAAGTTATGAAGTCATACCAATATGCATTCCGTGATCGTCGTAAGACAAAGTCTAACTTCCGTAAGTTATGGATTGCTCGTATTAATGCTGCTGCTCGTCAAAATGACATTAGCTACAGCAAGTTAATGCATGGTTTGAAGTTAGCTAATGTCGAAGTTAACCGTAAGATGTTAGCTGATTTGGCTGTTAACGATGCTGAAGCATTCAAGGCTATCGTTGACGAAGCAAAGAAGGCTCTTAACTAAGAGTTCTTAAAATGAAGCAACGGTCATTGGTGAGTAGCCAGTGGATCGTTGCTTTTTTATTTTCCCAGATTAATTAGGCCGTTAAGAGTAGCGGTTGGAAGAAACAATCGTTATAATTAGAATAATAGTAATTATTTGAGAGGTATGACTT
>SKEH01000430.1_pt1 | contig 26362 bp, 20 predicted proteins | sample 4826571 | NCBI WGS metagenome assembly SKEH01 (sample SAMN11008814, study PRJNA524170) | human gut metagenome | biome: Human fecal sample; material: Feces; isolation source: fecal sample from pouch patient p29 | host: Homo sapiens | place: Israel: Tel-Aviv | collected 2016-09-14 | reverse complement strand
ATTATAATCATTTTATCATTTTTTGTGCATTTTAAAACTCATTTTTTAATTTTTTCTATAATTTTTAGGATAATATAGACTTTAGAACGAACTGAAGGGAGATTATTATGGTCGATACACGTATGTTACTGATGATTTTTTTTATTAATTTTGCTTATATCACACTTAATACGCTACGCTTTATGTTAACAATGAAGGGGTACCGTCTGATTGCCCCGTTAGTCAGCATGGTCGAGATCACGATTTATATTCTCGGGTTATCTCTTGTGTTAGACCGTCTAGACAATCCTTTGAATCTGTTTGTCTATGCCCTAGGCTATGCTGTTGGGATCAGCGTTGGCATCTTGATCGAAGACAAGTTAGCACTAGGTTATATCATGGTCACTACGATCTTGCCAACTAGCAGTACAGTAGAACAACATCTGCCACTCATCTTGCGACAACACGGGTATGGCGTTACTCAAAGTTCTGCTATGGGTCTTGAAGGAGAACGTGTTGTACTAGAAATTCTTTCTCCTAGAAAAAATGAAAGAGAACTTTATCATTTGATAAAAGAAATCGAAGCACGAGCATTTATCATCTCTTATGAACCAAAATACATTTCTGGTGGATTCTGGACGAAAAAAGTACGTAAACGTCAATCACATTGAGCGTTTCTTTCAACGATCAAAAGAAATAAAATGAAATTAGTCTGTTCCTATTAGTCGTTTCTTTTCATTTTGATTAAAACCCATCGACATATACTCATCATTTTGTTATTATATTCATATCAATCTATTTTCAGGAGAACTTATGAATATAAAAAAAAGAACCACCAGATTTTTACTGACAGGCTCTACTTTTGTTTTATTAACTACTATCCTATTTTTAAGCTACGCTTGTTTGAAGACGTCTAGCACTCCCTGCAATGCGTTTGGTTGGTTATTATCGAACCACTCTGAGCTTACTCAGATAGAAGAATTCCCTTATCTATTGATTCTTTCATCGCTGTGCGGTTTTTTGTTTTCTGTTTACTTTCAAGCTTATGTATTTTACCAATTGCCAGGGACGATGAATGAGGCTGCCGGAGTTTTCACTGCATTGAAAGTTCTTTCTTTGATCAGTGTTTTCTTTTATTCGTTTGATCAGTCCTCATTATTCTTTTTTATAATCAATGGATTAGTCGTCATCTTATCTATTTTCACCTATTTTATTTTCTCATTGGTTTTTAAAAAGTTAAAGTTACCGCGTTATATCCAGTTCATCCCACTTTTTTGTTTTGGTTATAGCATGTTTTCTTTCTTTATTTTAGCGTTAGCACCAACCTTTGACCCAGAAAATATTCAAATCACCGGCAACTTTTTAGATTTGTTATTCATGTTGAGTCTTGGGTGGATGATGTGGAAAGTGAAAAAAGAGGCGGAAACAGAAGTCATCAACTCCGAGAAATAAGAAGGAGTTGCTTCTGCTTCAGCCTTTTTTATTTAGAGCGTGGAACAAAAGTAAGAAACACTTTTGTCTCGACCTCTTTTATCGTTTTTCTAAAATGTAAGAGTAGTCAGTCAAAGATAATTTTGCAATCAAAGATTCATATACTTTTCTTTTTATATATGCCCGTTCTGCTGGAACGATCTTGGTGTCCAAAACAGGGAAAACGATTTTTTCTTCACTTGGATGAAAGATTGGTAATCGTATTTCTTCGATTTCATTTGTTTCTATAGTAGCCGATAAAACAAGTGCATCAAAAAAGATGCTTGGTCGGCGTTTTTTGTATTTTTGTTTTTGGATTCGTTCTAAGTTGACCTCGATCTGGTCGAAGAAATAGGATTCGTTCACATCACCGATAGTATGTGCTAAGTCCGTAAAATTCTTTGGCATTGGTAGTTGTTCTTTCTGAATGTAGAAATAATTTGCCAAGGTGACTGGTAGTTCCTTCTCATGGTTCACTGAAATAAACTGATACTCTTCATTTCCAGCACTTACTTTGTTGACAAGAAGAATATCCGCAGTTGTTCCATAAAAATAATCTTCTTCACCTTCAAAACAATAACGCCAAACCTCTTCCCCCATAGCTAATTGCTGTTCTTCTTGTGATAATTCCCGCAGTTGTGGCAGGAGTTCATTTGTGATGTTTTGACTTTCAGTAAGGTCTTTTTCATTGTTGAAGATTGGAAAATTCAACATGTATCGTCTATTTTCACGGAGCACCAATTTTTCTTCGATCAATTGATCTAAAAAATGTTCGAATTTTTTCTGAGGAAATTTTGTTTTTAGTTCTCTTAAAATAATTTCGTGCTGTTGATTTTCATACATATATGCCACAAATTCCGAAAAAATCGGTTGCTCGATTATTTTTCCTAGCTTTTTTTTCTTGCTATTTGAATAGAAATAGTTCATTTAGTTCCCTTCTTCGTTGTTTTCTCATTGAATAAAAAAGGCGGGAGAATCGTCGCGTTGACTTTCATCCCACCTTTTCACTGGCCACTATTTGATCATTTTTTAGTTAAATGCCGCTGTCAATTGAGGGACAACTTGTTTCTTACGAGAAACAACGCCTTTCAATAGTGCCCGATTATTTGTTAATTTTGTTTGGAAAGCTTCTTCGACTTTATCGATTGCATTTCCTGCTACCAATAATTCAGAATCGCTATCTAAAATATTTGTAACAACTAGTACAAACAAATCATATCCATTCTTAGCCATCTCTTCAGCCATCGCTTGTTCAAGCTCTGCTTGGCGATCCATGACTTCGTTTAGGTCAACGGTATTGATTTGAGCGATCCGCACATTTGCTTCACCCATTGGGAAGCTTTTTGCATCTAAGTCTAGAAGGACTGCTGCTGTTTTATCGCTTAAGTTCGTACCAGCTTTTAGCATATCTAATCCATAAGCTTCTAACTCAACTTCGGCTAATTCAGCAAGTTCTTTCGCTGCTGCTACATCTTCTGGTGTGCAAGTTGGTGATTTGAACAACAGTGTATCTGAAATGATTGCAGACAACATGATCCCAGCGATCTCTTTCGGAATAGCCACTTGATTTTCTTTGTACATCTTCAATACGATCGTACTTGTACATCCGACTGGTTCTGCACGATAGTAAAGTGGGTTCGCTGTTTCAAAATTAGCGATACGATGATGATCGACAACTGACAAGATCTCAACATCGGCAATATCAGAAATACTTTGTTGGAATTCGTTATGATCGACAAGCATCACTTGTGCAGCTTCGTCTTTCGCAGAAGCTACGACACGAGGGGCAGCAAGTTTGAAATAATCTAATGCATATTGTGTTTCTTCACTAGGTTCTCCTAAAGCCACAGCTTCAGTGTCCTTACCTAATTGATTTTGCAAATGTGAGAAAGCAATCGCTGCTCCAATTGCATCTGTATCCGGATTTTGGTGTCCAAAAACTAAAATTTTTGACATTTTTTTCGCTCCTTTGTGATTTCTCCTATTTAATAATAGCAAAAAACGGAAAAGAAGCAATACTTATCTTCTTTTCCGTCCCTCGCTATTTTGTAAGATATCCTTTGTATTCTTCGGTATGAAGCAAGCGCTTGGCGTTTTCAACACGCTCTTTTGTTGGTGGTTCGATACCTTCTAAAGGATATTTCAAGCCAAGTGTTTCCCATTTATATTTTCCCATCGTGTGATAAGGAAGGATCTCTACTTTCGCTACATTCGTCAATGTTTTGATAAATGCATCTAAGCGGATCAAATATTCATCATAGTCACTTCGCTCTGGGACCAACACGTGTCTGATCCAGACTGATTTGCCGGTTTCAGAGAGATATTGAGCCATGTCCAGAATATTTTCATTGCCCCAATGCGTTAATTTTTTGTGTTCTTCATTATCGATATGTTTGATATCAAACAGTAATAAATCAGTATATTTCATCAACTCTTGGAAACGAGAAAAGAAAGGTTCATCACGTGTAAAAGGTTTACCACATGTATCTAGTGTGGTGTGTATGCCGCGTTTTTTTGCTTTTTGAAATAGTTCGATCAAGAAATCGATCTGTAACAACGGCTCTCCTCCACTAACGGTGATACCGCCTTCTGAGCCCCAATAAGAACGATAACGTTCAGCTTGATCTAAAATCTCATCTGCCGTATATTCTTTTCCTCCGCCGATATTCCACGTATCAGGATTGTGGCAAAACTCGCAGCGCATGCGACAGCCTTGCATAAAAACGACAAATCTAACTCCAGGGCCATCTACTGAACCAAACGTTTCAATCGAATGGACATAGCCAATTGTTTTTTCTACCATAGGGATCACTTCTTTTCTTTGATTTCATTTTATAAAAATATTCTTCTGAGCAAAGCTAAAAGATGAGGGCAAGGACAATGAGTCGTCCTGCCCTCAAGTTGATTACATTCTGTCGTGTGATGTTCTCATCAAGACGTCTAGTTGTTGTTCTCTTGTCAAATCACGGAACTTAACAGCATAGCCAGATACACGAATTGTTAAGTTAGGGTATTTCATTGGATTTTCCATCGCATCGCGCAATAAATCATTACTGAATACATTCACGTTCAAATGGTAAGCTCCTTTAGAGAAGTAACCATCTAATACATTACGTAGATTACCGATTCTTGTATCTTCATCTTTACCAAGTCCAGTTGGGTTGATCGTTTGTGTATTTGAGATACCATCACGAGCATATGCATAATTGATTTTAGCTGTTGAGTTCAAGCTTGCTAATAATCCATTTTGTTCTGCATTATAACTTGGGTTTGCTCCTGGTGCAAGAGGTTTTCCAGCTTCACGACCATCCGGAGTATTCCCTGTATTTTTACCGTACACTACATTTGAAGTAATAGTTAACAATGATGTTGTTGGTGTAGAGTTGCGGTAAGTTTTATGACGTTTGATCTGTGTCATGAAGTATTCTAAGATCCATTCTGCTAATTTATCTGCATTATCATCGTCATTACCATATTTAGGGAAGTCGCCTTCTACTTCAAAGTCTACAGCGATTCCTTTTTCATTACGGATTGGTTTTACTTTTGCATATTTGATTGCAGCCAAGCTGTCAGCAGCATGTGAGATACCAGCGATACCTGTTGCAAACGTACGTTTCAATTCTGAATCCATCAATGCAAGTTGTGCTGCTTCATAAGAATATTTATCATGCATGTAGTGGATGATGTTCAATGTATTGACATATAATTCAGCCAACCAATCCATCACATTCATGAAGTTATGTTTTACTTCTTCAAAGTCTAATGTTTCAGAAGAAATCGGACGATATTCTGGTCCAACTTGTGCGCCTGTAACTTCATCTACACCACCATTGATAGCATATAATAAAGCTTTCGCTAAGTTTGCACGGGCACCGAAGAACTGCATGTCTTTACCGACAACTGTTGCAGATACACAACATGCGATCGCGCAGTCATCTGAACCCCATTGTTCACGTAATAGATTATCATTTTCAAATTGGATCGAAGAACTTTCGATAGCGATCTTGCTTGCATAAGTTCTAAATCCTTCTGGAAGATGTTCTGAATACAAAACAGTTAAGTTTGGTTCTGGAGAAGGTCCCATGTTTGTCAATGTATGCAATAGGCGGAAATCATTCTTCGTTACTAATGAACGGCCATCTAAGCCCATACCTGCAATGGAAAGTGTTGCCCAGATTGGGAAACCTGAGAATAATTGGTTATATTCTGGCGTACGAGCAAATTTTACCATACGAAGTTTCATCACTAAATGGTCGATCAATTCTTGTGCTTCTTGTTCAGTGATCACACCATTGTCTAAGTCACGTTGGATGTAGATATCTAAGAAAGCAGAAACACGACCGATAGACATCGCAGCACCATTTTGTGATTTGATTGCAGCTAGATAACCAAAGTACAACCATTGTACAGCTTCTTTTGCATTTGCTGCTGGTTTTGAAATATCATAGCCATATTTAGCAGCCATTTCTTTCATTTGAGCTAATGCACGATATTGTTCTGTGATTTCTTCACGAAGACGAATCACGTCTTCACTCATTGTATGGTAACCAGTCATATCATGATCTTTTTTCTTTTGTTCCATCAAATAGTCGATTCCATATAAAGCGATACGACGGTAGTCACCAATGATACGTCCGCGGCCGTAAGCATCTGGTAAACCAGTGATGATCTTGTTTTTACGTGCAGCACGCATTTCAGCAGTGTACGCATCGAAAACACCTTGGTTATGTGTTTTTCTCCAATCAGTAAAGATATGTGTCAATTCATCATTTGGTGTATAGCCATTACTTTTTAGTGCATTGTTTGCCATGTTGATTCCACCAAAAGGCATGAATGCTTGTTTCAATGGTTTGTCAGTTTGTAAACCAACAACTTTTTCTAAGTCTTTATCCAAGTAGCCAGCGTCATGTGAAGTGATCGTTGATACGATTTCTGTATCCATATCGTAAACACCGTTACGTTCGAATTGGATATCATTTAATTTTTGTAGTTCTGCCCATAATTTTTCTGTTGCTTCTGTTGGTTTTTCTAAGAAGCTGTCATCCCCACGGTATTCCGTGTAGTTATTTTGAATAAAATCGCGTGTATCCACGCCTTCTTTCCATTTCGTTCCTTTAAATCCATTCCATTGCTCCATTGTATGGACCTCCTATTTTCTGTTTAATGTAACAGTTTTTACGTGATTAGTATAACACAGAAGCAGACCTTTGCAAGGGTTTTCTTGTTTTTTATTTAACAAAATAAAAGCTTTTTAGTATAGACATTGGACCAACGTTGATTTACCAGTGTTTAGCCATTGTGAACACTTTCATATTTTTGAACAATATCTATTAATATTTTATTAACAAACGTGAAATAAGAGGGTTATCTGTATTAGTACAGATAACCCTCTTATCAAAAAATACCATAACAGTTTACTCGTCAATCGAAATCTCTGGTGAATCAATTACTTTGATGACTTCGCCACCGCTTTTTTCATCCATTGCAAAGGAACCATTGGATGTTCTGTCACCAATCGGATAGTCCGTTGGATCAATGACTAGCTCTTGTCCTTTTTGGTTGATCACTGTCATCTCTTTCGATTTGCCTTCCGACATGTAAATGATACGATGCGGATTTTTCTTTAATTCACGCAAAACTGTGACACCACGCTTCGCACGCGAGGTTTGACTGATTTCTTGTGCTAACATTCGTTTAACGGCTCCACGCTGAGTAACGATCACGATCGGTGTATCTCCTTCAGCAATCACTAAGAGTCCATTGACCACAGTATCTTCTTCTTTAAGATTGATCGATTTGACACCAGCTGCTTTTGTCCCAACTACTGGCACTTCTTGGAGCGGATAACGTAGTCCCATGCCCTGATGTGTGACTAAAAAGACATCTAAGGCTGTCTGACCGTCTTCAAGGTAAACGGCGACTAATTCATCGTCTTCGCTCTTCAGCTTCATCCCGCTAAGCGGACGGCTCTTGTACGTACGCCATGGTTCGAATTCTGTCATTCTCGTTTGTTTGATCCATCCTTGTTTACTGATGAACACAAATGTTTTCTCCGGATCGATTTTTTTGTAAGGAAAGACTGCCAAAATCGACTCATCTACAGAAAGATTTAAAATCGTTTGCGAGATATGTTCCCCTGCATCCTTCCATTTCAAATCAGGCAACTCATGGACCGGACGATAAATGACATTAGCTTTGTTCGTGACGAGGAGAAGATGATCCAATGTATTCAGTTCTCCGGAATATAGCAAGTAATCGCCCTCTCTCATCCCGATTTCTTCAGGTTTAGAGGCGCTATATGAACGTAGACTAGTTCGTTTCACGTAGCCTTCTCTGGTCACACTGACAACAACGTCTTCTTGTGCCACCAATACTTTGGTATCGATTTTGATTTCTTCGATTTCATCTTCGATCTTCGTCATACGAGCATTCGCGTACTTTTTCTTGACTTCGCTAAGTTCTTTTTTCATCACAGAGAATAGTTCTTTGTCATCAGACAAGATCTTATTCAATTCAGTGATTTGAGCAATCAGGCTTTCTGACTCTGCACGTAACTCCGTGATATCTGTATTCGTTAAACGATACAATTGCAGTGTCACGATTGCTTCTGCCTGTTCTTCAGTAAATTGGAAAACATCCACTAAATTTTTCTTTGCATCTTTTTTATCTTTACTTTCACGGATCGTCGCAATCACTTCATCAAGGATCGATAAAGCTTTCATCAATCCTTCAACGATGTGCTGACGTTTTTGCGCCTTTTCCAAATCAAATTGACTACGCTTCGTGATCACCTGTTTTCGATGGTCGATATAACTACTCAAGATATCTTCCAAGCCAACTTGATGAGGTGTCATATGATCGATAGCGACCATATTGAAATTGTAGTTGATTTGCAGTTCTGTATTTTTGAATAAATAATTTAAGATTCCAGGTGCATTTGCATCTTTTTTTAGTTCCACGACGATTTGTAACCCTGTTCGGTCACTTTCATCCCGTACCTCAGCGATTCCATCGATTTTTTTATTCAAACGGATCTCATCCATTTTCTTGACAAGCGTTGCTTTATTTACTTCATATGGGATCTCAGAGATCACGATTTGTTGTTTGTTCCCTTTGATGGCCTCGATTTTTGTCTTTGAACGAAGTATGACCTTGCCCCGTCCTGTTTCATAGGCTTTTTTGATTTCATCTTTCCCTTGTAAGATTCCGCCAGTTGGGAAATCTGGTCCTGGGATAAATTCCATCAACTTGTCTAAACTGGCTTTTGGATGGTCGATCATGTAGATCGTTCCATCGATCACTTCCGCTAAGTTATGTGTGGGGATCTCTGTTGCATACCCTGCTGAAATCCCTGTCGATCCATTGACCAGCAGATTAGGGTATCTGGCTGGTAAAACAGTAGGTTCTTTTTCTGTATCATCAAAGTTCCAGACAAGATCCACTGTGTTTTTTTCGATGTCTGCCAACATTTCACCACTCAACTGTGATAATCGGGCTTCTGTATAACGCATGGCAGCTGGTGGATCTCCATCCATACTCCCATTGTTTCCGTGCATCTCGATCAAGACTTCTCTTAGTTTCCAATCTTGACTCATACGAACCATTGCTTCATAGATACTGCTATCTCCATGAGGGTGATAGTTCCCCATGATGTTCCCAACAGATTTAGCAGATTTTCTAAAACCTTTATCAAAAGTATTACCATCTTTATTCATGGCAAATAAAATCCGTCTTTGAACGGGTTTCAATCCATCACGAATATCAGGCAACGCTCTTTCTTGGATAATATATTTTGAGTAACGTCCAAAGCGGTCACCCATTACTTCTTCTAGCGTTAGCTCTTGTACTTCTTGACGATTTTCCATCAGGTGACCTCCTATTCTACAACAATTTGATCTGTTTGTTTCTCTTCATCCAGTAATTCGTTTGAAACAGATGGTGTGATCTCAACTTCTTCTTTTTTATCAAGGATACTTCCATCTTCTTCCAAAGTAAACTGGACATGGGTTTCGATCCATTTACGACGTGGCTCGACTTTATCTCCCATCAACGTAGTGACACGACGCTCTGCTTGGGCTGCGTCATCGATCCGAACGCGGATCAACGTACGTGATGTTGGGTCCATCGTTGTTTCCCATAATTGTTCCGCATTCATTTCTCCAAGCCCTTTGTAACGTTGAAGCATATAGCCTTTACCGATCTTCTTGATCGTTGCTGCAAGCTCATCATCCGTCCAAGCATATTCGATTACTTGTTTTTTCCCTTGTCCCTTAGATACTTTGTATAATGGCGGTAGAGCAATGTAGACTTTCCCGGCTTCGATCAAAGGTTTCATGTAGCGATAGAAGAAAGTTAACAACAATACTTGGATATGTGCACCATCCGTATCTGCATCGGTCATGATGATGATCTTGTCATAATTGCAATCTTCAATCGAAAATTCTGGACCGACACCCGCACCGATCGTATAGATCATGGTATTGATTTCTTCATTTTTTAAAATATCTTGCATCTTCGCTTTTTCGGTATTGATAACTTTTCCTCGAAGCGGCAAAATAGCTTGGAACTTGCGATCTCGTCCTTGTTTCGCTGACCCACCGGCTGAATCCCCTTCGACTAAATACAATTCATTCTTTTTGGGATTACGTGATTGCGCAGGCGTCAATTTCCCTGATAAGAGAGATTCCCCTTTTTTGCGCTTCTTGCCGTTGCGGCTTTCTTCTCGCGCTTTTCGTGCTGCTTCTCGCGCTTCTCTGGCTTTTACAGCCTTTCGAACAAGCATTTGACTCATTTCACTATTTTCTTGTAAATAAAAGCCCATTTGTTCACCAATGACGTTATCTACGACGGTCCGTGCTACTGGTGTCCCTAGTTTTTCTTTTGTTTGTCCTTCGAATTGAAGCAGGTTTTCTGGCACGCGAATTGAAAGGACAGCGGCGAGACCTTCTCTAAAATCACTACCTTCAAGGTTCTTGTCTCTCTCCTTCAGCAAGCCCACTTTTCTAGCATATTCATTGTATGCTTTTGTCATAGCAGTTTTCATTCCTGCTTCGTGGGTACCACCATCTTTTGTTCGAACATTGTTAACGAAAGACAAGACATTTTCAGAATAGCCATCATTATATTGATAAGCTACTTCCACTTCGATTCCGTCTTTTTCACCAGAGAAATAAACAACTGGTGTCAATGTATCTTTTTCTTCATTCAAATAATCGACAAATTCTTTGATTCCTTCTTCATAATGAAAGACTTCATTAACTGGCTCTTCTCCACGTAAATCAGAGAGAGTGATCCGTACGCCGCGTAATAGGAAAGCTGATTCTCTCAAACGTTCTGATAATATTTCATAAGAAAATTTTGTGGTAGAAAAAATCGAATCATCTGGCAAGAAATGGACGGTCGTGCCATTTGCTTTTTTAGTTTTGCCGATTTTTTTCAGTGTGCCGTTTGGTTTTCCGCCATTACTGAATTTTTGTTGATATTCAATGCCATCACGTACGATCGTGACAACCAGCCATTTTGACAATGCATTTACAACGCTGGCACCTACACCATGAAGTCCTCCAGAGGTTTTATATCCTCCTTGGCCGAACTTCCCGCCGGCATGCAATACCGTAAAAATCACTTCGACTGTTGGGATACCTGATGCATGCATCCCTACTGGCATTCCACGTCCGCTATCTACGACGGTGATACTATTGTCTTCATGTATCGTTACGCCAATTTCATTTCCATATCCTGATAATGCTTCATCTACAGCATTATCGACGATTTCATAGACTAAATGATGTAAGCCTCGGCTGTCAGTCGACCCAATATACATCCCTGGTCTTTTTCTGACTGCCTCTAATCCTTCAAGAACCTGGATTGACGCATCATTATATTCGTTCTTTACTTTTTTTGCCAAGGCAAACGCTCCTTCAATAATACTTTGCGGTAAAAACCGCACCACGATAATCATACTAGAAAAGCTCCTGAAAAAAAAGAGGGTAGAAGCGAATTAAAAACTATTTAATACCTCGTTTCCTACCCACATATGCTCTTTTTGAGCCATTTCTCTTTTGGCATTTCTCTGTCTTTTGAGTTTTTCTAACCATTGTTCTGTTCTTGCATTTTGTTCCACTCGATCTTGATACAACGGTCCATCACGACATCTTCATGATTTGCTTTTTGGAGTATGTTCGCTGCTTCTTCATTTTGGATCCCTAACTGCGCCCAAAAAACTTTTGCATTCGTCTGTAAAAACTCTTCGGCGATTTCTGGTAAAAATTCACTGCGACGAAAAATATCGACAATATCGATAGGTTCATCTATATCTGAAAGACGTGCAAATACTTTTTCTCCTAAGACTTCCTGTCCTGCTAAAACAGGATTGACTGGTAAAATTCGATATCCCTTGTCTTGGAGCAACTGAGCAATTTTATAGCTCGTACGCTCTTCCTTATTACTTAAGCCTATGACCGCGATCGTTTTCGCTTCTTTTAAATAATCAAAGATTCTTTCTTGCGTTGGATTTTCAAATGCCATCTATTTTACGCTTCCTTTCGTCTGATCTTTCAAGTTTTTCCGATTGTTCCTGCTTACTATTCATGCTAAAATAAACCTTAGTTTTCAACTTGAAAGAGGGTTAAAAATGAAATTGATCTTATTATTTATTGTAGCATACCTTTTAGGTTCGATTCCTTCGGGCGTTTGGGTAGGCAAATTGTTTTTTAAAAAAGATATTCGTCAACACGGCAGCGGCAATACTGGCACGACGAATACATTCAGAGTACTAGGTAAAACCGCAGGAACCATTGTTTTGTTCATGGATATCCTGAAAGGAACATTGGCAACTTGTCTGCCGTTTATTTTCCACGTTACGAGCATTAATCCGCTTTGGTTTGGTGTTTGTGCGATTTTAGGGCACACATTCCCGATATTTGCAGGATTCAAGGGCGGAAAAGCTGTAGCTACAAGTGCCGGCATGCTTTTGGGATTCAATCCACTCTTTTTCGTTTATTCGTGTATTATTTTCATCGTTAGTCTTTTTTGTACAAGCATGGTTAGTTTGAGCAGTATGATCAGTGCAGTGTTGATCACATTATCCACGATCTTCTTGCCTTATATTGCCCCTAGCATTTTACCTGAGCCTAACTGGTTGCTTACGATCATTGCCTTCTTAGTGTCATCTTTTATTTTTTATCGTCACAAAGACAATATCAAACGTATCAAAGATAAAACTGAAAGTAGAGTCCCTTTTGGCTTGAACAGCAGCAAAAAGAATAATTGAAAAGCAGAGAGCAAGTGAGACAAAAAGAGGTTGAGACAGAAGTGTTCAACTCCGAGAAATAAGAAGAAATCAACGAAAATTGCTTTTCAAATTTTTGTGAATTTCAGCTTATTTAAGAAGGAGTTGCTTCTGCTCCCACCGTTTATTCGTTTATAAAGAATGAGACAAAAGTGTTTCTTACTTTTGTCCCACGCTTTTTTTTATTGTTTTTTAACATATTTCTTGAAATTCTGTTCTATTTTACTGTAATCGAATATTTTGTTTTAAAGATTTCATGTGCCCCTAATTGATTGATTCCGGCTTTTTCCATCAGCTTACCTGTGCTGTCCACTGTATCCGCGATCCCACACCAAGGTTCGATACATACGAACGGCGCTTCTTTGGGATAAGGAGACCAAATACCCACGTAAGGCATATCTTTGTAGCTCAAAGTCACACTATGACTCGATTTTTCGCTTCTGATAGCATAAGCGTTCAACCCTTTTGTCTCAAAGACCAACGCATCCTGATCGAATAATTCACGCATCAATGCAAGATTCGTATTTGTCTGGCCCAATGTTTTTTGATCCATATCGATATACGGACCATTTAGAGGTAAACGCAATCTAGATTTTCTTGGTGAGAATGCAAGATAAAAATCTTCAAAAATCAATCCTTCTTCAAGTGGAACGTTAAAGGCAGGATGCCCACCAATCGAAAAGAACATTTCTTCTTCTCCAACATTCGCTACTTGGTAATGAACAGTGATCCCATCCCCACCTAGTTCATAAGAAATGACGAGTTCAAAATCAAATGGATAATTTTTCTTTGTTTCAGGAGTACTTTTTAGCATAAAACTAGCTAATTCCTCGCCTTGCTCAATGACCTCAAAATCCATATCTCTAGCAAAGCCATGCTGCCCCATCGAATAAGTTTTCCCTTGATAAGTATATTGGTCATCTTTAAGGCGACCGACAAATGGAAATAATACTGGCGCATGGCGTCCCCAGTATTCAGGATCACCTTGCCAAATGTATTCCAAATTTGATTCTTTTGATTTTAAACTAATCAATTCTGCGCCATGTTCAGCGATTTCAGCAATCAATTGATCATTTTGAATGATAACAGTCATAGTAATTCCTCCATCATTAAATCCTAAAACCTGAGACGATAGCTGTGTCTCAGGTCTATAAGTTTTTCCTCTATTTGAATAAATGTTGAACTGCTTTTTTAGATTGAATCAGTTAATAGCTGTGCTTAGTCAATTCTTCTTTAAAGCGAGAATTCAAAACTTTTAGATACGTGCCCTTCATCCCCAGAGAACGAGATTCAATGATACCGGCTGACTCTAATTTGCGTAATGCATTCACGATCACTGAACGAGTGATGCCGATCTTGTCAGCAATATTTGAAGCCGTCAAACGGCCTTCATCTCCCTCTAATGCATCAAAAATCGCCTGCACCGCTTTTAACTCACTGTATGATAACGTATTGATCGCCATCTGGACCGCAGTCGCACTGCGAACGTCGGCTTCGATACTTCGAGATTTTTGATACAAGATCTGCATCCCAACTACTGTTGCGCCGTATTCAGCCAATACTAGATCATCATCATTGAAAGCTTGTTCCATTTTCGCAAGAATGATCGTCCCTAAACGTTCCCCTGCACCAAAGATCGGTACAACAGTGGTTAAACCAAAAGGATACTTTTCTCTGGTTTCAAAAGGAAAAGCAGTGATTTCACTGGTGATAGGAATATTCGCTTCTGTTTTATTTAGTTGACCAACAGTGTCTGTATAAGAATCGGGAAATTGCTTTTCAACAAACATGCTTTTTACACGATCGTTGTTTACATCGTGACGTTCATTATAACCTAAAAGTACACCATCACTACCGATGATATATACATTACTATCTAAAATAGCACCTAGAGTAACAGCCATCTTATCGTAAGGTAAATCTGCTTGCATATCAAAAGTATTTTTTTGTTGCAAGAGTTTATTTATCTTGCGGGTCTTTGTCAATAAATCCGTCATTTTCTTCCTCCGATTTTATAAAATATAGCGGCTTAAGTCTTCGTTTGCCGCGATTGAGCCCAACTTTTCATCCACATATGCTTCTGTGATGGTTATTTCCCCCATCTGCATATCAGGTGCTTCAAATAGTAGATCTTCCAATAGTTTTTCAAGAATCGTGTGCAAGCGACGCGCACCGATGTTATCTGTGTCGCGGTTCACGTCATAAGCGATTTGTGCAATTTTCTCAATCGCTTCTTTTGTGAACGTTACTGAGACATTTTCTGTACCGATCAAAGCCACATATTGCTTGATCAACGCATTGTTTGGTTCAGTCAGGATCTTGATGAAGTCTTCTGCCGTCAGATCATCCAATTCAACACGGATCGGGAAACGTCCTTGTAGTTCAGGGATCAAGTCGCTAGGTTTTGACAGATGGAACGCCCCTGAAGCAATGAACAAGACATGGTCAGTCTGGATCGTACCATATTTCGTATTTACTTGTGAGCCTTCAACGATTGGTAAAATGTCACGTTGGACCCCTTCTCTTGATACTTCACCGGATTGCTGTGATTTTGACGTGATCTTATCGATTTCATCAATAAAAATGATCCCGCTTGATTCTGCTAATTTGATTGCTTCACTATGGATATCCGCATCTTTGACAAGTTTAGCAGATTCTTCTTTTGTCAATAATTCTAAGGCTTCTTTGACTGTCACTGTGCGTTCGACCTTTTTCTTAGGTGTCAAAGCTCCTAGTGTTTCATTCAAGTCGATACCCATTTGCTCTAGTCCGTTGTTCATCATTGGTGCTGGTTTCTTTTGATCTTCCACTTCAATCGTTACTTCGCGATTATCCAAAAGACCTTTTTGTAGCTGTTCCAATACCGTTTTGCGATTCACTCGGATGTCTTCAGTGACATCTTCTTGAGGTTCTGCATTATTTTGCTGCGCCATATTGAACATATTCATCATCTGTTCAAATTGATTGCCAGATTGTTTTTGTTCTTTTTTGATACCAGGAACCAACACTTTTACTAAGCGTTTTTCAGCATTCTTTTTCGCATCCATATATACACGGCTATATTGTTCTTTTTCTACGATTTGGATCGCATTTTCAACTAGATCACGCACCATCGATTCGACATCGCGCCCTACATAACCTACTTCAGTAAATTTAGTTGCTTCGACTTTGACAAAAGGTGCATTGACGATTTTCGCTAAACGGCGGGCAATTTCTGTTTTACCTACCCCAGTCGGTCCGATCATCAACATGTTTTTAGGTGTGATATCTTGTTGCATTTTTTCATCTAGTTGTAGACGGCGGTAGCGGTTACGTAATGCTACAGCAACTGATTTTTTAGCGTCATGTTGACCAACGATGTATTGGTCCAATTCGCTGACGATTTGTCTTGGTGTTTGTTTTAATTCATTCATAGTTTGTTCACCTCTATATTTCTTCCACGATGATATTATGATTTGTGAAAATACAAATATCTGCTGCGATATTCAATGCATTTTCTGCGATTTCTTTTGCACTCATATCATTTTGAGCATAGTTTTTCATTGCACGGGCGGCAGCTAATGCGAAGTTACCTCCTGAACCGATAGCCAAAATACCATCATCAGGCGTGATCACTTCACCAGTCCCCGATACTAGAAGCATTTCTTTATCATTCATAACGATCAGCATTGCTTCTAATTTTTGCATCGATTGTTGTGTGCGCCATTCTTGCGCCAATTCTACTGCTGCTCTTTGCAAGTTGCCGTTATATTCATTTAGCTTTCCTTCAAACTTTTCTTCTAAAGTAAAAGCATCTGCCACACTTCCAGCAAAACCGACAACCACTTCATCATTGTAGATGCGGCGTACTTTTCTGGCAGTGCCTTTCATAACAACAGATTCTCCCATCGTTACTTGACCATCGCCCGCCATTGCGAACTTGCCGTTTTTTTCAACAGCACAGATTGTCGTTGAATGGAATTGTGATTCTACCATAGTTATTTCCTCCTAAATAGTTAACTTTCTCTTTTATCTCACGCTCTTGGGTGAAAAGAACGGTAATTTTTTTGTAAGCTTTCTTTGGTTACATGCGCATAGATTTGGGTCGTTGAGAGGTTCGCGTGACCAAGCAATTCTTGCACCGTACGCAGATCTGCACCATTATTCAATAGGTGGGTTGCAAATGTATGTCTAAGCATATGGGGATGAATCGAACTATCTAAGCTGCTTTTTTTTATTATTTGGTTTAGAACATATTCAATGCCTGTTGGTGTGATTGGTTCTCCATGATGATTGACAAAAACGATATCATGCTCTTTCTGATACTTCGTCATCAGGACTCGACGGCCATTTTCAACATAATCTATTAAAGCATCATGTGCAAATGATCCAATCGGCGCATATCGTTCTTTGTTTCCTTTCCCATGGACCAGCATGACTTCCGAATCAAGATCGATATCCGACATTTTCAGATTGCTGCATTCACTTAAACGGATACCCGAACCATAGAGAATCTCTAATAATGCTCGATTTCTCAGTTCCAACGGTTTTTCTCCCGTTACACTATCGAATAGTGCCTGCATTTCATCTTCATAAAAAAAGCGGGGCAATTTTAAATTTTTCTTTTTGAGGTGCACATAGGAAAAAGGGTTCTCAATGATTAGCTCTTCTTTTAAAAGGTACTGATAAAATGAACGTAGACTGGCGATCTTTCGACTAATCGAATTTCTGCTGTACATCTCATCAGTCAAGTAGCTCAAATACACGCGTACATCCATATGTTTTACTTTTAACAAATCGTCATCACCAGAGTCAGCCAAAAATTGATGGAAGTTGTTGATATCTTCTTCATACGCTTCCCTTGTTTTTTCGGAATACCCTCGTTCAACGATTAAATAACGTAAAAATTTTTCTTTCCATGGTTGTTCTGTCATTTCATCACCTTCCTTTTGATCCCAGAGATAAATTTAGCATAGCAAAAATAAAAAGACAAATAAATTGTCAGAATTTAACCAATATTTCTAAGTTTATTCACAATTAAAACAATTATCTTGACAAAAAGAAGGCGTCTTCTTTTATTTATCGACCATTGAAAAGAAAAGTTCCCCACCAAAAGAAGAGCGTGGACAAAAGTAAGGAACACTTTTGTCTCACACTCTCAACACGAGTAGAGGGTAGAAGAAGAAGCTCCCTCGAAAATAAATCAAAATCCACAAAAATTTGAAAAGAAATCCCCATGAAATTTTTCTTATTTCTCGTAGTTAAACGCTTCTACCCTCTTTTGTCTAATTGGCAGGAACTTCTTCAAATAATTCACGTTTGAATTGTTCGCCCACTTCCAATGCTCTTTGAGCAATTGTTTCATAGCGTGTTTTTTTATCACGAATACGTTTCGGTAACTCAGGGAACAATCCATAGTTTGCATTCATCGGTTGGAAATGTTTGCCTTCTGCGTGTGTGATATAGTATGCCATGCTGCCGATAGCAGTTTCTTGTGGAAATTCAATTGGCTCTTCAGATTTTGCCAAACGAGCGGCATTGATACCTGCAAGTAGACCACTGGCGGCACTTTCAACATACCCTTCGACACCCGTCATTTGTCCGGCAAAAAATAAATCTTCGCGTTTTGTCGATTGATACGTAGGCTTCAATAATTCTGGCGAATTCATGAAACTGTTACGGTGCATCACACCATAACGCACGAACTCAGCATTTTCTAATCCAGGGATCATCCGGAAAACACGTTTTTGTTCGCCCCACTTCAAATGCGTTTGAAAACCGACGATATTATACAAAGATGCTGCCGCATTATCTTGGCGTAGCTGAATGACTGCATACGGTCTTTTGCCCGTTTTTGGATCTTCTAATCCAACTGGCTTCATAGGACCAAACAGCATTGTTTTGAAGCCTCTTTGTGCCATCACTTCGATCGGCATACAGCCGTCAAAGTATTTTTCTTTTTCAAAAGATTTCAACTCGGCAACTTCTGCTGTCGTTAATGCTTCATGAAAAGCCTTGAACTCTTCTTCTGTCATTGGACAGTTTAAATAAGCTGCTTCCCCTTTATTGTAGCGAGATTTCAAGTAGACTTTGTCCATGTCGATCGTTGCTTTATCGACGATTGGCGCAGCCGCATCATAAAAGTAAAATCCTTCTGATCCATTGAATTCTTTAATACTTTCCGCCAAAGGATGAGAAGTCAACGGACCTGTCGCAATGATCGTGATGCCCTCTGGTATGGCAGTTATTTCTTCGTTGACGACTGTTACCAAAGGATGTTCTTTGACTTTTCGCGTAATGGTTTCAGAAAAGGAATCACGGTCAACCGCTAAAGCTCCTCCAGCAGGAACAGCTGTTTCATCAGCTGAAGTAATGACTACGGAATTCAAACGACGCATTTCTTCTTTCAACAAACCGACCGCATTTGCTAGACTATTGCCTCTTAGGGAGTTGGAACAGACTAGTTCAGCAAAATTACTTGTGTGATGTGCCTCAGTTGATTTTACTGGACGCATTTCATATAAACGAACAGGGACTCCTGCTTGCGCAATCTGCCACGCAGCTTCACTTCCAGCAAGACCTGCTCCTACAACATTAACAGTTTTCAATGATTGACCTCTTTTCATTTCTTATTTTTGGATGTCTTCTTCGTAATCGCCATTTACACAAACGACTTGTTTGCCGCCTTTAACCTTTTTCTCTACAAGATATTGGTCACATTTTGGACAATTTCTGCCGACAGGTTTATCCCATGAAGTAAACTCACATTCTGGAAAACGAGAACAACCATAAAAAATACGATTTTTCTTAGATTTACGTTCGATGACCTGTCCTTCATGACAAACTGGGCAAGTTACACCGATTTCTTTGACGATTGGTTTGGTATTTCTACATTCTGGAAAATTACTGCATGCATAGAATTTACCATACTTACCTAATTTAATGACCATCGGATGTCCACAAATGTCACAATCAAAGCCAGCAGGTTCATCCTTGATCTGGATCTTCTCGATTTTTTCTTCTGCATTTGTTAGTTCTTTTTCAAAAGGTTTATAGAAACGGTCCACTACTTTGACCCAAGCTTCTTTTCCTTCTTCCACTTTATCTAAATCGCCTTCCATTTCAGCGGTGAAGTGGATATCGACGATTTGTGGGAAGAACTCGCAAATCAATGAATTGACGATTTCACCAAGTTCTGTTGGTTCAAAACGTTTTTGCGTCAATTTGACGTAATAACGACGTTGGATCGTATCTAAAGTTGGTGCATACGTGGATGGACGTCCTACTCCATTTTCTTCCAATGCACGAATCAACGTTGCTTCACTAAATCGTGCTGGTGGTTGAGTAAAATGTTGTTTTGGTTCAATATCAGTAGATTGGACAACGTCTCCTTCGGCAAGATCTGGCAAAATATTTTCTTTGTCTTCTTTGCCGTCATCACGTCCTTCGACATACACTTGCATGAACCCTTTAAATTTAACCTTTGAGCCATTCGCAATAAAAATCACGCCGTTTTGTTCAATGGTTACCTTCATTGTGTCTAAGATCGCCGGTGTCATCTGGCTTGCTACAAACCGTGACCAGATCAATGTATAAAGTTTCAATTGATCTTTATCTAGATACTGCTTGATTTCATCTGGTGTACGCAATACACTCGTTGGTCGTACTGCCTCATGGGCATCTTGTGCCCCTTGAGCGTTTTTGATTTTACGATTGGCATGACTAGAAAATTCTTTTCCGTATGTTTCTTCGATAAAATCAGCCGCTTCCGCTTTCGCTGTTTCAGCAATACGTGTCGAGTCAGTACGCATATAAGTGATCAAACCAACTGTTCCTTGTTTTCCTAAAGAAATTCCTTCGTATAGTTGTTGAGCGACCATCATCGTTTTACGTGTTCTAAAGTTGAGTTTTCTGGCAGCTTCTTGTTGAAGACTACTAGTCGTAAACGGATTGGCTGGATTTCTCTTCCGTTCTTTTTTCTCAACTTTTTGAACAGTGAAATCTTGTCCATCGATTCGCTCAGTGACTTCTTTCACGGATTGTGCGTCTGGTAATTTTTTCTTTTTCCCGTCGATCCCCCAAAAATTCGCTTTGAATTTTTTACGCGCTTTTTTGAAATTCCCATCAATACTCCAATATTCTTCTGGAATAAATTCACGGATTTCCTGTTCGCGATCAATGATGATCTTCAGAGCTATGGATTGAACTCGGCCAGCACTTAGCCCCTTTTTCACTTTGCGCCAAAGAATCGGACTGATCGAGTAACCTACTAGACGATCCAATGCTCTTCGTGCTTGTTGGGCATCGACTAGATCAACATCGATCGTTCGTGGCTCTTTGAAGGCTGCTTTAACCGCATCCTTTGTGATTTCGTTAAAAACTACCCGATTCTTGTCATTTAAGTCTAATCCTAATAAATAAGCAAGATGCCATGCAATTGCTTCCCCTTCTCTATCCGGGTCACTTGCGAGATAAACTTTTTGTGCTTTTTTGGCAGCAGACTTCAAACTTTTGATGACATCGCCTTTACCGCGAATTGAAATATAATGAGGCTCATAGTTGTTCTCAACATCTATCCCCATTTTGCTTTTAGGTAGATCACGTATATGGCCAACACTAGCCATTACTTTATAATTACGACCAAGATATTTTTCTATCGTTTTGGCCTTTGCAGGTGATTCAACGATCACTAAATATTTATATGCCATTACTGAATGGACTCCTTTCCATTGTCGTGTTCCTACTATATATATATATAGGATTCATACAAATCGTAGCTTATCATATCCATTCAGAAAACGTTTGTCAAGAAAAGCCAATGATAAATTCGTTGTTATTCTTTTAATTCAACCATTATATCTTGACCAGAAACCACGCAAACTGCGCCATCTTGTATCAATTGATGGGAACCTTTCGAATGTTCTGTCAAAATATTTCCTGGAACAGAAAAAATGGGTTTTCCCAACTCCAAAGCGTACTGGACAGTGATCAGAGAACCACTCTTTTCTCTTGTCTCAATCACACAGGTTCCTTCTGATAAAGCTGCGATGAGCCGGTTTCTCATCGGAAAATGATATTTCTTCGGTCCTGTATCAGGAAGGAATTCACTGAGTAGCAAATGATTTTTTCCTATCTCTGCTTGTAATGCACGATTTTCTTCAGGATAGACTTTATTCATCCCTGTGCCAATGACAGCGATTGTTTTGCCAGAGTAATTGATTGCCGCTTGATGTGCATAGGTATCGATGCCTTTTGCACAGCCACTCACGATCACAACTCCTGCTTCAACGACTGGAGCCAATAGATGGTGCACTACTTTTTTTGCTAAAACAGACGTTTTTCTTCCACCAACGACACTGATCATCTTTCTCTCCAACAATGAAAGATCACCTTGGTAAAAAAGTGCAATAGGGGGCGCTGCAAGATGCAGTAGTTGCGATGGATACTTTTTATCTAGGCATGTCACGACTGATTGTTTTGACAAGCTATCTGCCTGTTTTGCACAAATCTCTGCCCAGCTCTCTTCAAATAGGTGACGGGAGTCGCCGATTTTTGCAATAGCAATGATTTCTGTTAGGGATAATTCTTTTTTCCCAGATTTCAGCAGCTCTTGAATCACTTGCCATTTTCTTTGGATGCTCAACCCTTTAACGCATGCTAATTTTACCAAAAATAAATCTATTTTATACATAACAAAGATCGCCTCTCTTTCTCATAAGTAACATGCGCAAGAGGCGATCAATTATTTTAAAGCAAATAGTTTTTTACAGGCGCAAATGTTTTGCGATGGATCGGTGTCACGCCTTTTTCTGCTAAACCAAGTAAATGCTCTTTCGTGCCGTAGCCTGCATTGTGATCAAAACCATAGCCAGGATACAACTTGTCATACTGTTTCATCAGATCATCTCGATAAACTTTGGCAATAATACTTGCCGCAGCAATCGATACAGAACGTGCATCCCCTTTGATGAGCTTTTCTTGTTGGATCGGTAAGTCAAGCGTCATCGCATCAATCAATAAATACGTAGGCTTTACAGCTAGTTTTTCAACTGCTTGGATCATCGCAAGTTTACTTGCTTCGTAAATATTGACCTCGTCAATCGTCTTTTCATCAATTATCCCGACCCCGATAGCAATCGCTTTTTCTTGGATTTGCGCATAAAGCAATTCTCGTTTTTTCTCTGACAATTGTTTGGAGTCATTTAAACCAAGGATTTCTTCATTTTTAGGTAAAACGACTGCTGCAGCCACAACTGGTCCAGCTAATGGTCCGCGACCTACTTCATCGATCCCTGCGATCCATTCATGACCACTTTCATAGCCCTTTTTTTCAAAAATCGACATTTCTTGATATTTTTCTTTGATCAATGCTTCTTTTTTTAAGCGGTTCTCAAAAGCAACCAATGCTTGCTTTACGCCTTTACGTGAGTCCTGCCGAAATTCTTCAATAGTTGGATCTGTTAGCGAATGAATGGCTTTTAAGCGCTCTTTGATACTTTGAATCGACTCACTCATGTTCTTCTTGACCCACTTCTTCGTAACGGTCTAATGTGTAGCGTCCTAATTTTCCTTGACGGATGTCGAATACGACGACTTCACTCCCACGTTCATAGTCATCCTTATAGCCCCGTTTAGCGGTAATATCCATCAGGAGTTCAGAACCTAATTTCTGTTCTGGATCTTCCAATATGTTATAGCGTTCTGCTATTCTTCCTGGATAATAGCGCGCAAAAAAATCTAGTCCATAGATCGCTAAATCATCTAAATGCACAAGTTGATCTTTGATTGCACCAGTCAATGCCAATTTTTTGCCGATTTCTTCATCTTCAAATTTAGGCCATAGTATCCCTGGGGTGTCTAATAATTCGAGTTCGCTGCCTAAACGCAACCATTGCTGACCTTTTGTTACGCCGGGTTTATTCCCTGTCTGTGCAATTTTTTTCCCAACTAGTCGATTCATCAATGTTGACTTACCCACATTGGGGATTCCTAGGACCATTGCCCGTATCGCACGAGGCTTGATCCCTCTAGCTGCATCACGTTCCCGTTTTTCTTTTAAGGCTTCTTTTGCCGCAGGAATCAGTGCTTTGATTCCTTTACTTTCTTGTGCCGTGATTGCAAGTGCTGAATGACCTTGCTTTTTAAAATAGTCTTGCCACAATCTAGTCTGCTGGGGATCTGCCAAGTCTGCCTTATTCAGTAATACTAATCGTGGTTTTTGTTGGATGATCTGGTCCAGCATCGGGTTTCTTGAAGATAAAGGTAACCGCGCATCCACCAATTCAAAAACGATATCTACATATTTCATTTTCTCAGATACTTCACGGCGTGCTTTCGCCATGTGACCTGGGAACCATTGGATAGTCATAGTGTGAAATAAACTCCTTTCGTATCAAGGTTTCTTTGACCCTGATCTTCCATACTTTTAGCTAAAATTGCCTTCATAAGTTTCATCAATTTAAAAAAACTCATTCTCATCATATGTTATTTTATAGCTGAGTATCTTTCACATTTTATCATAAATTGTTTCGATATTAAATACTAACCCCTGTTTTTGGCAGTTCCTTGATAATTTTGTTTCCCATTATCCCGCGTGTATTGGATACATTAATCTATACGTTAATCTAGTTCACTTTTTCTTTTTCAGCAACTATGAGATATCTTTTATTTCTGACAACTGATTATTCTTTAGTTGTAATACTGTATCAAATGAGTGAATAAACGCATGATTTTCAGAGTGTGTGACTACAATTACAATTTTATCAGTAATCTCATTTATAATGGTTGAAATCAGATTTTCATTTTCTTGATCCAAACCAGATGTAGGCTCGTCAAATATGAATACATCTGCATCTGAATAAATTCCTCGTGCAATGTCCAACCGTCGCTCTTCTCCACCACTAAGTTTATTTTCTGAACTTAAGTAAAGAGGTTCATTATTATTGTTAGAAATATACTTATTCAAACCTGTCTTTCTTAATGATTCTTTTAACAATACTTCATCAGCCGTTTGGAATAATGTGACATTTTCGACAAATGTACCTTCAAAAATAGCAGTTTTCTGTGGGATATACGCAATCTGATCAAATAAACTACTTCTTTTTATTGTGTTAATCTCAGTTTCATTCATTCGTATCTTACCCACTGCGGGTTGTCTGATCCCCATAAGTAGCTCAAGTAACGTACTTTTCCCGGAACCACTTTTTCCTTTTATGGCATACGTTTTTCCCCGATTAAACACATAATTTATATCGGTTAGGATGCTTTGTTTATAGCCAAATGAAACATGTTCTAGGCTGATATTTTGAATATTCGAAATTTCATTGACACGCGTGATTTCTTGTTTGTCCTCATTGATAATTGATAAGAGTTGATCTGCGATTGGTTTACTTGAAGTAATTTCAGTATAACACGTTGAAAAAGCTTGGATTGGACCGGCAATCGTTCCCATCAATGTCGTCATAGCAATTAGTTCTGGTAATGTTGCTCGATTAGTCAATACAAAGAACCCTCCCACGATCCATGTTCCTGAATAAACAATACTTCCTAAGCCATAGATGATCGTGAAGGTCTTGCCCTGTGAGGATTCAAAGTCGATTGCTGCAGTCTTAGTTTCATTGCTACTAGTTGTCAATCGATTCTTAAAACGAGTTGTTGCATTGCTCATTTTAATGAACGGAAGGTTCATTGAGAACTCTTCAAATTTTTTTAAATAACTATTCTTTTTTTTCTGCCAATTTGAACGTTTTCCTTTTAAGACATGTTTACTCAATATTGGACTAACTAATGGGATAAAAGCCAATAAAATCATTACACTTGCTAATAACCCATTGACAAGGAATGATGAGAACAGGGCAAAAACAAATACTGCAATAACTTGTACTGAGTAGACCAGTTGTCTTAAAAAATTCATTTCAACGATCTGTAAGTCATTGGTAACATGGGCCACTCTAGTTGAAGAGGGCTCTTCTATATTCTTTTTTAAGTCATCTTCCATGTAATGATCAATCAAGTCATCTCTTAGCGAATCCATGATGGATTGGACAAGTCGAGTTGAGGTAAGTCTGGATAAATAATCCGAAATCACTTCAACAAAGAAATAAATAAGGGCAATGACCGCGATCTTGATGAAGTGATCCATCTCTCCTTTGGTGGCTGCATCGGATAACAGTTGATAAATGAACGCAATACAAACTGTCATAAAAGAAGCAAAGATGGCTGCAAGCAGATAAGCAATTGTTAAATATTTGTGATTCAAAAAATAGTTTTTCATAAAGGCCTCCATTTTTCACTACTAATAGTGCTGTTGACCTAAGTAGGTAACCAATGGATTTGATCATCCTCAAGGAATATGTATCAGGAGATAGACTAGCCTGTGTGTAGTCACAACGAGTTGTTACTTTACACTCTTTGATACGATCAATCGATTAACTAGCGGTTTGAACACTATTCGTTTATTTTAGATGATAAAAAACGTTGAACAATCATTTTTATCCCTCCTGCAGAAGTCAAATTTTTCTGATATTAGTATCTATACTATCCTAGTACTAAGGCTGTGGTGGAAGCTTCTTTACTTTTACCACACCTCCTTCTTAATTATAGTACAGACCATTGAAGATTTATATACATTGATAATTATCATAC
>SKEH01000423.1_pt1 | contig 26805 bp, 27 predicted proteins | sample 4826571 | NCBI WGS metagenome assembly SKEH01 (sample SAMN11008814, study PRJNA524170) | human gut metagenome | biome: Human fecal sample; material: Feces; isolation source: fecal sample from pouch patient p29 | host: Homo sapiens | place: Israel: Tel-Aviv | collected 2016-09-14 | reverse complement strand
ACATTCTTACTATATCATACCGTTTACAAAATTACCAGAGTTTTTCCTTATTTTTTTGTATTTATTCTCTTATTTAGAAGATATATTTGCAAATAAACGAACGTTTTCTTAAAATCACCCCTATAAGATTCAGAAAATTTCTTTTTTCCTATTTTCACTTTTGCGAAAAATTTCAATTTATTATCTGAAAAAAGGATGAACGAACTTTGGAATTCTCTAATGATCCACATCATTTTTTAACTGATAAAAATTAGTATGCGCATCTATCCCCTCTCATCTGCAAGGTTCGTTTTTCTGAGAAAAGTACATTCCCCTCGCAAAGCCAATGGGACTAAAGCACAAAAATAATGAGCGAGAGGCAAAAGCTAGCTTTTGTCTCTCGCTCAAGATGAATCCAACGGCTGAAACAGAGGAAACTCCTTTTATCGGAGCTATACACTTCTATCAACGCCTGACCATTCATCTACTTTGATAGTTTTCACTCAATAACGTAAGATCGCAACTAAACTCTTTTCGTCTGGTGCATCTTTTTGTTCAAGGATAAAGACCTGACCACCGTTAGTGATCACATTATCTGCTAGTTCATTCAGCACCTGACGGCGGTCATATTCTGTTTCTGGATCTTCGCCAAAACCATCTGCTAAATTAGATGTAGCAATGAATAAATGGGATATTTTCCCTTCTTTTGCTGCCGGTATAATATCAACGAGTTGATCAATGAACTTTTTATCAAGCAACTTATTGTAGTCACTTGCTTCTTTGACAGCTAATTCTTGCGATAGTTTTTTTGCGCCTGCTTCAATTTCTTTTAATGAAAGTTGTGCAGGTGAAGCTGAGATCGCAACATCGGAACGATAATAAGGGTTCTTCGCCACTTTTTTGAACATCGTCTGATTTTCTGGTAATGCAAATAAGAAGATAGGCCATTTCTCTGGATTTTCAAATGTATCTTTCAAATAGTCATCGACTGCTTGATAATAATTGACCCAATCAATTTCGACTTCTTCATCTTTAGGATTGACTCCATGGAACGTCGTACCTTCACTACCATTTGATGCGTAGTTCAACCCGCCTCCTGTTAGTTCAGATCCGAGAGCAGTGACGACATCTTTTGGTGCATCTTCAGGCAAAGCCACTTCTTTGACTTGTTTATTCGTTACTTCGTACAATTTCATCGAATCACGATTCAATCCTAATAAATAGTATGAATAGTTGAAATGTCCATTTTTGATGATCGCTAATAAATAAGGTAGATCACTCACATAATACTGGTCATCTACAGGAATACCCAAACGGTGGATAAACACTTGTTCTGGTGATACTATGACAGCTACACTCGTTGTGGCACTACGCCAGAAAGACGGATCGTCCAACAAACTAGTAATTTTTTCTTGGAATGGGGACCAATCATGCTCAGAGTATTTCTTTTCAAAGCGCTTTTTCGCTTCCTTTGCAAAATTCTTGAATTTGATTTGATCTTTTTCTACGTCTTGATGCGCAACATGGGTGTTTAACATAATCGTGACAAACGGTCCTTTGGTACCTTCTGAAGTCAATTGTGATAATAATTCTTTTTCTTTTTTTGCCATAAACGTACCCCTCCTAAAAAAATCATTTCTTTGTATCTGTAAATAAAGTCTACCACATCCCATTTTATCAATACAATAAAACGAATCCCTACCAGAGAAATACCTGATCGATTTTTAGTTGTGTTGTCCTACTTCATATTTTTTTCATACTTTCATCAATTATATGCTCATTTCCTTAACAGTAGCTTCAAACTCTCTTGCTATACTATAAAAAAACAAAAAAAACGAGGTGATCTTATGCAATTATTCATGATTTTTAGTTTGGTCGCTCTCTCAGCAGGCGCCCTTTTTGCAGCATCACGCCTAACCGAACCCGAAGTACAGCCAGTCAAAATTCGTGTCAATGAACCCAAAAGATAACTTTCTCTGATTCTTCATTAATAAGACTTGTTCTTTATAAGGTTTTTTTCAGAACCATTGAAACCTTTTGTTCTCTCTGATAATATTCTAAGTTGTAAGAATCAATTTAAAAATGAGGAGAACAAAGATGTTCAAAAAAAATACCCGTTTTATTGTACTATTAGCAAGTCTTATCTTATGTATCACTTCTTTCTTGCCTAGCGCAACTGTTCAAGCAGACGACGCATTTAAAATAAATGCCAAAGCTGCCTTTGCCGTAGATGCAGAAAGTGGAAAAATCCTTTATGATCAGGATGGCGAAAAAACGATGGGAATTGCTTCCATCACAAAGATCATTGGTCTATATATCGTACTTGAACAAATCAAAGAAGGTAAATTATCTTGGGAAGATAAGGTAGCCATTTCGGATTATGCAGAAAAATTAAGCGTCGTGCCGGATCTATCGAATGTTCCTTTGCATAAAGAAAATGATTATACAGTGAAAGAACTTGTTGACTCAGCTTTCATCCAATCAGCCAATGCTTCTATGGTTGCTTTAGCTGAAAAAGTTGCAGGCAGTGAAAGTAAATTTCTTGAGTTAATGAAGAAACAACTAAAAGATTGGGGCATCAAAGATGCAACGATCGTCAATGCATCAGGTTTAAACAATTCTTACCTAGGTGAGAATCGACCTGAGAATACTGGTGAAACAGATGAAAATCAACTTTCTGCGAAAGATGTCGCTATTGTTGCTCGTCACCTCATCTTAGATTATCCTGAAGTCTTAAAAATCACGAGTACCACAAATCAAACATTCGGCGAAAACACACAGTCACCGGTTGAAATGGTCAATTGGAACTGGATGCTACCTGGTTTTGTAAACTATCACGAAGGTGTCGATGGATTAAAAACTGGCACAACTGATTTTGCGGGTGCATGCTTTGTCGGAACGATCAACAAAGATGGCCGACGAATCATCACAGTGGTTTTAAATGCAGATAACCATGAAGAAAATCCAAGTGCCCGATTCAATGAAACGTCACGATTGATGGATTATTGTTATGACAACTGGTCAGAAAAAGAACTTGGAAAAGCAAATGCAAGCATTCCAAGCCTAAAAGACATCAAAGTGAAAGATGGAAAAGAAACCTCCGTCAATGTTGCGCTAAAAAGCCCTGTAAAAGTCTGGGTCGAAAATGGAATGGATACTGGAAAATTAACGATTACTCCAACACTTGATAAAAAGAAAGTAACGGATGATCAAGTGACCGCTCCTATCAACAAAGGCACTACAGTTGGCTCAGCAACGATCCAATTAGCTGATGACAAATTAGGCTATTTGGAAGCAAATCAAGAGCCTTCGACAGACATCATTACCACTTCTACTGTTGAAAAAGCTAATATTTTTGTCATTGGTTGGCGCCATGTCACAGATTTTTTCAGTAATTTATTTTAACATCATGAATAGTCACCAAAAAGAAGTCGAGACAAAAGTCGTTTAGGTGTGAGAAACTGAAGAGAAAAACGAGCAATACGCTTTTTGTATTGTTCGTTTTTTTTTGAAATTTGCGGTTTTATAATGATGGAAAAGTTTGGCTATCAAAAGGTGAATACAAGAGGTTGGGACAGAAGTGTTTAACTCCGAGAAATAAGAAGAAATTCACGAAAATTGCTTTTCAAATTTTTGTGAATTTTGGCTTATTTCCGAAGGAGTTGCTTCTGCTCCCACCGTTTACTCGTTTTTAAATAATGAGACAAAAGTGTTTCTTACTTTTGTCCCACTCTCAGAAAGTAAAACCGATCTTCTGGCTTTCTATTTGGGACGGATTTTTCAAAGTATCCTTTCATTTCTCAGAAAAAATGAGAGAGGAATTAGTCACGCTCTCTTTAAGTGAAGGAACCAAAGAGAAGATAAAAACTCTTCAAGCAAACGGGAATCAAAGAAAACATCTTTCGGTTATCTTTGATGTTGATCATCTGGAACAATTGGCTGATATCTATCAACTAGCGGAATTTAAGAAACAGAATGGATAGTCTTCCTTAGATTCCCAGCTATCAGATACCAGCCAACTTAATGCAATTTTTTTATGTCCATCGCATCTTTGACTGTTGCTAACTCGTTTAAGATCAACGAAACAGCCTTGCAAGGAAATTGCTCGAGATAAAAAGGGAGGTTGATCTTTATCGCTATCTTTTCAAGAAAGCTTGGTCTCAGTTTTAAGAGTGATTGCTGAAGACAAAAAAGAAAGTACTTTATTGAAGTGTCCCCGCTAAACTTTGGAACTGGGGTCTTACTTCATTGTTAAGTACTTTCTTTTTCTTAGATATCACAATAATTTATTCGATTTATCCATACCTACAGTGATCGAAATGACTTCTGGATGATCCATGATCGTTCGAACCAATTCTTTTTCAAGCATATTCGTTTTTACTTTTACTATATAGTGTAAGGAACAAGTTTCTTTATTGATTTTTACTTTTTTTAAATTGCAGTTTTCTGTATACTCTGCAATTTTTTCTTCAATAATACTCGAAAGAAACAAGGATTTAGAAACTTTTAGCTTGATCGTTTTTTCAGTATTAAAAACTGTATGTTTATTTTTGATTGGAAGCGTGAAGATGATGACTTGGATAGCAGCAACTATACTAGACACGAATAGTGCATAGACAATATACCCCATTCCTGTGGCTAAACCAATCGACGTTGCCCAAAAAATACTGAAAATATCTCTTGAGTTCCCTTGAGCAGACCGGAACCGCACTAAGTTAAATGCGCCCAGAACAGCGATCCCCGTACCTAAGTTGCCGTTGATCAACAAAATGATGGTATGTACTAAAGTAGGTAACCCAATCAAGGCAAACATGAAGTTTTTTGTACAGTTGTTTTGATACATATGGGTGTAAGCAATCAGAATGCCTAGCAAAATCGACACCACCATACATAAAAAGAAATCATCTAGTGTGAGTTGAGAAGGCTCATTTTTTAAGACACTATTGAACATAGAGGGGGTCCTCTTGGATATATCTTTTATAGACTTGTTTATATTTAGAAAATTTTATCTCTTTTTTGCCCATCCTATCCAATCCTACCTGTAACCATTCAGGTATTTCTCCTGTCGTTTTTACTTCCATCAGCACATCGATTTCTGGCGCTACCAGATTGTCTTCTGTACAGTGTTCCCAGGTCGTTAAGTCCATTAGACGGTAATGGATATTTTGATCAAAAGTGATTCGCAAATCTTCTGAATCTCTATTTACAAATGCTTCTCTTAAATAATAGATATATACTTTGGGCTCCAATGCCAACCTTCTGAACAACCACTGTATTTCATTAAAAATATGCTCTTCTTCTAAATTACTGAATGTGGTTTCTGCCAATTCGATATTTTCCAACATATCATCGAGCTCATGATGCGCTAATTTTATTCTACGTTTATCTGTCATTCCTTGAAACTTTCTTTTTATCTCTAAGTAGATAGGCGATATGTCCTGAGGATCTCCATATTTTCTGATTCTAAATTTTTCTCGATAGGACTTTTCTGTAGTGATTTCTTTTAAAAAGTGATGATCGTTTGTATCAAAATACAAGGAAGAAATAAAATGATCACTATATTTATCCCGAACTACCTGTTTTGGAAATAGTGTTTTCAAATACTTAGCTTGGTCATAAGTTAATGCAAATTTTCTTTCAATGCGTTTAAATCTTTTTTTGTTCATATACTATCTCCTATAAAATACTTTATCTCAAAATAGAATTACTTTCGATTATATTTGTGACAGTGAATGTATAAAAAAGCGAGTAGATAAATACTGATTTTTTCATTCTGGCCTACTTGTTCCACGTTTTACTATGTATACTTCTTGTCCATCTTGTTTTGTCCATCAAATCATCCGGTTCATTCCTTCCATAGATTTTATTGCCGTTAACATTTTATTATGCAACTGGTTTATTGCTTGACCGATATTTTCCAATAAAAAAAAATATCGTTTTCGCATTCATTTTCAATGTTACAGTTATTTGTATCTACAAAAGTCTTCATCATGATCGAGGTCTAAAAAATCTGTTAATTTGAAGATTTATGTTTTCGATAAAAGCTTTTTTCAACATAATTCGTTATAATAGAAACGTCGTGAAAAAACTGATTGACTATTTAGTAACTAACTTTTCTATATTCGATATATTTACTACTAAATGATGCTATCTTTTTTAAGAAAAAATTTACAAATCGAAAGGAGTTCATTCAATGAATCTTACTAGAGACCTGATATTTTTAGTTATCTATATTTTAGGAATGTCAGGCATCCTCTATTGGCGCAAGCGCCAAAGCGATCCCGCTCTATTCTTTTATTGTGGGACGTGGACTTTTATGATGATGGTCACTTACTTCGTCGTTTTAGAAGTTTTTTATCATACATTTTATTTTTTGATTCCATTGCTATTTTTCAGTATTTTTGCATTTTTCTATTTTAAGGAAAAACGTAGGTTAATCAATGGCGTACTTTTTAATACGTTTTTGATTGTCTTTGGTGGTTATCTAGGGTGGCTACTAATAGAGACGCAAAATATCTTTATCGGTGGGTTATTGGCTTTGATCGGGATACCAATATTAATTCTTTTGGCAATCGGTATCTACATTTTGATCATTTTTTTATTTTGGAATGGTGTTGTAGTCATGAAAAAAGAATCCCGTTCTTTGGCCAACCTTTTGACTCTCTTGTTAGGAGTCGCTTTGACTATCTTTTTGATATTGGACTATACATTAGTCCGTTGGCTCCCACAATGGGCAAATGCTCTATTTGCTGTCATTCCGTTTATTTTTGCTTATCTACTCATCGTTTTCTTTAATTTTATGACTGTTTCAATTTTGTATCAGTTCAACCGTCCAAGGTATAACCAAGATTATATCGTTGTTCTCGGCGCTGGCTTGATTGATGGTGAACGCGTATCTCCCCTACTTGCTAAAAGGATCAATAAGGCGATCGCATTTTATTGGGCACAAAGTAAAGCAACTTTGAATCCGCCAGTCTTGCTCATGTCAGGAGGAAAAGGAACCGATGAAAAAGTAGCTGAAGCCATTGCAATGAAACAATATGCTTTAGAAAAAGGGATTCCCGAGCGTGATATTCTAGTAGAAACGAATTCCACAACGACGCTAGAAAATATGCTGTTTTCAAAAGAAATAATGGATCAGCAAATGAATGGGCCTTATCGCGCAATTTTTACTTCAAATAATTACCATATCTTTAGAGCTGGACTATATGCGCGGCAAGCGAAACTCAACGCAAACGGAATCGGTGCAAAAACTGCACTATATTACCTACCGAATGCTATCTTAAGAGAATTTATTGCCATCCTTGTCTTACACAAAAAACGCCATCTTATCATCTGTGGCTTAATGGTTGGCTTTGCAGTATTTTCTGCTCTTATTCTCAAATTTGCTCAATAAAAAAGAGCGTGGGACAAAACTAAAAATCAGTTTTGCCACAGACTCTAACTCCGAATAAACGGTGGGAGCAGAAGCAACTCCTTCGGAAATAAGCGAAATTCACAAAAATTTGAAAAGCAATTTTCGTGAACTTCTTCTTATTTCTCGGAGTTAAACACTTCTGTCCCAACCTCTTTTTATTTCTCTTTTTGTCGTGAGATTCTTCCAAGGATCGGTAAGAACAAGATCCCTTTTTTCACTTCAACTTTTTGTGCAGAATAGATTCCACTATTTCCTGAACACATAAAGCTAATCAAACAGATCATAAAGAAGTAGCTGGCTGCTTGACCTCCAAAAAGTTCGATCCCCATAACAAAGCAAGCAATCGGTGTATTCGTTGCTCCAGAGAACACCCCAATAAACCCTAATCCTGCTAAAAAAGGTACTGATACATGAAGAATGGGTGCTAATGTCGCACCTAAAGTTGCCCCAATCTCAAACAAAGGGGTCACTTCGCCTCCTTGGTACCCCGCACCAAGTGATAGAACGGTAAAGCCAAGTTTCCCAAGAAAATCATAAAACTGTGCACTTCCATTAAATGCATCTTGTAATAAAGGTAAGCTTAATCCAAGATATCTTTGCGTCTGTAAAATCACTGCTACGAGTACCACGACTGCTCCTCCAATAAAGTTGCGTAAAACTGGATGAGGGATCCGCTTTGCATACCAAGCTTTTAACCAGACGATCGAACGGCTAAAGAGCCAGCCAATGATACCAAATGCAATGCCCGCAAGCAACAGTTTGAAGAAAAGCGAAGGGTCCCATGCAGGAATCGCCCCCATTTGATAATGGGTATGCTTGACATTGAAACTTTCCGTTACAAAGTTCGCAAAAAGTGCTGCAAAAAAGCTTGGAAACAGTGCTTCGGTTCTCACTTTTCCGATTGCCAATACTTCTAATCCAAACAATGTCCCAGCCAAGGGTGTCCCAAATACTGAGCTAAAACCTGCGCTGATCCCACTGATGACAAGAATCTCACGCTCGATTTTGTTCAATTTTAGCCAACGAGCAAAATTCTCAGCAAGTGCCCCGCCCATTTGGACCGCTGTACCCTCCCGACCAACAGAACCACCAAAAAGATGTGTGGTAATGGTGCCGAATAAGGTCAGTGGGATCAGCCGTAATGGAATCTTTTCATTTCCTCCATTCCCTTGATCGATCACTAAATTGTTTCCTCGGGAAGAATTGCCTCCATACGTCGTATATAGATAAGCAAAAAGTCCTCCACTTATCGGCAAAAGAAAAAGTAACCAAGGATGCTCCAGCCGAATAGCTGTCACATCAGTCAAACTAGTTAGAAAGAATGCGGATAAACTTCCCATAAAAATACCTAAAATTGCTGTGATCAATAACCATTTGATCATATAGATGATCACCTTCAATGGATCAGGTAATCGATTTTCCATCTCATTTCCTCCTCAAAAAAACGCCTACTAAAAAAAGGGATAGCCCCGTTTCTTTAGTAGGCGTCATTAGTTATCTTACGATCAACGTTTAAAGGCGAACACCATCACCTATTCACTTCACCAAATAAGATAGCATATTTTTCAGAAAAATACAATGAAATCACCGCTCACGTTTCACTCGTTCTGTGAATTCGTAAAAAGGAGCTAATTGTACCAACTGCTGATTACATTGGTCACTATCATGACAAATATAATTTCCTTTTTTCGTGTATGTTCCATCTGAACCAGTTTTTGTAGTAGAAAGAAAGAGTGAAACATTTGAAGTTCTTTGACAAATCGAACAAATTCCTTTGTTGATTGTAGGAGATAATGTTCCACTGATCCCTTTTAGTTTTTCTTCTTCATAATAGATCATAAATTTTTTTTGGCTACCTGGATCGTTCCAACCAATATAAGTATGTTCCCTTAAATCCAGTTGATTCCAATCTGGTTGTTTTAACTTTTTCACTTTTCGGAATAATTTATCGATCTGCGGTTTTGTCGGTTGTATGAATGGAAGAACGATCACTTTCAATTCCTCTAATAGTCGTTCTGCTTTTTCTTTTTTTATAGTGACGTCTAGTACCTTTTCCATAAATTCATTTACAGCTGTATTAGGATGACCAAGTACCTCGTGGATCTTTTCCGCAGCTAATGCTTGGACTGTTTGGACTGTCTTTGGATCATTCACTGAACTATAGGCGCTTAACAGCTGCTCGACTTCTCGCTTGATAAAATAATATTGATATGGTTTGATTGTTTTTTCCATGACTTTGAGTCCTTTCTTCTTTCAAAATCGGCTACTTTGAAGAAAAAAGTGATCTTTCTATCAAAGTGCCTTTAGATAAAGCCCTCAAACTCTTTTAAATAAGATACACATCGCATCTTATCATCACCCCCTTTATTTTTATGTTGGTTATGTACTTTTTCATCTCAACAAAGTAAACACTAAAAAGACCAATTAGTCAATGTCTAAACAAAAAACCCGAGGATTTTTTTCAAAATACTCGGGTCAAATACTTAGTTAACTACCTTAAATCGATTGTTCTTTACCGAAATATCGTTGCCATTTTTGTTTCATTGAAGCTGTCATTGGTTGAGCTGCTTCTTTGACTGCACAATATTTATCCACAAAAGTAACGATATAACCTTCTTTATATTTAGGAGGGGCAATCGTTGCTCCCCACATATGTTTCAAAATAATATCACGCTCTAGATCTGAAAGCTCCGTGATTTTTTCAGCATTTTTCACAGCGATCCTTGGGTGAACATACGCATGTGTACCTTCATCGAACTTCGTCGTACGCCAATCGTAGTAAAATAAATCATGTAAAAGGCCTGCTCGAGCAGTCGCTCTTGCATCACCGCCCCATTTTTTCGCTAATTTGTAGCTATAATAAGACACACTGATTGAATGCTCTAATCGTGTCGAGTGGACATGTTGCGTGTAATTTGCTAATTTCTTTACTGCATCAGTTTCTAATAGATCATTTATATAAGACATATATTCTTCGTCTTCACGCCATTTTTCTGTCATAATTATCGATCTGCCACCTTTTTGAATTCCATTTATCTTTGAAATTGAACTTAGTATACCACTAGTGTTCGTAATATTCTAGTGAGGTTTTCGCAAAATGCAGAAAGCTTAATAGTTCCTTAACTATACGGAGAAGTGATAAAGCATGATCCCCGCTGCAACTCCTACATTTAAAGACTCCGCATTTCCTTGAATCGGTATATACACATTTTTATCCGTTAGCGCCAGCACTTCTGGACGTACGCCTTGACCTTCATTCCCCATCACGATCGCATAATTTTTCGTTGTCTGGATATCATTCAGGGACACTGCTTCTTCATTCAGTTCTGTTCCATAGGTTATAAATCCTTGCTCTTTAAGGATAGGCAATAGTTTTGTTAGATCCTCTTGGATGATCGGTAAATGATAGTTACTCCCCTGCATGCTTCTTAATACTTTGGTACTGTAGACATCAGCCGTTCCCTTACCTAGCACGACACAAGATAGACCAAAAGCATCGGCTGTGCGGATCATTGTCCCTACATTGCCGGGATCTTGTACGTTGTCGAGCAACAACCAACCACCTTCAAAATTCGGTATCTCTCTTTTTTCCACTTCCACCACTGCCATGATCCCTTGCGGAGTTGGTAGATCTGAAACTGTTGCCATCACTTCTTCTGATACTAATGTAACAGAAAGTGTCTGATTTTCTTCAAGCCAACTAGACCACTCAGTCAGACCGCGTTGCGTAACAAAAAGTTCGTTGACCTTCGCATTTGAGGCAACAGCCTCCTCAATCAGGTGAAACCCTTCAAGCAGATATTCCCCTTTTTCTTCACGATATTTTTTCTTATGTAATTTTTTTAATTCTTTGATTCTTGGATTTTTTGCTGATTGGATTTCTTTCACATTTTTCACCTCAACTGATTATACCATGGATTAGATCATTGCACTTGTTCAGTAGCAAAAAAGTCGGTATCATTAATTTAAAAATAAAAGAAAGAACGGTGAATAAAATGAACAAAATCAAGATGAACGTGCAAGGACGTGTACAAGGCGTTGGTTTTCGCTATATGACAAAAATCGTAGCGGATCAATTAGGGATCACCGGAACAGTGAAAAATGAAGATGACGGCTCTGTCACGATCGAAGCTGCGGGCGACGATGAGGCAATCAAAAAATTCGTGGAAGAAGTCAAACGATCACCAAGCCCCAGCGGACGTGTCCAATATGTAGACCTTCAGGAAAATCCGATGATGGAGGACAGAAAAAAGTTTGTTGTAATAGGCTGACCTTCTAGAAATGAATAGGAAATGTCAGAAAAATCGGACTGTCTGTATGTAGATCGAAAAAGTTTGCCCCTCTCTCCATCCTAGATTGACAAAAAAACATTCTTATTAGCGAGTTTAGTAACCAGTGATAGGCATACGTAAAAGCGGGAGGACTTCAAAAATTTTGGTTCAATAAAATGGAGTCTATAATATTTTATGGTAGTGGAAAATCGACTTTGATTTTCCACTACCACTTTTTCATTGTCAAATCCTGACGCTGCCCAGTCAACAAGCCAACTCTCGAAAGGATCATTTTCCCTCTTTGTTCTAATGGATACCCATAGCTGTTTTCAAATATCCAGTTTTATCTAAAAATTTAGTTTTGCTAAACGATCAAAGGCTTCACCTAAAATTTCCAATGGTTGAGTCGCTGCTAGTCGAATATAGTTGTCCCCGATCGTTTCCCCAAACGCTTTTCCAGGGACAAAAAGTACGCCGCTTTTTTCTAAAACCTCTTCCACAAACGTTACTGAATCGAGCCCACTCTTACTGATATTAATAAAAGCATACATGCTTCCAGAAACAGAAGATAAAGATAAGTAAGGGATTTCTACCACTCTTTTCTCAATATAAGCTAATCGTTCTTTGAATACTTCAACAACTGGCGGTACAAGCTGTTCATAGTGCTTTAAGGCGTAGATTGCACCTCTTTGAGAAGCAGTCGGTGCGGAATAAGTGATGTTTTCATTGATCAACCCAGCAATTTGATTGATGTATGCTGGTGCGATCATGTACCCTAAGCGCCAGCCAGTCATCGCAAACCCCTTCGATACACCACTGACAGTGATCGTATTATTAGGCGCAAATCGCGCCATCGGTACGAACTTCTCTTTAAAAGCAAAGTCTTCATAAATTTCATCGGAAATGATATAGAGTTCATTTTCGATTGCGACTTCAGCGATTTTTTTCAACGTGCTTTCAGAAAAAACAGCTCCCGTAGGATTATTCGGCGAATTGATGACGATCACCTTTGTACGATCCGTAATCGCTGCTTTTAAATCTTCCACATCCAACTGGAAGCCCTTTTCTTCATAGGTAGGAACAAAAACAGGCTTGCCTCCAGATAAAATGACTTGTTCCCGATATGGTGAAAAATAAGGTTCATGGATGATGACCTCATCCTCTGGATCTAGTAATGCCTGTAAAACTAGATACATCCCGTGCATTGCTCCGACTGTAGCTCGAACTTGGTTGCATTCAACGCTCAATCCATATTTCTTTTGATAAAAATCTACGACCGTTGACAAGAAATCTTTGCTGCCATCAGGTGCAGTATAATTAGTAGCACCATTTTTTACATCTGTATAAGCTGCTTCAATAATCGTCGGATCAGTGATCAAATCAGGATCACCAATCGATAAATCGATAATATCTTCTTTTTCCTTTGCCAAAATAGCAATATTCATCAACAGATTTTCTGCTGGTTGCTGAAACCGGCGTGCAATCTTACTTTTGTCCATCTTACTTCCTCCATCTTTGTTACAACACTTTGTTCAAGAAATCCTGTGTTCGACTATTTTGCGGATTTTCAAAAATCTCTTTCGGTGTTCCCTCTTCTTGAATGATGCCGTCAGCCATAAAAATCACACGATCGGCAACTTCTTTAGCAAAACCCATTTCATGAGTGACCACGACCATCGTCATCCCTTTTTTAGCTAAATCCTGCATGACTGCCAACACTTCACCGACCATTTCAGGATCAAGTGCAGATGTAGGTTCATCGAAAAGCATCACATCAGGATTCATTGCTAATGCTCGAGCAATTGCTACCCGTTGTTGCTGTCCCCCAGATAAACTGGTAGGATAACTGTCCACTTTTTCCTTTAGACCAACTTGGTTCAATAATGATAGAGCATGTTCTTTTGCTTTTTTAGGGTCTTCTTTTTTGATTTTTACAGGTGTGATGGTCAAATTTTCGAGTACATTCATATGGGGAAACAAGTTAAAACTTTGAAATACCATTCCCATTTTTTGACGAATTTGATTGATATCGCTGTCAGGGGCTGTAATGTTTTGTCCCTTAAAAAAGATTTCACCAGAAGTTGGTTCTTCCAGCAGATTCATACAACGTAGAATTGTACTTTTACCACTTCCTGAAGGGCCAATGATCACCACTACTTCTCCTTCTTTCACAGAAAGATCAATTGATTTTAAGACTTCATTCTCGCCAAAACTTTTTGACAGTTTTTTTACATTAAGCATTCAGACCCATTCTCCTTTCAACTAAAGCTAATATACGGGAAATACTGAAGGTCAACACGAAATAAATCAAAGAGACCAACACATATGGTAGGAATGGTTTGAAGCTAGCACCTTGTACCACGCCCGTTTGAAAGATCAATTCCGATACCCCAATGACCGAAACAACTGAGGACTCTTTGATGATCGTGACAAACTCATTTCCTAGAGCTGGAAGAATATTTTTGATTGCTTGTGGGAAGATGATGAAACGCATGGCTTCTTTCTGGTCCATCCCTAAAGAACGTGCAGCTTCCATCTGTCCTTTGTTGACCGCATTGATCCCAGCCCGAACAATTTCAGCTACATAAGCAGCACTATTCAACGAGACAGCAATACAACCTGCTACCAGTTTCGATAGATCCAATCCCAGTACTCCTGTTCCGAAGTAAACGATAAAGATTTGAACTAAGAGAGGTGTTCCCCGTACGTATTCGATATAAATAATGGCTAATGCCTTTAAAAATTTATTCTTACCCAATTTCATCAGTGCAAGCAAACTACCAAAGACCATTCCAAACAATACACCCACAAAAGCTAATAAAATAGTGTATTTTGTTCCAATCAAATAATACGGACCGTATTTTTGAAGAATGGACTGATCATCTTGGAACATCAATTGATTCGCTTGTTTTTGATAATCTTTCAGCAAGCCGTCGTCATTGATCGTTTTGATTGACGCATTGACATGATTTTTCAGTTCTGATGTATTTTTTGACATCGCAATAGCTGTGGTTTTTTCGCCTTGCGCAAATTTTACTGGAGTCAAAGCTACTTTCTTATTCTGTTGGGCATATGCTTCTGCAACTGGTTGTTCCAGCACAACACCTTCAACTTTTTCATTCAGCAAATTATTGATCAGATCAGGAACTTTTTGCAGGGAGGTCAACTCTGCACCAGTCAGTTCATTTTTCACTAACTCCTCTTGTGTGGTTTGCTTTTGCGCCCCAACGGCTAAGCCAGAAAAGTCGGCTGTCGTCTTAAATTTATTTTTGTCCTCTTTACGAACGAGTACTTTTTGCTGTACCACGAAATATGGGTCAGAAAAGTCAACTTCTTGTAAACGTTCTTCAGTCACCGCCATACCAGATATAACTAAATCGATCTTGCCAGTTTTCAACGCACCTAATAATGCATCAAAACCAAGTTCTTCTACTTTTAGTTTCACACCCATATCCTTTGCGATCTTTTCGGCAATGGATACATCAAAACCAACGATTTTATCCTTACCATCCACATTCGCATGGAATTCATAGGGCGCATAGTCTGCAGATAGGCCAACGACTAATTCTCCACTTTGTTTTATTCGCTCGTAAATTTCATCTTTTTCTGCACCTTGTACTTTTACTGGTAAAAAAACCAGTAGAAACATCAGCGCCACTAATAATATGTTTATTCCTTTTTTCATCCATTTGGCCACCTTTGAATAATAATGTAATCAGAAAAGCTATAAAAGAATAAATATTCATAAATAACTTGCTAATATACTAGCATAACTATTATAATAAAAAAAGATTAATTTAAAAAAATAATGGAAGAAGTTTTTTATATGACAAAAAATTTAATTGTTCGCGGTGCCCCTCAAGAGTATGAAATAAAAGAAAACGCATGGGATTCACTCCCTGAACACCTTTACAAAAGGCATATTGACAACGTTTTGATTCTCCATGGAAAAACATCTTGGAAAGCAGTAAAAGATGTTTTTCCAGATTTATCAATAACAAAAATTTTTGAATATTATGGTGGAGAATGTACCGATCCACTTGCTGACAGTTTTGTTTCTTTATGCAAAAAGAAGGATTTCAATGGTATTATTGCAGTCGGCGGCGGGAAAGTAGCAGATCTAGGAAAATTGATTGCCTATAAGACAAACTTACCAATCATCATCTTACCTACCTTAGCTGCGACGTGCGCAGCTTATACTCCACTTAGTGTGGTCTATAATGAAGAAGGAGTGATGCTTCGCTATGATATGTTCCCTAAAGCAAATGATTTAGTGTTGATCGATCCAAAGATCATTTTGCACTCCCCTCGCGAGATGATGATTGCCGGTATTGGTGACACCTTAGCAAAATGGTATGAATCTCACGCAATCATCTCTCAGTTAACTATCAAGCCTATCGAAGTCCAAGTAGCGGAATTTGCAGCGTTACGATGCCGCGAAATCCTTTTAGAGAAAAGTGCAGAGGCAATGGAAGCGATGGACCAGCAAAAAATCAATCAAGCTTTTATCGATGTCGTGGAAACAAACATTTTATTGGCTGGTATGGTTGGTGGGTTTGGCGATGACTACGGCCGAACAGCTGGAGCTCATTCCATTCACGATGCGATGACCGTACTCCCTGATAGCCATCAGCAACTTCATGGAAACAAAGTTGCATACGGTATCCTTGTCCAGCTGATGATCGAAAATAAATTAGCAGAAATCGAACACCTACTGCCGTTTTATCATCACTTGAACTTACCAACGAGTTTAGCTGATATGGGTTTACATTTAACAGAAAGTGACTATCAAGCCGTAGCTGAACGTGCATGTTTACCTGATGAAATGATCCACTTCATGAAAGAAACGATCACACCAGCACTGGTTGTCCAGAAAATGAAAGAGTTAGAACAAGTGACACAGGGATAGTTAGCCCCTTATACCATGGCAGTCAGCTTTTTTATGGATCGGCTCAATGGTAAAAAACAAGAAGTGGAAAAAATTGACATTCCACTTCTTTTTTTTGCGCTAAAATTATGATTTCAAGGAAATATCCGTTGCTCATCTTATTTTAGAGAACGGAGGTGCTAAGTATGCTTTATACTGAAGTATTTTTAGCTGGATTCTTCTTTTTAACATTAAGCGTCTTTTTTGATCCTCCAATCGGTTATTTCTATGAAATTTCTATGAAGTTGATTGAATTATGAGCGCTTTTTTAGTATAGTTAAGCTTGTGTAAAAATTATAAAAGAGGAAGTATTTTATGAATAAATGGAAAAATTGGTTATTGGGCTCTGGGCTTGTCACGATCATGCTTTTCTTGTCCGGTTGTGTCCGCATGGATTCAAATGGTAACCCTGACACTTCAGGAATCATTTACCGTATATTGGTTCACCCAATGGGACAAGCGATTACATATTTAGTGGAAAACTTTAATTGGTCCTACGGCTGGGCTGTTATCTTGATGACAGTCATCGTTCGTATCATCATTTTGCCATTAGGTATTAGTCAATCGAAAAAAACAATGATCCAATCTGAAAAGATGCAAGCATTGAAACCACAAGTTGAAGCTGCGCAACAAAAATTGAAAGCTGCGACAACTCGAGAAGAACAAATGGCTGCACAAGCTGAAATGCAACAAGTTTATCGTGAAAATGGCTTAAGTATGACTGGTGGTATCGGTTGTTTACCGCTTCTGATCCAAATGCCGATCTTTTCTGCGCTATATTTCACTGCTCGCTATACAGAAGGCATCCGTGAATCAACCTTTTACGGGATCGACCTAGGTAACCCTAGCTTAGTTTTAGTAGCGATTGCCGGTATTGCTTATTTACTTCAAGGCTATATCTCAACTATCGGTATCCCTGAAGAACAAAAGAAAACGATGCGTACGATGTTGATCGTATCACCCGCTATGATCGTCTTCATGTCGATCAGTGCCCCAGCTGGTGTCACTCTTTACTGGGTAGTCGGTGGGATCTTTAGTTGTCTACAAACATTCATTACGAATGTCATCATGAAACCAAGATTAAAAGCGCAAGTTGCGGAAGAATTAAAACAAAATCCGCCAAAACAAGTGGTGACGCCTCGTAAAGATGTCACACCTGCTGAACCTGCGAAGCAAACAAAAAAACAAGTACAAGCACCAAAAAACAATGCGAAGAATGGTCGGAATGCTGGTAAACAGCAAAAGCGTAAATAGTTATTTGTAACTAGCTTCTTCGATCGACCAAGATCATTTCTGATTTTATGACGATAAAAGCCAACGTACTGTGAAATATAGAAAACTATATTTCGCGGTACGTTGGCTTTTTTATACACGGCCTCTTTACACATCCGTATTTATATCCAGTTGTATCACCAGTCAAGAAGTTGTGCTTGATTATTCTTCTTCATCGTCTCCCATGCCAGCAATCACTTGGTTCACTGAAACGATACTCTCACGACCCGAACCAATAAAATCTGGTTCTGCTCCAATCATTTGCGAATTGATGAATTCGATGACCATCGGCAAATTCATGCCAGCATATAGTTCGATCGTTTCACCTTCCATGATTAGCTTGGAAACGGTATTTGCAGGTGTCCCACCCAACAGATCGCAAAGCACTACGTAATCTTTCAATGGTGCTGTAACGGAGAGGAATCTTTCTTTATACGTGTCCGCGCCATCTTCAGGCAATAAAGGGATCGTATAGATATTTTCTTGTGGTCCCATGATCATTTCTGTACTGTTTTTTAGTTCTTCACAAAATTTACCATGACTAATCAAGACTAGTTGTCTACTCATCTTTCCAATTCTCCCTTATTTCGAAATCACACCTAATGCAGATAATGCTACACATACGATCAATACGATGAATATTGCTCGAGTAGGTGTCATATTTTTCTTACCTAACATCCAATAAACGCCACCAACGATTCCAGCTGGTAAAAGTTTAGGTAAGATCATATCGATATAGTTTTGCATATTCAACGTTACATCCCCAATCGTTGGTGCCCATGAGAATTTAACATTGATCATGGTTGCTACTAACGCTCCAACCATGAAAACTCCTAGTAAAGTAGCCGCATCTGTCAATGCAGTCAAGCGTGATTGCATCGTGGTAACTAGAGAAATCCCTTCTTTGTAGGCAAATTCTAGTTGTTTCCAACGAAAGACCATGACAGCGACCTGAGCAAGGATCCAGATAAGGATACCTACTGGATTACCATCTGTTGCCATATTTGCGGCTAAAGCTCCAAATATGGTCGGGATCAATGCCGCAAATACAGAATCACCAATTGCAGCGAAGGAACCCATCAATCCTGCTTTCATCCCAGAAACAGTTTCCTTTGAAGAGACTCCTTCTTTTTCTTCGATAGCAAGATCGATCCCAGTAATGATCGTGTTAAAGAAATTAGACGTATTAAAAAATTGCGTATGTGTTTTCATCATTTCTTTTAATTCTGGTGTATCATCACCATAGATTTTTCTAAGTTGTGGCAAGATAGTATACAGATAACCTGAACCTTGCATTCTTTCATAGTTCCAACCTAATTGGAAAGTAAACAAACTTCTACGATTGATCTGCTTAAAATCTTCTTTGGTCAATTTATAATTAGATTTCGTCATCTTCGATTTCCCCCTCATCAGATTGTGATTGCTGACTTACTACTGGATGTTGGTCATTCTTTTGATCATTCTTATAACTGATCGTTGCCAGTGCTAGACCAATCAATGCCACAGCAAGCATCGGTAATGAATTGAATGTTCCTGGGAAATCTTTGACCACGCTAGCCACACTTGTTCCTAACAATTGGACATTCGAGAACACTGTTGCTAATAACGCTGTGATCGTAAATCCTAAAATCAGATAAGAAATGTGTTTCTTTACTGGTAGGTAGCGTAGTAAAATTGCAAACCCAACTGCTGGTAAGACTGCCCCTGCAACAGATAAGCCATCTCCTAGCCATTTTAGGTCGCCGTTTAAAACAGCCACAACATTTTGGACTAAGCCACCACCGAATGCTAGGGCCAAGAATACAGGAACCATTCTGGAAAGTGCCCAAGGTAATGCCCCCATCAAGAAGTTCCGTTCAATTGCTTTGTAATTCATTGTTTCCACATGTTGATCGATCCGATGTGCAAAATACGTATTCGCAAAACGTGCCAAAATATCTAATTGGATCATCAAACTTGCTACAGGAACCGCGATGGCCGCAATCGCTTGTTCTGGGTTCATCCCTAGAGAAATGGAGAAAGCTGTTGCTAAGATCGTTCCAGAGTTGGCATCGATTTTTGATGCACCACCAAATGTCCCTACCCCTAAAACAGTCAACTGCATACTTCCACCAATGATTAAACCTGCTTTTAAATCACCCATTACTAACCCAGCATATAATCCTGCAAAAACTGGGGCGCTCATTGAAGAATAAATCTGTAATTCATCTAAAATTTGATACCCTGCATATAATGTTAATAATAATATCTGCCACCATTGAATATCCATGAATCATTCCTCCTATTTGATTAAAAGACTCATAAAGTCTTCTGCTTTGTCATTTGGCACCATTTGAGCGATCAAATGAACGCCAAGCTGATCTAATTTCTTGAAGACCTCTACATCCGCATCTACGACATTGATTGATTTTGTGATGGAACGTGTTTCATCTGTTTGTGACATATTGCCGACATTTAATTCTTTGATCGGTACACCTTTTTCTACTAGCGCTAAGATACGATCTGGTTTTTTCGCTACGATCAGCACTCGTTGAGAATCATATTTACCTGCTAAAATATTTGCGGCTGCTTTTTCAATAGGTAAAATACTTAATTTGACTCCAGCTGGCGTTGCCAACTTTAACCCACTTTTTTCGATCGCATTTGTTGCTACCTCATCGTCTACGACCATGATCCGACCAATATTCAACTTTGTCGTCCAAAGATTTGCCACTTGTCCATGTATCAAACGTCCATCAATTCTTACTCCAATAATTGCCATCATCCATTCTCCTTTTCTAACTTTTTTCTATTGGTTCTTTGACAAAATCTATAACTTCACTGAATCTACCTTCTGTTTCAAAGATAACGATTTCATTTTGTCCTTTTCTAAGTAAACCCTCGGGAACAAACAGTGAAAGAATTGGTCCTACTTCCCAAAAACGACCAATATTCGTGCCATTCACCCAAACGATCCCTTTCCCAAACTCACTAAGGTCCAAATAAGTATCACCGATTTCTGACAGTTCCGCTTCAAAGCGGTAAAATGCTGGTTGACCTGCTTCCCATTTTTTTGAAAAATCGATGTGTTCTGTAGTCTCTAAAGGTAAACAATACTGTGTCCATTCTGTGATAAAATGAAGATCGCTCATCACTCCTGTACGTATTCCTTTTCTTTGCGTATCAGCTAGCAGCTTGTGTCCATAGTTGACCCGTCCCATATTTTCAAATAATAGATCAATTTGATGGTCTTCTTTCTCAAGTGTCAATGGAATGGTCTCACCGATCTCTGTTTGGTATTGAATCGCTTGCTTTTCTTCATCGAGAAAAACATGGACCCGATCACGTCCGTCGATGATCCGTAATTTTTCATTGACCGCATCTTTTTTGATCGTTGTTCGATACAATAGGTACCCAGTATTCTGACCCAATTCTTCCATTGTTTGAGGATAGGTCGAGTGGATCGGCTTGCTGATGGTATCCAGTGTTGCGAAAAAGCTGACTTTTTCTTTCAAGTTGATTCCTTTTTTGACGATTGTTTCTTTTATCCATGGTTCCATTTGCTGCATTTCTGGAAAATTTTCTGCCATCATTCGTTTCAGAGCAAAATATTTTTCCGTTGGATTTCCCTGCTCATCCAATGGTGCATCGTAATCATAGGAAGTGACTTGCGGCAAATCAATCGCGCCTCTGGCTGAACAGCCATTCATAAACCCAAAATTGGTTCCGCCATGGAACATATAGAGATTGATACTGCCGATCTGTAATGCTTCTTTGACTGCATCCGCTAATTCTTCCGGATCTCTTTTAATGATCGGCTCTTTCCAACGATTAAACCAGCCATCCCAAAATTCCATACACATCAACGGCCATTTTTTACCATGTGCTTCAAAAAACTGGGCCATATCTGCAAAATTTTCTTTTGCTTTTGAGCCAAAATTCCCTGTCGTAAAAACATCATCGTCAATCAAACTGCCTGCTCTTAATGTGGCTTGCCAAGGTCCATCAGAAGTGAATAGCGGTACATCGATTCCACCTTCCTCCAAGTATTTTTTTACTTGGCGCAGGTATGCTTTCTCTTCACCATACGAACCGTACTCATTTTCTACCTGCACCATTAAGACGTTGCCACCATGAGTGACTAGATGAGGAACGATTTTAGGTAGTAGCGTTTGGTAATACCGTTTGACATATTTCATGAAGCGAGGATCCGCTGAACGAATACGGCACTCCTTTGTCAATAGCCAAGCAGGCAAGCCACCAAATTCCCATTCTGCACAAATATAAGGGGCTGGACGTACGATTGCGTATAATCCAAGGGATTGCGCTAACTCTAGAAAATGGGAAAGATCCAATATTTTCGAAAAATCATAGGTTCCTTCTTCTTTTTCATGGAGATTCCAAGGCACATAGGTTTCCACAGTATTAAATCCAAGCGCTTTCAAATTGTGCAATGACCGCTCCCAATTCGTCGGATGCACTCGGAAATAATGGATGGCACCAGATAAAATTTTGAAAGGTTGACCGTCTAACAAAAACTCTTCTTTTATTTCAAATCTAGTCAAGCAAATTCCCTCCTCGTTTTTAGAAACCGCTTTCTAATTTTATAATCAACGAATCTTTCTGACGTTGATTTCCCCCCTAAAATAATCGACTTTCACAGGATCGATCCATCCTGTTTTTTCTTGTTGTGCATTCGCCATCCCACAGGCCATCGCAAACGCAAGTGTTTCTTCAATCGTATAGCTCTTTGATAGAGCATGTGCTAAGCCTGCAATAGTCGAATCTCCTGACCCCACAGGATTCACCACCGCGATTTTAGGAATCGTAACCTGATAGAAGTGTCTCCCTACTTTAGCGATTGCTCCTTTTGCGCCTAGCGAAAGAACGATCCAATTGATTCCTTCAAAAAGCGGATGATCCAATAATGATTGGATTTCATCTAACGAAGTAGCCGAAGAAATTGTTTGGTGGACCAACTCTCCTAATTCTTCCAAATTAGGTTTGATCAAAAATGGTTTTTCCTTGCCTTCCAAGACTTCAAGCAAGGTTTGACCAGAAGTATCTAACAATACTCGTGTTCCTTTTTTATTCGTTAGGGCAAGTAACTCTGCATAATAACTTTTAGAAAATCCTTGAGGCAGACTACCCGAAATCGTAAAGATATCAGTTGTTTCCATTAGTCGTGCAAAATGCTCGGTAAATTTATGTTGCTCTTCTTCCGTCACAACAGGACCGCTTTCCAATAGTTCTGTTTGATTCACTCCATGTAAAATAGCAATCGAATCTCTCGTTTCCCCTTTGATAGGTAAAAATTGATGCGTTATCCCTGATTGATCGAGTTGTTCTTTGATATATGCTCCATGCTGCCCGCCGACTAATCCAGTAGCTAAAACATCATCTGCTAATAAATGAAGGACACGAGCAACATTCAAGCCTTTTCCTCCAGCCGTTTTGTTGACCGTTTTGACCCGATTGACTTGGTCGATCCGTAATTCATCCAACGTGTAAGCGATGTCAATTGAAGGATTCATGGTAACTGTCGTGATCATTTTGCTGTCACCGAATCTTCTTTTACTTTGTCAAACCAAGGGGTGGCGTTTTCATTTATCACTTTATTCAACGATTCGATATTTTGTCGCCCTTGTGTTCTCAACCACTCAATCGCACCTTCTCTACCATTTTCAACATATGCTTTGACTCCATCTTTCCAAGTCGCACGTCCGCATAACACACCGTTGAATGTTGAACCAGATTCATGAGCAAAGATCAATGTTTGTTGGAACAATGCAGTCGAAACCCCTGCACTCAAGAAGATAAATGGTAACGGTGTTGCATCACTTTGTTCCTTGAAGAATGCCGCTGCTTCTTTTTTACTATACGCAATTTCACCATCAGAATAACCTTCTACATAGTTCATATTGACTGGCACTTCTACTTTCAATACATCCACTTTATATTTAGGATCAGAAAATTCTTTCATCATCTCGATCACTTTATGCGGTTTGATCTTCGCATATTCTAATGAAGTGCTGTCATTGGTTTTGGCATCATACGAAACCAATTCTAGATAAAACGGACGCTTTTCACCTGCACATTCACTGCCTAAACGTTCGATAAATACATGTTTCAAATGATTGATCTCTGGGTCTTCATCTACATCATAATAAAGCAAAAACTTGATCGCATCGGCTGTTTGTTCCTTTAATCTAAGCGTAGACCAATCCGCTAATAAATCAGGCAGACGTCCTGGAGTTGTCGCATCATAACCCGTTTTTTCATAGGCTAAAAGTAGTCCTGCTTCCTGATGTCTGGCTTTAGCAGCTGGCAATCCATACTCTGGATCTAGTAAAATAGCAGAAGCATAAGGCGTTAATTCTGCTGATACTAATTCTTTGAATTCAGTGATCTGTTGCGCCGTTGGTTCTTTTCCTAACGCTTTGATCATCTTTTTCAAAGCACCGCGTTGATCAATTGCCAATGCACTGATGATTCCTTCTTTTGTTGATAAACTCTTCATAGCTGCAATTTTTTCTTCATTCATCCTTCGTTTCCCCTTTGTTCACATATTCATGGATAATGACACCTTTGACCACTCGATTGACTGTACCTGTAGGCGATGGTGTATCTGGTTTATTCGCTACTTTTATCGACGTATCGAGCGCAATGATTTGGGCTGTCATGATCATAGGTAAGGCAAGATACGCATCAGGTAGGCTGATCGAAGCTTCTAACAAAAGACTTGTACCTGTGAAATCGATGTTTCCTGGTTGGGCGATCGCGATGACACTCGTGGTAATTTGGTCATCTTTTATTTCTTCTAGAATATCTAAGTCATAATTTCTTGTATACGGTTGGTTATTAACAAAACCAATAACAAGTGTTTCGCTATTTAAAAACGATTTTGGTCCATGGCGGAAGCCCATAGAAGAATCAAAGATCGTTGCCACTTTACCGGCTGTCAATTCCAATATTTTCAATTGTGCTTCTCTCGTTGCACCAGCCAAACTTCCTGAACCAAGATAGGCGATACGTTCAAATGACTTAGGCAATAATTTTTGGATTTCTTGATCTCGTGAAATTAGATCTTCTCCAGTTCTGATCAATTGTTGAAGATAACTTTCTTTTTTCTCAACGGCAGTTTGGTCGAATACCCATAACGCACTCAACAACATGCACGTAAAACTTCCTGTCATGGCAAATCCTGCATCATTTGATTTTTCTGGCATCAGTAAAAGATAATTTCGTTCATCTGTCGCTGCATTCTTTGCTAACTGACCTTCTTTAGCACAAGTAATCGTCAAATGAAACAATGTCTTGATTTGTTCATTGGCAATCTTGACTGTTGCCACACTTTCTGGACTATTTCCACTACGTGCAAATGACACCAGTAATGTCGGTTCATCCGGAAATAGAAATTCTTTTGGTGAAGACACGATATCTGTCGTACCAAAGCTATGAAAAATAAAGTGATCGTTATCACCGTATTCATTTAAATAAGGTACTGCTGTATCCCCGACATATTGTGATGTGCCTGCACCAGTAAAAATCACTCGAACTCTTTTGCCATTTGCTGCTTTTTTTATCTGGTCAAAAAACAATGCTAATTTTTCTTGATTCTGTGCTAATATCTCAGCTGTTTCTTTCCATAATTGCGGTTGCTGTTTGATTTCTCGCGTAGTTATTTCCGCACCCAACTCTTTTAATTTATCCTTCGATAGTTCAAACATGTTGTTTTCCCTCTCAATCATTTTCGGACGTGGCGGATCTTATAATGAAACTGGTCTGCTCTCGCTACACTATCCGTATATTCAATAATTTCATTTTTCACATTATAGGTCGTTCGACTTAGATGTAATACCGGGGCACCATCAGCGATACGAAGCGGATCAGCATCTTTCTTTTGAACGATACTTGCATAAAATTCTTCATCTGCTAATTGAACTTGCTGTTCATAATCCTGAGAAAACACATCATACAATGGCTTACTTTCAAGTAATGGCAGATCAAGACCAATAAATAGTTTTGCAGGTAAATAAGAACGTTCCACCATCAATGGTTCGTCATCCGCTAAACGAAGTCTTTTCAATTTGAAAACTGTTTCACCTAAATTGATGTTTAGATTCTTGGCAACCTTTTTGTTTGCTTCCATTTGCTTGAATTCCAAGATGACTGTATTAGGTACCCGTCCCAATTCCCTCATCTCTTCTGTAAAACTATACGCTCCCGCCAGATCAGACGACTTATCTGATAGATCAGACACATATGTTCCTTTTCCGTGTCGGCGATAAATATACCCTTGCGTCTCTAATTCTTGCAAAGCAAGGCGAACCGTTGTCCGACTCACTCCATAATGCTGACAAAGTTCTCTTTCAGATAACAACTTGTCATGAGGTGTCATCTGTGTTTCGATACGTTCTTTCAATACGTCAACTAGTTGATAATATAATGATTTTCCTTTACTTGAGCTCTCCATAAAAATACCTCTTCTTTACTGGTTATAACCACAACACAAGAATACTCACATATTCCTCATTTGTCAAAGGGTTTTTGGCGTAAAAAAAGCTATTATAACAAGGTTTCAAGGTAATTTAGAACTGGTATCAAAAGATACCTCAAAAATACCAGTTGACAAATAAAAAACAAAAAAAAGCTGAATCTTGGCAAAGATTCAGCTAAATGGTCTAGAGAAGTAAAGAAAAAATATTCTTTATACATCTGTGGCTATTTCTACTATCGACAAGCAAATGGGCCTAATAGACTACTATGTAAATAAAAATGGCTTTCTCTAAATAAAGTAGGATTTTTTATTTTTTAGATAACTTTTCTCTCATGCCGGTCTGATAGTCGAAATTTTGTTGTACATTTTTAAAAATAACAAAAATTTTTTATGATAATTCTGTCTTTTTCTAGTTTCCTTATGGCGTAAGTTTAACGAATAAGAATTTAGTATCTATACT
>SKEH01000421.1_pt1 | contig 26858 bp, 15 predicted proteins | sample 4826571 | NCBI WGS metagenome assembly SKEH01 (sample SAMN11008814, study PRJNA524170) | human gut metagenome | biome: Human fecal sample; material: Feces; isolation source: fecal sample from pouch patient p29 | host: Homo sapiens | place: Israel: Tel-Aviv | collected 2016-09-14 | reverse complement strand
GTTAAAAGAAAAAGCCCTTCTGAGGGCTAATATCAGCTTATTCTGTTCTGCCTTCTCTTATCACGTTATATTTTTGACGATAACGTCGAAAAGTCGTTCGATTAATTCCAGTTTTACGCTCGATTTCTTTTTCTGTTAATCCTTGTTGGTATAAGTCAAAGGCATGTTGCAATCCCTCATCTTCAAAAGAATATTTCTTTTTTCGTCCTTTAAATCGTCCGCGTTGTTTGGCAATGGCAATCCCTTGGACTTGCCGTTCTCTAATCCGTTTTCGTTCACTTTCTGCTTGGTATTTGTACAATTCAATCATTAAGTTATTGATTAAACGCCTTAAATTATCGTCTTCAATCCCTGTCATGGATGGCAAGTTTAAGACTTCCAGCGTTGCGCCTTTTTGTTGAATTTGGTTCATCAGTTCGGTTAATTCTTTGTTATTTCGTCCTAAGCGGTCTAATTCTGTCACCACGACAATATCACCCTCACGTAAATAAGTCAGCATGTCTTGTAATTGAGGACGTTCAGTAGATTGTCCGCTTGCCTTATCTGAAAACACCTTAGAAACGTCCTGTAAGGCTTCTAACTGGCGGTCTAGGTTCTGTTCTTTGCTTGAAACACGAGCATAACCTATTTTTGCCATTTTCTACTCCTCCTCTTTATCATTATTGGCTTCTGCCAAATTGTCCAACGTTTTAAGTAAATCAGATAGTTTATCGTGTTTCACTTTATAAATCACTTGCTGTTTTTTATCCTTACCAATGGTGATGTAATCGCCATAAATCATGTATCTTCTGACAAATTTTGTTCCACGGTTCAAATCTAGTGTATACGTATCAGCACCGACTAAACCGCCAGTATCTTTGACTTCATTTTTTTTGGATAAATCCAACTCATCAAGATAATCGACAATTGATGAAACCATTTCTTTTTCCTTGATATTCATATCCGTTTCTTGAAATTGATAGTTACTCCCATTTGTAATGGTAAAATGAATACGGTCAATATTCTCTTTTGATAATTTTTGGGAGTTCGTACCACATGCTACAAGTCCAAAAATAGCTAGAAGAACAATGCTACTCAATGCGATTATTTTTTTCATTTATAGTTTCTCTCTTTCTTTTATGATTGTTTATAGCCCTTTTGCGAGTAATTGGAAAAATTGTGCTAAAAAGTCCACAAACTCTTTTTCGCTCATGATAATTAAAGGCTGTCCGGATTCAATTGCTTGTTCTGCTTCTGTCAGTTTTTGAGAAGGGGAATAGCCTTTGATTAAATCAATGGGGAAATAGCCTGTCACCAGCCGTGTGGTTTTTTTCGTGACACTACTTTGATTATGACCTTCTAGCCCTGAAATAATAGCTTGTGCCTGTTTTCTCGTCATTGTGGTGAGTGTTCCAGTGAACACGAAATATTCATTTTCTAACAATTTTCCACCTCTTTTTTTGAACAAGTCTATTGAACACCTACAATGCCTATTATACCACTAACTAAAAACAGTTCAATAGAGTATTATTGAACTTAGTTAACTCATTATTTATAAAATGCATATCAAGTGTAAGCACTATATTAGCAAATTATTAATAGTGGTCATACAATGTAGTTGTAACATAGATTTTGAGAAAGGAATATCATGCTAGGGAAAAATAATAACAATGAAAGATTAAAGAAAATGGAAATGCAAGATAAGCAGGACCACTTTTCAATTCGAAAATTGACAATTGGTACTGCTTCTGTGCTATTGGGCTTTACCTTTTTTGGCCTAAATACCCAAACTGCTAAAGCAGACACGGTAGATGCTGCTCAAGAAGTTAGCAAGAAGACAGATAGTTTGAGTACTTCTGATAGTCAAAAGGTTAACTCCCAAGATGATAACACTCAAAATGCTAATCACTTGGTTGATGTAAGTACCTATTCAGGTTTAAGCTCATTTTTAAGAGATGGCAGTGTACCTCCAACCACTAATTCAAGTTCTTCAACTAGTCAGACAGGAAAGACCAATGCAACAAATGGCTCTGATCAGCAAAATAGTGCTAATCAAAAACCTGGTTCTGACACAGCTAATTCTAAGGACCAAACTAGTACAGGTAAGTCTGATGCCAATCAAACTGGAGAAACCACTGACACCTCCGGTAAAGGAGGTACGACGACTAAACCAGTTGATCCAACTGATCCAGCGGCTAAAGTTCCAGATACAGTTAAAACGACAGAAATAAAAACTAAGGATGCTAGTGTGGCAGAGGTTCATACCTTTAATGAACTTATAGCTGCATTCCAGAAAGATTCCATTTCAGAAATTGACGTCATGAACGATATTACAGACGGACCCGAGAATGGATCACAAGCGTACTACTTTTACGGAAGGAAAATGTTGATTAAATCCGGTGGCAACGGTAATACCAGATTTAAAGTTGATTTGAAAGGTAATCACCTCCAATTAAATAGTGGAAGTACGCAAGACTTGGATATTACTTACGATAACCTTGATTTATGGAGTGCTGATATTTGGGGCGTAATCATGACTGATGATTACAACCAAGACGGCCATTTTTCAAAAATCACTTTTAATAATGTTAATTTCCATGGATCGCAAATGGTTCACTGTGGTAATAATACTAAAATTTACTTCACAGGGACTAACTACGGTGAAGTAACGCATACACCGTATCCAGGGATTACAATTTCAAGTGGTGACGTTCAACAACTATTTGAATTTACTGGTTCAAACAACTCAATCGATTTTAGCGGTACTTTTACCGGTAAAACTGTTGGTGGTAATGTGCTCGAAATGGCAGGCAGCAACAACGTTGTTAACATTGCTAAGAACGCTAAGGTTACACTTTCGCCGCGAATCTATTTTCCTAATAATAGTTTAGGCTCTAACGCTGCTGAACACACCGGACTTCCTTTAGCTATTGCCATGTTAGGTAATAATGAAACCGTGAATGTTGATGGTGAATTAAACATCATAGTTGGTAGTGATCACTATAATGGTACAAATGACAATGATCAGTCTAGTGCGATTCTTATCAATGATGGTAATTCTGTCTTCAATATTAATAGCGATGCGAAAGTCAATATTACCACTAACGGCGATATAGCCAATAACTGGTGGAACAGAAACCTGATTTATGATGGCGGTAACTTTAACATTTTACCGCGAGGCTCATTAAACATTAACGGTTCAAATATGGGTGACTATTCTGGTACGTTAGTTCTTATTAAGGGTACGGCTAATATAGAAAACGGTGGCTTCAATATCGTTCTTGGTCAGCCAGATCCAAGTGGCAAATATGTGAACGGCGGTACTGGTCAAATACTATTGGTAGACGTTCAAGGTGGAAAACTAGTTGTTAATAATCCTACTTCATTAATTTTAAATGCCCAAGGTAATACCAATCCTAATACCAGTATTATCGGTACAATGCCAATTACCTTAACAAATGTTCGACAACAGTTTGATTTGAGTTCGACGCAAAGTGGGCTAGGTAAAGTAACATTGCCACCGTTTCACGTTTTAACTGTAAGGAAAACTGATAGCACGATTGCAGTTGATAATATTGAATTGCTTAACGGTCAAGAGAAGTTAACTACGGATAGATTGGCAGAAATTAAGGCGCAAGCAGCTAAAGCTAATATTTCACTTGATAAGTTACCAGCAGATGTTCAAACCTCATTGGCTGATGGTATTAAAAACGGTTGGACTTACGATCAAATCTTTTCAGATATTATTCAAAAGGCATTTAATAATAGAAACAATTTTGGTTATAACAACATTAGTTTTGTTCCAGCCAATCCAAGCGGCTTTTTGGATATTGATCCCGGTAAGGTTCAAATAACTAGAAATGCTGATGGTTCACAAACAATTTCTGGTGATCCAGGTAGTGTAATTAATTACAATTCTGCTGTTGATGGCCCTGATTTAGATTCACAAAATTTGAAAAACCCATTTAGTTTAATCCTACCTATTGCAACTAAAGCATATATTATGGCTAATTTGATTGATAGTATGGGTAGAAAGACAGCGTGGACACCAAAGGATCAAAATGGTAAGAACTTAATTGACAATCCATATGCTCAAACAAAAGACACTATAAGAGACTCAAGCAACAGTTCTTTGAATCCTTTACCAACTCAGTATGCGGCAATTATAAATGATGACGGCTCATTTAGTTTTACTATCCCCGCAGACCAAACGATTAAGTTTGATAAGGGTTACTCTGTAGAACTAGCGCCCAATGCTAACTTTGTTAGCTACGATCCATCTAGTGTAGCTACGGGACGTCGCCCAATTATTAAAAACTTGGATATTTTAACTTTATCTGATGCACAAGATCAAGCCGCTAAGGCAATCACTGACGCAATTAGTGATGCGAAAATTCATAGACCTAATAACCTGTCTGAAACTCAAGTTAACGATTTTAATAGTCAATTAGATAAAATTGCGACTGCTGCATCTAAGACTGTTAATGCTGATAACGAAAAAACTTCAGTCTACGCCTCAAGTTCAAACACGTTAACAGAGATTAACAATCGTAAGAATGCTGCCCTTGATGCGATTAAGAACATCGTAAGCCAAGCACAAAGTTCCTCAACGATTGAAACATCTCGTGATAGTGCGATAACGAATTTAAATAATGAAGCCACATTGCAGTCAAAGAGATTTCCTACAATGGTAGATGCGATTAATGCTGCACGTGATAAAGCAATTAATACTGTGAAAGCTTTTCAAGCTGATAAAGATATTACAGAAGCAATGAAGAATGGTATTAATGCAATTGATCAAGCAGCTTATAGCTATAAAAAGAGTATTGAAACTGATCTTAAACAAAAAATTGATCAGGTCTATGTCGATACTTACAAACTTGCAAATGATCCTAACTTGAGTAAAGAAGAGAAGGACGAAGTATTAAAGCTAACTGGTCGTTTGTCTCGTGCTCAGGCGATTGCTCAACCGGAAGGTGATATTGAAAAAGACCTTGATCAAGTGTCAGTGGACGGGCACCAAAAAGAAGCTCAGGGTATAATTGATCAAGTTAACAAAACAATTCAGGCCCTGAAAGACTTACAGGCAGTTGCTCAAGATGAAATTAAAAATCATGCCGATAAGACCGCAGAAATAAAAGATTCTTATAATAAAGCAGTTCACAACATTATCACTGGTGATGATTCTGACGGTTCTAAGGGCAAGGAGGCTATTAAGGATATAAATGCTGATCAAGAAGCAAGTAAAATTAATGCTGCAGCTGAAGCTGCCAAAAAGCGAGTACAGAACTCAGGCATTAGTTCGGATCAGCAGGTTCCTCTATTAGACGCAATTGATCAGGCTGCCCAAGTTGCAACTGCTAAACCTGGAAGCTCTATGTATGATGAGCAAAAGTCAATATATGGAACTACTGATAATACTGTAATCAGCCAAAGAGAAGCAGCTGCACAAACTATTTTTGATCAAAATGCTGCAAAGGCAGAGATTTTGGGCTATGCAAACGCTAATGAGAATTCGTTAGGTATTGTTTCAAACTCTGATATAGAGAAAACAGTAAATGATAGTTTGACTAATATTAGTAAAGCAAGCGATTCCGCAACTGTTTCAACTACTGAGGAGGCTGCTAAGAGGTCAATTTTAAGACAGCTTTCTAAGATTAAACTAGCTAAATTTGAAAGCGATATTGAAACCCAATTGCGTAGTTTGCCTGGCTTATCTGCAAATGATATTGACGATAGCGTAGCAGCTGCGCAGAAGTTGCTCAATAATTCAACAACTCCTCTTGGTTATAACCAGCGCATTGATCAAGCAGATAGTTTAACCGCAATCGACTCAGCACGAAATGATGGTATTGCCGCCCTGAACAACCTACTGCTTTCGGCTAAAGCTAAGGGTGAGCGTAACACCTCCTTAGATGATGCTATCAAGCAGATTAGACAAGAGCAAACTAATGCTAATTCAAGAATTGATCAAACAAGCAATCTAACTGATGAACAAAAGAAAGCATATCATGATCAAATCAGTAAGGTAGTTAATGATAGTATAGATACCTTAAACAAGGTTGATAGTTCAAAAATTGCTGAGACAGTAACTAATGCTAAAAATAGTATTGAGAATATCGTAAGCGATGCTCAAGGCACTGCAGATAAGGAGGTAGAAGAAGCTAGAACCAAGGCAACTCAAGACATTGATACAGCTGTTAATGATGCAAAAGCTAAAATTGAAAGCATTGATGATAGTCAACTCAGTCCTTCAAATAAGAAATATTATGAAGATCAAATTGATCAAGATGCCCAGGCTGCGAAGGCAAAAATTACTTCGGCTCAAAATGTTTCTGATATTAATTCGGCTAAACAAGAAGGCCAAAATAATATTCTAAAAGATTTAGGTGCTGCTCAGATTACAGCTACTAGAGCACAAGCAATTAGTAGATTACAACAGGCCAAAGCTAAAGCTAAAGATGCTCTTGCCAAAACCCAACAGAATGAACAACTTGATCCTGCAACAGTCCAAGCTAAAAGAGATCAAATTGATGCAGGGTACGATCAAACAATTCAAGCTATTACTAATGACCATACAGTAACTGACATTAATGATGATGCTCAAAAAGGAGTTGATGCAATTGATTCAGTTATTAATTCTCTTTCATCAGATATCAACGCCCAGGCTCTAGAAAAGCAACGTAAAGCCGCAATCGAAAAATTAAAAGGTACACGCGATGATGCAAATAGTCAAATTACTAATGACCCTAATTTGGGAGTAACAGAAAAGAATGACTACTATAACCAGATTACAAATGCCTTTAATCAAGCGCAAACTGCTATTCAGGGTGCAAGTAAAGATGATATAGATACAGCACTAACTAAAGGTAAAAATGATTTTGCAAACATTCTAGCTTCTGTTAACTTGCAATCCGCAAAAGACCAGGCTTTAGCAACTCTAATGGCTGAACGAAATAAAGTTAAAGAACAAATTGGCAATATGGATCAGATTACAAGTGCCAACAAAGCAGATTTACGTGCAAAAGTGGATGCTATATATAATATCGGTGTTAATGGAATTAATAATAAAACCACCACTACTAACGGGCAACTTAATGAAATCGTTCAAAACGGTAAGTCATTAATTGATAATGTGATTAGTGATGTAAATGTTAACAAGATTCTTAATAAGCAAAAGCTTGATGATTATGCTCAAAAGGCGGTTGAGCGAATTAGTAATTCCTCAGATATTACTAATGATACCAAGGCAACCACTATTAATAATATTACAGCTGCACGTGATAATGCTAAATCAATAATTGATTCCACAGATGCCATTTCCGATGCTAACACAGCTGAGAAAAAAGGTGAATCAGCTATTGATGCTGCAGAAGCTACAGGTAATGGTTTTAATGCATCTAAAACGGATATTAAGAATAGTATTGCTAATGCTGCTAACAGTGCCAAGAACCGTTTAAGTGACATTTATAGCAAATTATCGACAGACCAAAGAAATGAAGTAAAAGATAAATTTACTGATGCAATTAATCAACTTGGCACAATCCCAACTGATGCAAACACTAAAATTGATGCTACAACAAACAAAGATCAGCTAACTGGGATTTATCAAGATACATTAAATAAAATTAATGATATCGAATCAGCTGCAAAGTTGGCTAGTGACAAAGTTATCGCCAAAGATTTGATTCAAAAGACGGCACTTGAAGCTCGCGATAAACTTCATGATTCACGAGACCAAAATGCAGTTTTCGAAGTGGCTGATTTAGGTATTAAAGATATTGATGCTGCAAATGACAGCGATACAGTTGAAAAAATCAAAAATAATACTTTGCAGGGAATTAGTAATGTTATCACAAATGCAAGTAAGAGTGATGCAGATGATATCCGTAATCAAAGAGATCAAGCAATTAAAGAACTTGATAAAGCTCTCGGAAAGAGCTCAACTGATACCGGTGTTCTACCAGAAATTAATGGTTTACCAGGCTTAACTTCAGATCAGTTAGCTAAGTTTAAACAGCAAGCTCAAGATGCTTATAATCATGCCATTGCAAGTGTTAATGGTGCTCTTGCGGAAAATATTGATACAGAGAAAAATGCTGGTCTAAGCAATATTTACCAGGCTTTGGCTGATGCTAAATTGCAAGCAGCTAAAAATAAGGCAAATTCATTTTTAGATGAGTATGCTAAAGGAGCCATTCAAAATGACCCTAGAGATGCGGACATGATTAATAGCGAGCGTGATAAGGCGAAAGCCAAGGTAGACAATGCTAAAAACCAAGATGATGTTCAAAAAGCTCAAGATGAGGGTCACGACATTATGAAAGGAATCATTGACACCGTCAATGATAAGAACATGAACGCTGCTAAAGACTCTGCTAAGAATGATTTAGCTGACTCAATTAGTAAATTACAACAACAAATTGATCAAGATTTAGCTAATAAAAAGCTAGGTCAAGATCAATATAACGATTTGAAGAATAAACTTGATCAAGTTCGGCAATCTGGTGAGTCAAGAATTAACTCCACTGTAAATAAAGATCAATTATCTGATGCTAAAGATCAGAATAATGTTGATTTGAATAAAGTTAATAATGAAATTATTAAGGCTGAATCTGTTAATACTGCATTGACTAAGTTGCAAGATGCAGTTAATAAGGCAAACGAATCTGCCGATAAGATTGCCAAAGACAATCCTAGTCTTGCAGATCAGATGAGAGACCGAATTAAGTCAGAGCGTGATAAAGCTGCCCAAAATATTCAAGCCGCTCAAAATAATTTGACTGATGCAAATAGTGCAATGAATCAAGCAGCACAAGCTGGTAGTGATGCAATTACTGGTTTAACCCAAAGATTCGAAGAAAAGAACAAACAAATTAATACTCTGAAAGATTATGCTGAAGCTGCTAAGGCAAAATTACCAAGTTCAGGACTTGATCCAACAGAAATAAGTCAAAATGAAGCTGCAATAAATAACGCAATGCAAAAAGGTGTTAGCGACTTATATGGTGCTGATGATAATGCAGACTTAGGTCAAGTTGAAAAAGCTGGTGAAGCCGCTATAGATCAAGCAGGTATTCCAGCCAATTTACTAAGTGAAAAGAATAAGCAAATTGCGGCTATTGATAAGTATGTCAAAGATAAGGGCAGTATTAGTCAAGTTGCCAGCGATTTAACTGATCAGCAAAAGGCTGATTTACAGGATCAACTTAATCAGCTGGTTCAAAAGACCAAGGACGAAATTAGTAAAGTTGCTTTACCAAGCAGTCCGACAACAACAGATCTCGAAAATGCTAAACAGAAATTGCAGACCATTGAAAAGGGACTAGATAAAGATGGTCATGCAAACAATTTAGGTGAAGCTGGAATTAATCAGCTCTATCAAACAGCCCAAAATAAAGAAGAAATCTATCAAATTAAGCAAAATGCTATTAATAATCTTCTTGAGCAAAAAGCTGAAGCTGATAAAAAGCTTGAGGATTCCGGTTTAGTAAACTCTGATTTACAAAAGCAAAAGCAGAAGCTTCAAGACATTTACGATCAGAGCAAAGCAAAGATTAATGCAGTTCCAACAACAGATAAGAATGGAAATGATCGTTCTACTGATGACATCAAAAAGGACGTTGATCAGATAGTCAACAATGCAACTCAAGGATATTCTGATAGCGATTCTGGCAGTCACGTTCCTGGATTTGCTGATGTTGAAAAAGATACTGATCTTGCTGCTGCGAAAGCAAAGGCTGAAGCTATTTTGCTAGGTAAGTATTCGATGACTCAAAATGTTATCAGGTTATCACAGCTAACTGGTGAGCAAAAGAAAGCATTAAACAAGATAGTTGATGATTTATATGCAAATGAAAAAGCAAGCATAGAGCAGCAAACTGATATCAATAAAATTCCGATTGATGAAAATCAAATTGGTACTAAGCTAACTGATACTTATCAAAATACTTCTGAATGGTTCAATTACAATCAGTCTAATGCAATAAATGGTGCTGGAAATGAAATAACTGGCTTAGAAGCTGGATACAATGGGTTAACTGAAGAACAAAAAGCTAATCCAAATTATCAAAAGAATATTCAAGCTATGCATGATTCAATTGATGCAATTAGACATGCAACCAATATAGATACAACAACAAGGTGGTACAATACTGGAATCAATGCTTATAATGAACTAATATCTAGGGAACAACTAAAGGACATGTTCAATAAAGCAAAGGACACACTTAATAATATAGATAGCCTTCTTCCTGAAGACAGAGATCATTTCAAGAATAGGCTTGATGGAATATATGGAAGTGTAGATATTAAGCTCACTCAGGAAATTGGAGCAAGCACATCCTATGATAATATTGAGTACAATCTAAAGCGTGATATTGACTTAGCAAGGCAAGCAATTGATCAATTAATGCAGCAAGCATTGTACACAGTTAAGAGTTCTGCCAATAGGGATATTGAGGCAGAGTACAAAGGTGCAGTTGCCCAGAACCAAAAATACTTTGGTGATTCTGCATGGATTTATTCAACTAACAGTGAGCATGATAAATATAAATATATATCTGGTAATTCTTACGATGAAGTTTCAAATAATAGAATAACTGGAATACGGGAAATTGCCAAAGCTGCTGTTTCTGATGCTGCTACTAATGCTAAGAAGAAAATTGATAATAACAAGATAAAGCATGAAAATGGTGATAACTATACTGATGATGAAAAAGCTGTGATTAAGACTGAAATCGACCGCCTTCTAGCAGATGCTCAGAAAAAGATTGATCAAAATAATACTCTTACTGATGTTGACGGTAAGCGTGACGATGGTATTGAAGCGATTAATAAGGCATCATCAGATTCAACTGTTATTGATAAAATTATTAAAGATAGTGCCAACAACAATAACAACGGCAATAACGGCAATAATGGCAATAATGATAATTCTAACAATGGTGGAGGTAATTCTACTTCTAACGGTAATGGTGATACAACTTCTACCCCTGCAAATCCACCTAAGCAAACAACTACTGATAAAGAAAATGGTGCAGCAAATGATTTAGGCGAAAGTACTAATGTAACCTTAATGCATAATGCTTATCTATATGATAATTCAGGAAAGCGTGCTAACAAAGTTACACTTGGTGCCGGCTCAATTCTTTCAACTTATGGTACTGTTACTATTGCAGGTAATGAATACTATGTACTAATTGACACACATGATAACAATAAGAAATATTATGTTGCTGTTGGCAACGGATTGGCAATTGAGCAAAAGTTAAAGCATAATGCTTATGTTTATAACAAATTCGGACAGCGTGTAAAGAAAGCTGGTGTTCTAAAGAAGGGTAGTATTATTAAAACTTATGGTGATAGTGTTAAACTTCGTGGCGAGAAGTACTTTATCATTGATAAAAATCGTTATGTTAAAGCTTTAAATGTCGCAGTGATTGTTTCTAATCAATCTGCAAAGGTTGAAGCAATATCTGCTAATGGGCCTAAGGAAGAATCCGAGACAACCATTGAAAAAACGTTGATGCACAATGCATACCTTTATGATGAAAATGGTCATCGTGCTAACCAATTGATTTATCTAGCTGGCTCAATAATTAGCGTAACCGGGCAAAAAGCAATTAGTGGATCTAACTACTATATTTTGCAAAATGGTTTACTAGTTAATGCAGGTAACGTCGATGGTAAGAACTTAAAGCTGAGACATAATGCTTATCTTTATAGCAAATATGGTAATCGTTTAGGTAAAAAGGTATTGAGAAAGAACCATTCAATTTCGACCTATGGTGATCCTATTTCTATTAAGAACAAAAAGTATTATATCGTTGCTCAAAATAAATATGTTAAAAAGGCTAATTTTTAAATTAGAAAGTTAACTTTTAGACAAAAATAAAAGTGGCACAATTGTTAGAAATAACAGTTGTGTCACTCTTTATTTTTTTAATCCTTTTTCTTGCATTTCATGTAGAATTTCGTACTGCTTCTTAAGGCCACTTTCGATTTTAGAATTGCCTTTAGGATTGAAATACTGCGTACCAACTAAATTGTCCGGCAGATATTGTTGTGCAATCCAGTCATTAGCAAATGAATGAGGGTATGCATATCCTTTACCGTGACCTAGTTTCTTAGCACCTTTATAGTGGGTGTCCTTAAGGTCATCAGGAATTGGACCGTAATTTTTATTTTTCACATCGTCTAGTGCTTGATCAATTGCACTGATTGCACTATTGCTTTTTGGTGAAAGTGCAAGTTCAATCACAGCGTTTGCCAGGGGAATCCTCGCTTCAGGAAAGCCTAGACTTTGTGCTGCCTGTATTGCAAGCTGTGCGTGTTGCACAGCTGCTGGATTTGCTAGGCCAATATCTTCATATGCAATTACACTCAGTCTGCGGCAAATTGAAATAAGGTCACCAGATTCAATTAAACGAGCCAAATAATGCAGTGCAGCATCAGTATCGGAACCGCGAATTGATTTTTGAAAGGCGGAGACTAAGTCATAATGTCCATCGCCTTTTGCATCAAAGTTTTGGCTGCGCATCTGAATTGAATTTGCCATTTCTTCTTGGTCAATTATTAGTTGGTCATCTTCATTTTTACCCGCAGCAATTTTTTCTTGCTTAGTTGAGCGAACGGCCAACTCTAAACCGTTTAAGGTGGTTCGTAAGTCACCATTTCCTTTTTGAATTAATAATTTTCTTGCATCATCTGTAAGCTCAACATGGTATGAGCCTAAGCCATTTTCTGAATCCCTAAGTGCGCGGCTAATTGCTTGATTAACATCTTCTTCAGCTAAAGGTTTTAATTCAAAAATCTGGCAACGTGATCTTATCGCTGGAGAAATTGCGATGTATGGATTTTCGGTTGTCGCACCTATCAGAATAATTTCGCCAGACTCAAGTAAAGGCAAAAGAAAATCTTGTTTAGTTTTATCCAACCGATGAATTTCATCTAGTAAAAGGATAACAGTTCCACTTAATTTACCTTCTGCAGCTACTTGCTCCAATTGTTTTTTACTATCAGTAGCAGCATTAAGCATGCGAAAAGCATATTTAGTCGAACCAGCGATTGCACTTGCAATACTAGTTTTTCCAATGCCTGGTGGGCCATATAAAATCATGGATGACAACAGTTTGGCTTCAACCATTCGTCTAATAATTTTTCCAGGACCAATTAAGTGCTGTTGACCCACAACCTCATCTAGTGTACGTGGACGCATGCGATAAGCTAATGGTTTCATTATTTATCTCCATGGAATAAGCGATGCCAAAAACCATTTTTATCTTTTTTAGCATCATGAGTTAACTCAGTTTTAGGAATTTCGGGCGGGTAAACTTGGGCTATTTCTATTCGCATTTTGTTAATTGCTGTGTTTGAAACTACTAAAATTGCCGTATCCTCAGGACCAGTTTTAGCGGTCTCGTTAGTAACAATCGTAAAAGGAATGTTTGTTTTTCCACATTGTGCCTCAACCTGATTTAAAAATTCATCATTTAAATTACCGTTAATCAGGATCGAAAATCCAGTGTAATCATTGAAGTGCGTTAAAAATAATTGGGTTAGGGCAGGGTCTTTAACTTCAGTGTTATTCATTCTGACAAAGACGCGCTCTCGCAGTGAACCGAGATATCTTCTACGTTCATCAGGCTTTGTTTGTGGGGTGATTCCCTGGGCTGCATTTGCAACTCGTGTGTTTAAATCATCTGACATAGTTATTATTTTTTCCTTTCAAGTAACAAAAAACCCTTCCCAAGTAGGAAAGGGCTTTTGCGAATAAAAGAAATTAAAGTAACTTGTTGTAGTATTCAACAACCAAAGCTTCGTTAATTTCTGGTTCCATTTCATCACGTTCTGGAAGACGTACAAGAGAACCTTCAAGCTTATTGTCATCAAATGTAACAAATGATGGACGAGAAACAACTGCTTCAAGTGCATCTTTAACTTGTTGTAAGTTCTTTGACTTTTCTCTAAGACCGATTACTTGGCCAACCTTAACGTCGTATGAAGGAATATCAACACGTTTACCATCAACAGTAATGTGACCATGGTTAACTAATTGTCTAGCTTGTTCTCTAGTAGTAGCTAAACCTAGGCGGTAGACAAGACTGTCTAAGCGGCATTCAAGTAAAATCATGAAGTTAGTACCGTGTTCACCTTCACGGATTTTACCAGCACGTTTGAACAAAGTTCTAAATTGGCGTTCGTTTAAACCGTACATCCAACGTAGCTTTTGCTTTTCGTGTAATTGTTCACCATATTCTGATAAACGACCACGTGAATTGGGACCGTGTTGACCTGGTGCATAGTTACGACGACTAAGTTCTTTACCAGTACCTGAAAGTGAAATTCCTAATCTTCTGGAACGTTTCCAGCTTGGACCTGTATATCTTGACATAAAATCCTCCAATAAAATCTGATAACAGTTTTTGGAGTAAAATAGTTACGTATAAGTTTAGCATTCGTGCATCTTAATTTTCATTTTCGCCTCTTGCAGCGTCGGTTACTCGTTCACTAAAACGTATTAAGATGTTGACGTTCTTGCCACTTATAGCTGCAAATATTTTACACGAAGTCTATTATAGCTACCTTGGGCTATTTAAGCAAGGAAAACCGGATATTTCTAAGCGGTTTTTAAAAAAACAAGTTAAATTTAGGCCAATTTGGTAATTATTATATTGATAAATTAAAAACGTCAGGAAAAGGTCATATTAATGGTAGATTTTAGCATTCAATTAAGATAGTTAACTTCTTTCAAATCAATCCGCACTCCGTTAAAGAAGTTTGGTATAATTGAGGGTAGTTTTGGAGGAAAAATATGACATCAACTCAGTCCATAATTGTAATAATTGCAATTTTAATTATCATTCTTATTGTAGCATTTATGCTCATCATTAATCGGAGGCAATTGCGAGAAATTATTGAGCTTGACGATATGATTACCAAGATTGACAAAATGGACTTGGGCAATGATATTGCTAAGCTTGATAAGATTGATCTTGCGGGGGAAAGTCTAACAACTTTAACAACATGGCGTAAGAACTATGAACAAGCAACTAGTAAGAAAATTCCCGAAGTTCAGGAATTACTAGAGCAAGCTGCAGAACAAAACGCACATTATCAGCTTTTTAAGGCAAACAAAAATATTAAGCAGGCTCAAGAAATTATGAAGCCAACTTATGATGATGCCAAAAACACAAAAGACGTTTTTACAGAATTGCTTGAGTCAAACCGTGAAAACCAAATGGAATATGACGATTTGAATAAGAGCTACCAGGAGATGCGTAAAGAGGTTTTAGCCGATTCCTTTAAATATGGTGTTGCACTTGATCAAATTGAAACTGAACTTGGTGCAATTGAAACTGACTTTACTGAAGCCAAAAGTTTAACTGCGCAGGGGGATCAAGTTGAAGCTAAGCGCGTTTTATCTAAAATAAAAGCAGCAATTAATTCGATTGGCACAAAATTACCTGAAGTTCGCGAGGCCCAGCATGAGCTTGACACGGTTTTTCGTGAACAGTTAAGTGAACTAACTGATACCTACAAAAAAATGGCTTCTTCAAAATATTGCATTACTAAGGTAAATGTTTTAGAAGAAATTAAACAAATTCGGGTTCAAGTTGATGATGCTGAAAAGTTATTAGCTGAATTAAAAATGGCAGACCTTAAGAAGGAGCTTAAGCAAATTAAGTCTGAAATAGATGGTCTGTATGATGTTCTAACGCTAGAATACAAAGCTCGTCCGTTTGTTGAAAAGAATCAAGATAAAATTCAACGCTTACTTGCTCATGCACAAGTTGAATCCAAAAAGCTAGTTGAAAAATTGCGGCATATCGATGAAAGCTATGAGCTAACTCATGGCGAACTAGCTGAAAGTCGAAAACTGGAACAAGAAGTAAACGATATGAATCGGCAATATACTGTAGATACTCAGAATATTGCTGATGGAAAGGGCGTTTATTCCGAAATCAAGACTTCCTGGCTCAGCATGATAGAGCGATTACGTGAAATTAGCGATGAACAGAAGAGAATGTCACAAGACGTTGATGGGCTTTACGATGCTGAAAACGTAGCTAATGATTCAATCAATCGCTTTAAGCAAGAAGTTTCGTTAGTCTATCGCCGTTTGGAACGTAAGAAGTTACCTGGTAATCCTGATACATTTATTCAAATGTACACGTTGGTAGTTAATGAAATTGGTCATGTTGCAAAAGAGTTGAGTGAAGTTAGAATTAATATGGAAAAAATTTCTAACGAGTTAATTCAGATTTCAGACGACGTTGAACGACTAAAAAGAGAAGCAGATGAAATTATCAATTGTGCTGACTTAGTTGAGTTAACCTTGCAATATTCAAACAAGTACTCTAATCATGATTCAATTAAACAGGCACAAAAGAAAACAATGCAACTTTACAGTATGGATTATAACTATAAGGATGCACTTGATACGATTGCAACAGCAATTGAAAAGGTCGAGCCTGGATCATATCAACGACTTGAAAATCTTTATTATTCTGACAAGAAGAACAATTAGACAATCTGATATAAATAAAAAGCTGTATTTATCTAAATACGGCTTTTTACTTACAAATGTTTTTATAGCGAGGCTTTTTTAGTAATTTAAATAGAAGTGCTAGCGATGAACGCCTTGTATTTAAATTATTGCATTGAAGCTAGATTTGATTTAAGCTACAATTTATTAGTTAATGGACATTCAAGCCAATTGGGTTTGGAAGGGAGTAAAGCTTGTGATATATTTTGACAACAGTGCTACCACTAAAATTGATCCCTCAGTTTTAGCGACTTATGATCAGGTTGCGCAAACAATCTGGGGTAATCCATCAAGTTTGCACAAATTAGGTGACCGGGCATTTCAATTATTGGAGAGTTCACGAAAACAAATTGCTAACCTATTGGGTACGCAAGCAGACGAAATTTTCTTTACTTCTGGTGGAACTGAATCAAATAATTGGGCTATTAAAGGAACGGCTTTTCAAAAACGTAAATTTGGTAAGCATTTAATTACTTCCAGTGTTGAACATGCTTCTGTTACCAATGCTTTTAATACTTTAGAGTACTTGGGCTTTAATGTTACGAGGTTACCAGTGGATAAAGAAGGTAGAGTTAATGTCAATGATCTGCGTAATGCAATTGATTCTGATACGACTTTAGTTTCGATTATGGGTGTTAACAACGAAATTGGCACTATTCAACCAATTGAAGAGATTAGTGATTTACTATCTAATTATCCAAATATCATGTTTCATGTTGATAATGTGCAGGCATTAGGTAAAAATATTTGGTCACGTGTTTTTACACCACGTGTTGATTTTTCAAGTTTATCTGCACATAAGTTTCATGGCCCTCGTGGTACTGGTGTTTTTTATAAAAAAGAAGGCAAAATGATTGCTCCGCTTCATGATGGTGGGGGACAAGAAAAGAGTCTTCGTTCAGGTACAGAAAACTTGCCTGCAATTGCTGCAATGGCCAAAGCAATGCGTCTGATTTTGGATGACGAGCCTGAAAAAGCGGCACGTGAAGAGGCAATTAAGGCGAAAATTGTTAATTACTTGCAAGATAAACCTGGTATTACAATTTTTTCACCAGTTTCAACTGGCTTTGCGCCTCATGTTCTTTGCTTTTCGCTTGAAGGCATTCGAGGTGAGACTCTCGTTCATACGCTCGAAGATCATGATATTTATACTTCAACAACGTCTGCTTGTGCTTCAACTAAAGTAGATGAAGCAAGTACTTTGATTGCAATGAATGTTGATGACAAAATAGCTACAAGTGCAATCCGCATGAGTTTTGATGAAACTAATACACTGGATGAAGCAGATGAATTTATTAAAGTTTTTGATCAAATTTATCGCCACTTCGCTCAGATAAATCATTTAGGAGAATAGTTTTTAATGGAATATACGGAAATTATGCTTCGCTACGGCGAGCTTTCAACCAAGGGAAAGAATAGGAAGGACTTCATTGGTCGCTTAGCAGGAAATGTAACTAAAGTTCTGCGTGACTTTCCGCAAGTCGAAATTCATCCCAAGCATGACCGCATGCATATTGTTTTAAATGGTGCGCCATTTGAACAAGTTGATCAACACTTAAAAAAGGTTTTTGGTATTCAAACCTATTCCCCAACGATTAAGACTGAGAAGACTTTAAAGGATATTGAGGAAACGGCGTTAGCATTAATGAAGGAAACCTATCACGAAGGGATGACTTTTAAGGTTAATACCAAGCGTAGCGATCACCATTTCACTTATGATACCAACGAATTGAATTTAATGGTTGGTGACTATTTGTTTGATCACATGTCCAACCTAAAAGTTGAAATGAAGCATCCCGATATTGTTTTGAGAATTGAAGTTCGTCAAGATGCAGTTTACATTTCTGATGAGTTGCTCCATGGTGCTGGCGGAATGCCGGTTGGAACAGGTGGAAGAGCAGTAATGATGCTTTCTGGTGGAATTGATTCTCCAGTTGCTTCCTACTTAGCATTAAAACGTGGCGTTGACATTGAAATGGTTCATTTTTATAGTCCACCATACACTACTGAGAAGGCTTTGAATAAGGCAAAAGAGCTGACTGGAATTTTGGCAAATTACGCTGGTCGAATTAATTTCATCGCTGTTCCGTTTGCTGAGATTCAAGAAACTATTAAGGAAAAAATTCCTGAAGGTTACTTGATGACAGTTCAACGTCGTTTTATGTTAAGACTTGCTGATTTGATTCGTGAGAAGCGTAAAGATTTAGCGATTTTTAACGGAGAATCTGTTGGTCAGGTTGCTTCACAAACATTGGAATCAATGGCTGCAATTAATGATGTGACGACTACACCTGTCCTTCGTCCTGTTGCAACAATGGATAAGACAGAAATTATCAGTTTAGCTGAAAAAATTGGCACTTTTGATTTGTCAATTCAACCGTTTGAAGATTGCTGTACTATTTTTGCACCACCACGTCCAAAGACAAAACCGAAAATGGATAAAGCACGTGAATATGAAGCTAGACTGGATGTCGATGGTTTGATAGAACGTGCACTTGATGGTATTGAAGTTACACCAATCTATCCAGATGAGAAATTCCTGGCTAATAAAGCTAAGGAAGATACTGCATTACTGTAAAAAACATGCTATAATGGCAACAAAGTAATAATCAAGAGGTATTAATCTTATAAATAGAGAAAGGTCCATTGTTGGTGAAAGACCGAAGGAAGATTAGTTGGTAGCTTGATTGAAAACTGATTAGCTGAACTGGTAGTAAGCTAGTCCGGTGATTTGCCGTTATCATGTTTTAAGAGAGGTAGGACCTAGTCTTACCTAACTTAGGTGGTACCGCGGTTAATTAGATCGTCCTAAACAATTTTTAAATTGTTTAGGACTTTTTTATTGGGAGGAAAAATATGAAAGATTTAGCACCTAAATATGACCCCCGTGAGGTTGAAGAGGGCAGATATCAAAAATGGCTAGATCAAGATTTGTTTAAGCCATCGGGTGACAAAAAGGCACATCCGTATTCAATTGTTATCCCACCTCCAAATGTAACTGGAAAACTGCATTTGGGTCACGCTTGGGATACTGCAATTCAAGATACTTTGATTCGTTATAAGAGAATGCAAGGTTATGACACTTTGTATTTGCCAGGGATGGATCATGCTGGTATTGCTACACAAGCTAAGGTTGAAGCTAAGTTACGTAAACAAGGCAAAAATCGTCATGAAATGGGACGTGAAGCCTTTGTTAAGCAAGTTTGGGACTGGAAAGATGAATATGCTGGAATAATTAAGAGCCAATGGGCTAAGTTAGGCTTGTCACTTGATTATTCCCGTGAGCGCTTTACGCTTGATGAAGGTTTGTCAAAAGCTGTTCGTCGCGTTTTTGTTCAGTTATATAATGAAGGCTTAATTTACCGCGGCGAATATATCATTAACTGGGACCCAGAATTACAGACGGCTTTAAGTGATATCGAAGTTATCCACCAGGATGATCAAGGTGCGTTCTATCATATCAAATATCCATTTGCTGACGGCTCTGGTTTTGTTGAAATTGCAACTACTCGTCCTGAAACAATGTTTGGTGATACTGCTGTTGCAGTTGCTCACGGTGATGAACGCTACAAAGATATCGTTGGTAAAGAATTAGTTTTGCCATTAGTAGGACGTCACATTCCTATTATTGAGGATCAACACGTTGACCCTGAATTTGGAACTGGTTTGGTAAAAATTACACCAGCCCATGATCCTAACGACTTTGCTGTAGGTAATCGTCATAATTTAGAACGAATCAACGTAATGAACGATGACGGTACAATGAATGAGAATGCTGGTAAATATGAAGGCATGGATCGTTTCGAATGCCGTAAAGCAGTAGTCGAGGATTTAAAGAAGCAAGGTTACCTAATTAAAGTTAAGCCAATCGTTCACTCGGTTGGACACTCTGAGCGTTCTGGTGTTCAAGTAGAACCTCGTCTATCAACGCAATGGTTTGTTAAGATGAAGCCATTAGCTGAAGCTGCATTAAAAAATCAGGAAACTGACAATAAGATTACTTTTGTTCCTGAAAGATTTGAGCGTACTTTTAAACAATGGATGGAAAACATCCACGATTGGGTTATTTCTCGTCAGTTATGGTGGGGTCACCAAATTCCAGCTTGGTATAACAAGAAGACTGGTGAAATGTACGTTGGTGAAGAAGCGCCAAAGGACATTGAAAACTGGAACCAAGATCCAGATGTATTAGATACCTGGTTCTCAAGTGCATTATGGCCATTTTCAACGATGGGCTGGCCAGATGAAGATTCAGCTGATTATAAACGTTATTTCCCAACTAATGCTTTGGTTACAGGCTATGACATTTTACCGTTTTGGGTAGCCAGAATGATATTCCAAGGCTTACACTTCACTCATCAACGTCCATTTAAAGATGCTGTCTTTCATGGATTAATCAGGGATGAGCAAGGGCGCAAGATGAGTAAATCATTGGGTAACGGTGTTGACCCAATGGATGTAATTGATGAATATGGTGCCGATGCCCTACGCTGGTTCTTACTTAATGGTACAGCTCCTGGCCAAGACACACGTTATAATCCAAAGCAACTTGCATCTGCTTGGAACTTTATCAATAAGATTTGGAATGCTGCTAGATTCGTAATTATGAATTTACCAGAAGATGCACAACCTGCTCATATGCCAGATACAGCTAAATTTGATTTAGCAGATGGTTGGATTTTTGACCGCCTAAATCATACCGTTAGTGAAGTTATTCGGTTATTTGATGACTATCAATTTGGTGAAGCTGGTCGTGAATTATACAACTTCATTTGGAACGACTTCTGTGACTGGTACATCGAAATGGCCAAAGTAGCTTTGAATGGTAATGATGAAGAATTAAAAGCAAGAAAACAAGATAATTTAATTTGGATTCTTGACCAAATCTTGCGTTTATTACACCCAATTATGCCATTTGTAACTGAAAAGCTTTGGCTCTCAATGCCACACGATGGTGAGTCAATTATGGTGGCTAAATATCCTGAAGCACATGCTGAATTTGAAAATGAGCAAGCGCGTCATGATATGGCTTTCTTGATTGAAATTATCAAGGCAGTTAGAAATATTCGTACCGAAGTAAATGCGCCATTATCATCTTCAATTGACATTATGATTCAACTAGAAGACGCTAAGAATGAAAGAATTTTAACTGATAATGAAGATTACGTTAAGAACTTCTTGCATCCAAAGGAATTGACTATTTCGACCCAAATTGCTGCACCGAAACTTGCTAAAACTGCTGTTATTTCAGGTGCACAAGTCTTTATACCATTAGCTGATTTAGTGAATGTTGATGACGAAATTAAGCGGATGGAAAAGGAAGAAAAGAGTCTTCAAGCTGAAGTTGATCGTTCAACTAAGAAATTAGGCAATCAAGGTTTCGTTGCCCATGCGCCAGAAGAAGTAATCGCTAAAGAAAAAGCTAAGAAAGCTGACTATGAAAGTCAACTCGAAAGTGTACGTCAACGAATTGAAGAATTAAAGAAGGGTGAATAAAATTGTTTTTTACCAACGCTCAAGATGTGATTAAGCACTTATATTCACTTCCTAAACTACATGAAAAAGCTGACCTAACCTATATTAAGCGCGTCTTAAAACTATTAGGAGATCCACAAGATCAGGTGAAAACGATTCATGTTACGGGCACAAATGGTAAAGGATCTACTTCTTATTATTTGAGTAATTTGTTGCAAAAGGCCGGTCAAAAGACTGGCCTTTTTGTTTCACCGTACATCTTTGAGTTTAATGAGCGAATACAATTAAATGGCCAAAATATTAGTAATTCTGAGATGGTTAGAATTGCCAATCTAGTTGAAAAAGCACTCGATCAAATTAGAATCGAAGATCCCAGTTTTGCTTTAGTGACGTTTGAATATGAAGTTATCATTGCTTTCGTTTACTTTGAACAAGTTAAATGCGACTATGCCGTGATTGAAGTTGGAATAGGCGGAGAACATGATAAAACCAATGTTATTACCCCGGAAGTTAGCATCATTACAACTGTTGGACTTGATCACGAAGATATAATTGGTCCCACACTACTTGATATTGCTCGTGAAAAAAGTGGAGTTATCAAAACCAAGCGGCCAGTTGTTCTAGGTAATCTACCTAGAGAAGTAATGCCAATTATTGAGGAGAGTGCTCGCGAAAAAAGTGCTTCAATAAGAAAATTGGGTGAGGACTTTTTCGTTTCGGGTGACCAAAAAATCCATTATAGGGATGCCCAGAAAAACCTATCTTTCAATACTAGGCCAGAAGTTGAGGGCTTTGACATTGCTGTTGCGATTCAAGCATTTTCGCTTTTACATCTTCCTTTAGCGCCTGATGAAATTGAAGATGCGATTAATCAAACTATTATTCCTGGCCGTTATCAAGTATTGCAATCTGAGCCATTAATCATATTAGATGGAGCCCACAATATTCAAGCAATGCAGAACTTACTTAATTTTATTCAGGAGCAAGCACATCTTCGTCATGGCACGGTTCGCATTTTAATGATGATGATGCGTGATAAAGATTTAGACGAGGTTTTCTCATTATTCCAGCCAACAGATCAAGTAGAATTGACAACGATTGATTATCCTCGTGCCGCTAAGAAAAAAGACTTTCCAAATTGGGTTGTGCAGAAGTATCCATATCACGAAAATTGGCAATCAGTCTATAAGCAATTAAAACTTGAAAGTCAAGCAAATGATATACTATTAGTAACAGGATCGTTTTATTTGGTGGGAGAAATTTTACATTTAGAGGAGAACGCCAAAAATGAAAATTAATGGTATTGATGCAGAAATTAACGGTATCCTTTTCGATATGGATGGCTTGCTCGTTAATTCTGAAAATTTGTATTGGAAGGCTAACATTCAAGCCGCTAAAGAAGCAAATTTGGGCATTCCAGATGACACATATCTTAAACTTGTTGGCTCAACCAATAATGATATGCAGGATTTTTACCAAAAGTACTTTTCTGGTGATGAGCAACGTGATCGCTTTATTAAGCGGACCGATGAATTGGTTTGGCAGTGGACGAATGAAGGAAAGTTAATATTACGTCCTGGTGTCCAACAAGCACTTGATTTATTTCAGGAAAAGCAGATACCAATGGCGGTCGTTACAAGTAATACTGAAAATGTAGTAGAGCAGAATTTATGGATGACGGGAATTAGAAATTATTTCCAATTTCACTTGAATTATGATGATGTAAAGAAAAATCATGTAAAGCCTAAACCAGCACCTGATATTTATCTGCTAGCTGCTAAAAAATTAGGAATACCGCGAAATAATATTTTGGCATTTGAGGATTCATCAGCTGGCTTGCAATCTGCTGTTGCTGCTGAAATCAAGTGCATAATGGTACCTGATTTAATTCAAGCAAGCGATAGTGATAAAGAAATTGCTGCAGAAGTTTGCAACGACTTTTTTGCTTTCTTGAAAAAAGTTTAACGCCTTTTTGCGTATTAAATAGTGAAAGGAATGATTTAATGAAATTTATTAAGTCCAGACACTATTTGATAGACACTGATATTGTGATTTTGACTAAGCTGTTTGACCAGCTGAAGAAAGTTGGAATAACTGATTACGATCAGTTAATCAAGAGACTAAATCAGTTGGATATTGTTAGCTTTGACGATTTACTTGAATATTTGTCTGATTTTAAATGTGATGATAAAGTTGCAGTGATGGGCGAAATGGTGCTTGAGCGTTTACGGATGGCTGTCTATGATCGTGATGCAGTGCTGACTTCTAGTAATGAAGTCGGAATGTATTTAACAGACAAGCTGGCTAATCGTAAGCAAGAGGAATTGTGGGCTATTTATATAGATAATAGCAACCACATAATTGCTGAAAAATGTTTGTTCAGAGGCACACTAGATAAGTCTGTGGCCCATCCGCGTGAAATTTTTCGTTGGGCATTGATATATGCATGTGCTGGTGTTTTTGTTGTTCATAACCATCCAAGCGGCAAATTAGTACCATCAAAAAGCGATTTAGAGTTGACCAAGTTGTTGCACAGCGCAAGTGATATGCTACATATCGACTTTTTGGATCATTTTATCGTTGGAAAAGGGCACTATTTAAGCATGCGCGAGCATCAATTGTTTTAAGTTCGTCTTAAAGTTTATACTGCGCTTCTTTTTTAAGTCTGAGTTTATGCTATAATGATTCAAGATTTAGAGACTGCAGTAATAAGGAGAGATTTTCGTGTTTGGATTAGGAGCAAAAAATATTGGTATCGACTTGGGTACAGCAAATACACTTGTCTATATAGAAGGTAAAGGGATAGTTTTAAGAGAACCTTCTGTTGTTGCTAAAAATACTCAAACGGGTGAAGTTATTGCTGTTGGTTCAGAAGCCAAAGAAATGATTGGTAGAACTCCTGGCTCAATTGTTGCTATTCGTCCGATGAAAGATGGAGTAATCGCTGATTACGATACAACTGCTGCAATGCTTAAATATTTCATGGAAAAGACTGTGGGTAATTCAAAGCCTGCTGCTATGATCTGTGTGCCTTCAGGTGTAACAGAAGTTGAAAAGAGAGCAGTTATTGACGCGGCTAGAGTTGCAGGTGCACGTGAAGCATACGTGATTGAAGAACCATTTGCAGCAGCTATTGGTGCTGGTCTTCCTGTTATGGATCCAACCGGCTCAATGGTAGTTGATATTGGTGGTGGAACTACTGATGTTGCAACTATTTCATTAGGTGGTATTGTATCCTCCCGTTCTACTAGAATGGCAGGAGATAAGTTCAATAGTGCAATTGCAACTTACATTCACCAAAACTACAATTTATTAATTGGTGAACGAACTGCTGAAACAATTAAGATTCAGATTGCTTCTGCTTCAGTTGAAAAGGCAAAAGAAATTGAATCAATGAATATCCGTGGTCGTGATCTTGTAACAGGATTGCCAAAATCAATTGATATTGAGGCAGTAGATGTTTCAAAGGCAATTCAAGAAGTAGTTCAAAATATTATTGTAGCAATTAAAGAAACTTTGGAAGAGACATCTCCAGAAATTGCTGCTGATGTTATCGATCATGGTATTGTGTTAACTGGTGGTGGAGCTCTTTTAAAGAACTTACCAGAAGTTATTTCAGACGCTACTAAAGTTCCAGTCTTTATTGCTCAAGATCCACTTGATTGTGTTGCAATTGGTACCGGTGAATCTCTCAAAAATATTGAAGTTATGCGTAAGAGACGTTAATTTGGAGACCGGCGTAAAAGCCGGTCTTTTTCTATTAACTTTTAAATTAGGAAGATAGTAGTAGATGAAAAAATTTCTCAAAAACAAAAAGTTATTGACGATTTTTGTGCTAGTTATTTTAGTTTTAAGTATGTTATCTATTTCCGTTCGCTTACGTAATAAGAGAGAATCACCTTTCTTAGTTCAAAAAATTGGTAATGATACAGTTTCTATTGTTACTAGGGTAGTTAACTGGCCAATAAATTTAGTTTCTAATGGCGTTGCCAACGTTGAGGACTTGTTTAATGCTCAAGCTGAAAATGATCACTTGAAAAAGCAAATTGATAACTTGGCTCAAACTAAAGCTCGTAATAGTTCACTTGAATCTGAAAATACGCAATTAAAGCAGGCGTTAGAATTAAAGAAAACCCTAACTGACTATACTATTATTAACGGTTCGGTAATTTCACGTGCTGCAGATACTTGGTCTGATTTATTAATCATCGATCAAGGATCAAGAGCGGGTGTCAGAAAAAACATGCCGGTTATGTCAGGTAAAGGGGTTATCGGACGTGTAGTAGAAGTAAACAGTACTACCTCTAAAGTTGAATTGATTACTACAACTGATAAATCAACAAATAAGTTTGCTGTTGAAGCAGATGCAGACAATGGTAAAAAGGTTCATGGGGTAATATCTGTTACTAGCAATAATCAATTGGCATTTACTCAAGTTGTTGATGGTCAAAAGTTAAAAAAGGGTACGCGTGTTTATACTAGTGGTATGGGTGGTTTATCACCAAAAGGATTATTAGTAGGTACAGTTAAGAAAACAACGCGTGATACGTTTGGACTATCTGATGTTGTTGAAATTCAACCTGCAGGAAATCTTAATGATCCATCTGTTGTGTCTGTAATCAAAAGAAAGGTTGAAGAGTAATGGCAGAATTACGTCGATGGTATGTTGCCATTGCCTTATTTATGGCACTAATTTTAGATGGAGTATTAGCCTTTAATTTACAGACTTTTATTTTTCATCAAAGTTTTTCTGGAAGCTGTTGGTTAACAGTTATTGGAATTACTTTAATAGCATTATGTGATGATAAAAATGACGCGAATATCTGGCTTTGTTTGGGATTAGGAGTAATAGCAG
>SKEH01000420.1_pt1 | contig 26864 bp, 39 predicted proteins | sample 4826571 | NCBI WGS metagenome assembly SKEH01 (sample SAMN11008814, study PRJNA524170) | human gut metagenome | biome: Human fecal sample; material: Feces; isolation source: fecal sample from pouch patient p29 | host: Homo sapiens | place: Israel: Tel-Aviv | collected 2016-09-14 | reverse complement strand
CATTAATACCTTTAAGTTACCAAAATCAGGTAATTATCACATACATTTAAGTGACAGGGTTTTATCCTTAGATAAGACTTTTGAATTTGTTAAAGAAGCAATTAGTAAAAATGATTTCTTGATGTATGCAGTAAATCTTAAATCTAATATCTATAAAGTACAAGGTAATACGGCATATACACACAGAGGTCGCATTTATACTAATATGCTAGATGGTATTTCAAGTTCCAATTTTGATAATGTAACACTTAACCTAAACAGTTCAGGTTCTAATATAGAGAAATTAGGTTATGTATACAACGTGAGAACAGGTAAAGCTTTCTTACTTGATGAAAGGTGGGATTCTTCTGCGTATTCCAGTATAGATGGAATATTTAAAGGCCCTTTATCTATTACAAAATACAATAATAAAATTTATATTATGACTAGCAGTTATTCATTTGGATTATTAGTTAAAGGTAGTAATGAAACTAATTTTATTAGTGATATAGACTACAAAGACGGTGATACTTTAGCGTTTGCCTTATACAAAGAAAGAGATAACACACAATCTCAGGAAGCTACTACAGAAGATGTAGCAGAATTTTTCAAGAAAAATATTGTTGCAGTTGAATAGTTGGGAACAATTAATAATATCTAAGAAGATAGGTAATATATGGAATTACTCTATGAGAAGTTGGCGGAATCAATAACACTACAACACTTAACTGATATAACAATAACCTATTTTCTCTGCATACTTTTAATTGTATTAGATACTACAGTTAGAATTTATGTAGAGATATGGAATTACAATGAATTTACTAAAAGAGGTCATGGGTTCTTGCCACTTATCACGGGTTTTTTCCTTGCGTGGCGACCCGTAGAAGTTAGAGAAGGGCATTTCAAACGATTCCTAGTGAGTAAAAATTTGCGCGAAGGGTTATATAGCAAGATGTTATTCTATCCGTGTTGCTTAACTCTTAGTGCCTTGGTTATGCTTGCTCCCGATTTTTCTATCCCGCTTTTAAATGTTGATGTTGATATTTTAACCGCTCACATTTTAATGTATATTCCTGTGTTCCAAGAATCGGTATCTATCATAGAATCGTGGCAACAAACAAATAGTAAAATATTTAAAATCAGCAATGATTCTATTAAGTATGTTATTAAAATTATTACTGGGCGGGGTTAAATACTCCGCCAATTTTTCAAAGAAAGGCGGGAGATAATGAATTGGTTTAAGACTATGATGACAGAAAACGGGGAAATGTCTTTAACCCGCTTTTTAGCATTTGCAAGTTTTGTAGCCTTTGTTATTTTTACTTGCTTAGTTGTTTATATGGTGTATGTGAAAGACAACTACAACATTGAGTGGTATTCTACGTTGACTACTGCTACAATGGGTGGCACTTTTATTCAGCCTGTAAACAAAGCTATTAATTCTATTTTTAATACTAAAAAAGGCTCGTATGAAGTAAATAGTGACGGAGAAAAAGTCGCAGAAGGGTATGAAGATAAGAAATGATACAGATTACTTTAGAAGATTTCAAAAAAATGTGTTCCAATGCAGTAGGCTATGTAAATAAAGTCTACTTACATTGGACAGGGGTAGGCTATGATTCTATTAATCACCCTGATTACCATGTAGTAATTGGCAAAAACGGGGAATTATATGTTCCTGATTATGATTTAACTATCAAACGCGACCATACTTATATGCGTAATAGCCATGCTATTGGTATTGCTCTTGCGTGTTGTGGCGATGATTCTATCGGCGAAAATAATTTAGGTGCTGAACCACCTACTAAAGCACAATTAAACGCTTTAGCACAAGTAGTAGCAGTTGCCTGCATTAATATTGGTATTCCTTTAGATATTCAACACGTTATGACGCACGCAGAAGCGGCGGACAACAAAGACGGGTTAGATTTATACTACAATGACTACACAGGCTATCCAAACAATACCTATGGTCCTGATTCCAATGTACAACGTTGGGACTTATTAGTCATTCGTGAAGGCGATGAACGTTGGAGCGGGGGAGATAACATTCGTGGCAATGCTAGATTCTATGCTCATGATTGGGGTTGCACTTACATTTAAAGGAGATTAATATGTATGGAATTACTCAAAGACTTACGAAGAAAATCTTTATTCCTATTCTTTGCTTTGTTATTGGTACCTTCATTGGCTATGGCGGAACAAGAGTTATCGACCACTACATCACAGGAAGTACAAAGTCCTACACAGAAGACAGTAACAATGGACTACAACACTTACAAAACACTAAAACAGAACTCCAACGAAGCATTGAGTATTCTGAAAGCGTCAAAAACAACATTGACCGAAGCACAGAATACAATGGTCGAGCAAGAGAAATTATTGAACAAATTGAAAGAAACCAACAATCTACAAGCACAAGAATTGATGAAAGCAAAGGAAACGTCAACGAAGCAATTAGAAAGCTTGAAGAGAACCGAAGAATCTTTGAACAGGTCGATAGAAAGTTACAAGAACCTTCAACACAAGTACAAAGTGAAGAAACGGCAAAATAGAACGATTGCTATTTTAAGTAGTATTGCTATAGTAGGTGCAGTATGGGTAGCTTCCAAGTAATAGAATATATTCTCCGCCAATTTTTCGCGTTTATAGTGTATGCTTTCTGCTATATTACAAACCCTATTGTGGTTTTATTCTGTGATGAGTATGGCAATTTACCTAAATATTTTAGGTTGTGGCAAACGTATGATAACTGCCTTGATGTAGAATGGTTGATTACAGAAAAATGCGTACCTAAAATATTTAGGTATGACTTTAATAAGCACTATAAATATCACCTTGAAGATAAAACTGACGGGAAGTTAATAGCAGGATATGTAGATTTAATTGACCCGAATTTTTCTACTGTAGAAAGAATTCAACGTTATTTTTGTAGGTTATTGTGGCTATGTAGAAATAATGCGTATGGGTTTAGATACTACATTTTTGGTAAAGAAGTAAATGCTTTAACTGCTAAACTAACTCATCAAAGCGATTATGGTATTACTGTAAAAGCTAGTAATGCTTTTTGCTATAAGTATGCTATCCCGTGGCTTTATATCGAATTAAAAAAAGGCGGGAGAATATATTTCAAGAAAGAATTTATACTAGATATTTTTATTGGGTATAAAATTCAGTCTTTACCTTATCTAAACGATGTACATAGATGTATGTTAGCTTTTAGATTTTCACCTTTCCGCTCTAAAAAATAATATCTTAATTGAGTACATACATAATCTGTATGTACTCTTTTTATATCGAAAAAATTAATACTTGCATTATGTGTAAAAGTGTGTTATTATGATGATGTAGCAATAAATAGCTACTATCTTATAGTTAAAGAAAGTGAGAAATGAAAAATGAAAACTGTTGATTTTAATCTATCCTATGAAGAGATTGAAGAAAATTTGAATTGTTTGAGCAAGGCTGAGTTGCTAGACATCGTATATGATGAAACCTTTAACAATGCGTATGATGAAATGAATAGCAAGTTTAAAATGAACCATAACGCGTTAATAGATAACGCTAATACAGTAGCTACGAAAGCGCTTGAAAGCGTTGAGCATATGTCTTGTAATGAGTTAGTAGAATATATCAAAAACGAATTTATGTAGAATGTCCACTATGAGAGTACATCATTTTGATGTACTCTTTTATCTTTATTCACGATTTTATGTAAATTTATTCCACCCCGATTTTATCCAAAATCGAATATTTTAGATTGAGCATATCGAAAATTTTCTAAAATTTAAAATTTTGACCTATAAGGCTCGTTTAAAAATTGCCTAGATAGATTTCACCTAAAAATAGTTAGAAGCACCTTAGCGATTAAAATTGACCCCTTAATTTAGAAATGAAGATTAAATTATCACTCCGATTTTTATTCTAAATCTGAAAATTAAATTTTGACCTAAAAATTTCAAAAACATAGGTCGCTATTTTAAGCCTTTTGACAGAGTTTTATATATCCCCTATAATATATAAACAATATCACGCGCGCGTGCGCGCCCACGCGTGCGCGTCTATGATAATATAAATATTACGTGTGTAGTATTACATAAGTAATAGCTACATAATAAATATTATGTAAGTATTAAGAATATTATTAAAATTATTTAGAATTATTATCCCTATCCTTCTATACTACGTATAGAAGAATAGTGATAATGTCAGAAAAGACATTTGTCCACTGGTAGTAGACAAATAGAAATATTCAGATTAATCAATATAGACCTCGCTACGCTCGGTAGTTCGTCACTTCGTTCCTCACCACCCATTAAATTCAGAAATTATTCGCGGGAGATTTTAACCATGAAATGTAGAATACAAACAGGTAACAGATTACTTTTAATTGAAGATGATAGTTGCACGCTCGCCCAAATTAAGGAGCAACTCACTTTTGACAACCCAAAATATTTGCAAGCCGTGAAATACAGTAGGTGGCAAAATGTCCGTATACCGAAGACACTAAAATATTTTAATCGGGTCGAAGAAGGCATTTTACTTCCTTATGGGTTTGATGTATCATCTTTCTATGACGAATTTATCTACGAAGATTACTACCCTGAAGGTACTGAAGTTGAATTCCCTAAGTTTAAATTCACTTTGAGAGAAGCACAACAGGAAGCTGAAAATGAATATTTATCCAACAACAATGGCTTTGATAAAAGAAAAGGTCTTGTGGTAATGAACACAGGGGTCGGAAAGACTATAACTGCACTGAGTATAGCTAGTAAGTTAAATCAACGCACCTTAGTTTTATTACACAAGAACGATTTAATTCGTTCATGGTCTAAAGACTATAGCGATGTGTTTGATACCGATGAGCCTATTGGTCTTATTCAAGGCAAAAATAGAAAAATCGGGAAGTATGTTACTTTAGCTACTGTACAAACGTTATATAGAATGAGTGAAGAAGAGTTAGAAGAATTTACATCAATGTTTGGGTTAGTGGTCGGCGATGAATGTCACAGAAGTTCCGCGCCTATGTTTAGTGTTGTAGACAAATTTAACTCTCAATACAAGTTAGGTTTAACTGCTACATTAGAACGTAGTGACGGGTTATCTCATGTCATAAAATTATATTTCGGGGAAGTATGTTATAAGTATGAAGCTAAGGCAGATGATACAAATATCTTGCCTGTTGATGTGTACATTAGAGAAGTACCTACTCATTTAGACCCGATTTTTAATGTTAAGGTTATACCTGAACAGTACGATTACGAAGGAAATGTGATTGCACAAGAAGGGTTAATTTGTCACTATGTAACAAGTGATAATGTTCCAACAAAAAGCGGGCAACGTAGGTATTCATCTATTGCAGGCGCACCTAAAAAGATAGATTACTCTTTAGCTAATCTTGATTCGGAAATTTTGTCCTCTACAGAAACACAAAGAAAAATTTGTGATGATATTTACAAAGAATATAAAAACGGGGAAAGTTGCGTAGTATTCTTTAAACAGAAACAATTCTGTAACGATTATAAGGAACTACTCATGAAACGTTATAACATTCCTGAAGAAAAAATCGGGGTGTATAATGGGAATAATTCTGATGAGTTAAATGATGAAGTTTTAACTAAAGCAGAAAACGGGGAAGTAGTGATTACTTTAACTACCTATAGTAAATGTAGTGAGGGTACTAACTGTAAGCGTTGGAGCGTAGCTTTCTTATGTAGCAGTATGAAAGACGGGAAAGTTGTAGAGCAAGCAGTAGGTCGTGTACGAAGAACTGAAGCGGGAAAAAGTCCGCGGGCAAAAGTATATGATTATCACTTTAGCAACACCGCAGTTTTCTGTAATCATTTAAGTAATAGGTTAGCACGATATAGAAAGCTTGATTTTACAATTCACAATAAGAATATGTCCACTCGTAGAAGACAAAGTCCACTCACAGAAGACAAGTCTAAATTTAAACTGAAGTCGGTATTTAGCAAAGGGTTCTGATTTTACCCTTTGCTATTTATTTGCTATAATATGTTTACAGTTACTATGTATCTTTAATTAAGAAAGAGGTAAAGAAAATGGCTTTATTTAAAAAGAAAGCAACAAACGTTACAAAAGGTAATTTTAAAAAAGAAGAAGGCTTCACAGAAAAACAGATTGAAAAAGCCGTAGAAGAATATAATGATATTTCTACTATGATGAAGAAATATGAAACCCGTAAAAAAGAATTGGCGGGAATTATTAAAGAGTATGCTATGAAGAATGGTACTGCTACTGATACAGGCTTTATTCTTGAAAATAGTAAATTCCAATATGGTGCTACTATTCCTAAATCTGTAAAGATTAAAGAAGACGCTCCTGAAATTTTGATTAATGACGGTCATGCTGACATTGTAACAGAAAAAATCATGCATGAAGTTGATGAAAAAGCGCTTCAAAAATTGTATGAAACAGGGGAAGTTACAGGCGAATATGTTCAATCTTTATTCGATGTAAAAGAAGGTTCTCCTCGTATCTTTGTTAAAGCTATTGTTGAAGAAGAAATGGTTGATATTAAGAAAGTAGCTAGTAAGAAAAAAGGGCGCGAATAAATGTTACAGAAAAATAGAGAAGGTACTAAGACAACATTAAAGAATGGTGTTACAGTAGAATTATTCCCTATTAGTGAGTTAGCAGATTATTTAGGTAGAACTACACAGACTGTCCGTAAATGGGAGTTGAGCGGGGTTCTACCTAATACCCTGTTTAGAAATAAAAGAGGTTATCGTTTATATACCCGTGAACAGATAATGCTAATCGGGAAAATCGCTGAAGAAACTAAATTAATGACGGGTAGACAATACTCTAAGATTAAGTTTAGTAAGCTTGTAAAAGAAGAGTTAGCAAAGTTAAATTTGAAGTACACTACATAAATACAAATGTCCACTACAGGAAGACAAGGAGAAAAGAACATGGCAACAAAGAATCCTTTAAGAAAGAAAATCACTACAACAAAATCTATCAATGCTAGTGTTAAAAATAGCGCGGGAGAAGTACCTGTTAAGGAATTTGAAGAAAAGACTACTACCACATCAAATAATACTATTACTGTAGCGGTAGGGGTTACAAAAAACATGGGCAATTATGAAAGCCTACGTGTTGATGTAGCTTTTACAGGCGAATTTACAGATAGAGAAGCTACATTTGAAGAAGCAAAAAATTGGGTAGTAGAAAAGCTAGAAGAAACAGTAGAAGAGATTTTAGGTGAAGAGTAATGAAAGTTAGTAAAGAATTACTAGATTCATTCCGTGAGAGTAGAAATCAGGTCACAGAATTCTATGAAGAGCATAAAAAGAATAGGCAACTTGGCGCGAAAAAAGCGGGGTTGACGAAAAGACAAAGTTTTTTAAAGAAGTATGAAGACCTAGAAAATACAATAGAGGAATTTAATTCTAATGATTTAGTGTACTACTTTGAAACAAAATCACAGGAAGCTAATAAACCTTATATTGTAGCTAACATGGCTAAAGATTCTAAGATTATGAAACGTTTACAAAAAGACTTTTCAAATGAAGAAATTTTAGTGATGATAGAATTTCTATTCTTTTCAGGTCAAACCTATCTAACAGACCCCTCAATTAATGTAATGGCTAGTTCTTGGATAAATACAATTAAGAATGACGCTAATAAATGGCTAAATGGGGAATTCGACCCTACTAAATCTAAAACTTCTAAGAAGAAAATGATTAAGAAGGTTAGAGAATTTAAGCGTGACGATAATGAAGACATTGTAGAAATTGGCGGGGGTTGGAATTAATGCGACCAAAGAGAAAATCTATTAGTTCTGAATCTCTAAACCTTATAGGTATTCCTAAAAAATTTCACAATGCAAAATTAGATGATGTATCAGAAAAAACAAAATCGAGGAAAAATTTGAAAGAGTTTGTTAGAAAGTACATTGAAGATTTAGAAAATTGGAAACTAGAAAAAGGCATTTTCTTTTTCGGGAGTAATGGGGTAGGTAAAACATATTTATCCTCAATTATTCTTAAACACGCTTATATTTGTAGGTATACTTGTTATCGAATTACTTTCGCGAATTATTCTGATTTATATACTAGAGTTTGGAGCGGGAGAAGTTTAGATGAGAAAACAGAATTAGAAGAAAAGCTATATCAGTATAAGGGTTGTGAAATTCTTGTATTAGAAGAAATCGGGAAGAATATTGATTCCACTATCTCAACTCCGATTTTAGAAGACCTATTACGATATAGAGAAGATAAAGGTTTAATTACTATCATCTGTACCAATATGACATTAGACGGGGTAAAAGAATTATACGGGGAAAGTGTATGTTCCTTAATTAAAGGTGCTACTGTTCCAATTAAAATCGTTGGCGATGATTTTAGGGGTTAGATATGTTGCATGGAGATATTTCAAATATAACTAACTACAGTTCCATAGGTATTCGTATCGAAGATACAATACTTTCACCACCAAATAAAAATATCTTTAAAGCAGATTATAACGAACCTAAAGTGCATAAAAGCGGGGTTAAGTTATCCCGCTTTATATTCAATAGAACACCTTATACGTGTGATTTAGTTGTAAGTAAAGAATGGCTAGATAGGTACTATGGCGATAAGCTTTATGATTTGCTTAATGAAATCGGTGTAATGTACAATGATATACATATTATCCCTTCAGAAAAAGAAGTAGATATTCTTTTAAGAACGGGAGATTTAGAGATGTATGTAGATGAAAATGAAGAGCGAAGAAATGCTATTTATGGAAATGCATACAGTATAAGTAATTTGAGTGATGTATTAAGGCGGTATTAAATGAATTTAGATAATCTGTTTATCTCTAAGTTGCTAGAAACAAAAGACCTAGCAATGGTTCGAGAAAACCGCATAGATGAAAAGTTTTTATATGGCGAAACAAAAAGCGCGTATAGATTTATTTGTGAAAGTATGCTCAAAACAGGTGAAGTACCTACAGAGCGTGCTTTTAAATCTAAATTCCCTAACTACGAATTAGAAAAATTTGAAGGAAAAGTCGGAACAGAAGAAGGCTTAAAGTATTGGCTAGAAGAATTAAGAAATCGGAAAAGACAAGATTCAATGGCTGATAGTATAGAGAAATGTTCCGATTTAATTTCAGAAGGGAATGTAGAAGAAGCTTTATCTCAAATATCGAAAGATATTACATGGATAAAAACTGAAGTTGAATATACAGAAAATGTAGGTTTAGCTGATAATATAGAAGCGCGTAAAAAACGCTATTTAGAAGGCAAGATGAATAAAGGGGTTGTAGGAATTCCTACAGGCTTCCCTTTGTTAGATTATCTATTGAAAGGATTTGAAAAAGAATCATTAGTTACAATCATCGGGAAAACTGGTGTGGGCAAGACTTGGGCAGAAGTTTTATTCGGGGCAAATGCAGTCATTGACGGGTATAAAGTATTACACTTTGTAACAGAAATGGGTGTAGAAGCTATGAGAGATAGATATGAAATGGCTATCTATGCTTTAACTGTTGGCGCTATGGACTACTCAAAATTTAAGAGTAGAACCCTAGATGAGAAAGCTGAAGCAAGGTATTTTAAATTCCTTGAAGAAGATTTACAAGATTACGATAACTTCCAACTCATTACAGGGGAATCCCCTATGCAAATCGCGGGAGAAATAGAGAAGTATAAACCTGATATAGTGTTTATAGATGGGGTATACTTGATGAATGATGATAGAAAATCTAATACAGATACAGAGAAGGTCTATCATATCACCGCTGATTTAAAAAGAATCGCGAAAAACTATAAAATACCTATTGTGATAAATTCGCAGGCAGATAAAAGCACAAGTACAAAAACAGGACCCGAATTAGAGAATATCTCTTATGCTCAATCTATTGGTCGAGATAGTGATGTTGTTATGGCAGTATATAGAACAGAAATGATGTATACTGATAAAGAAATGGGTCTGAAAGTGTTAAAAAATCGCGAAGGCACAACAGGCAAGTTATTAATATCTTGGGACTTCTCCGATATGCAGTTTAAACAAATATATTTTGAAAAAGATAGCGGGGAAGTAGTAGAAGACGGAAATGAAGAAGCAATTCAAGAAGTAAATGAAAGCGAAGGTTTAGTAGAAATTGAGTAAACCATTTAATAAAGGTTATATACCTACTACAACTAACTTAACACATGAACAGATTGAAGACCTTTTAGAAAATGTTTTAGAAGTACCTAAAATGAATTCATGGAAGGGTGACAAGATACAATTTTGTTGCCCTGTCCATAATGAATCTAACCCCTCTATGGGAATTAATGCTGATTTAGAAGGCAAACAAGTTTGTCATTGTTTTAGTTGTGGCTTTAGTGGTTCTCTTCCGTGGCTTTTATTTAAAGCTAAAGAAGATAAGTTTAAATCGTATGGAGAAGCTATTCACTACTTTAATAAACGCTATAATGTAAATTTCGGTTCTGAAGAACGCGAAAGAAAGAAAATTAGTGTAAAACGATATGGCGAGCAAGTAGAAGAAAAATCGGAAACTGAATTGCCTGTTATATCTAAAGTAAAACTAGCGCCTTTTAAAAGCGGGAAAGAAACATTTAAAGCGTTCTATGATAAAGGCTTTAATAATGATGATGTAAAGAAGTATATGATAGGTCGAGATTTAGATAATAAGACTTATACTATGCCTGTATTTAATCAAAATAAAGAATTAGTCGGAATTATAGGTCGATTTGTAAAGAAAATGCCACATAATCACCGCTTCCATATTTATGATAACTTCCGCAAGGGAGATACTGTATATGGGTTAGACCATTATTTACCTTCACAAGATACTGTTATAGTAGTAGAATCTCAAACAGATTGTATGATGTTACATAAATGGGGAGTACATAACGTTGTAGCCTTAATGGGTGGCACAATTAGTAGAAAGCAAGTAGACATAATTTTTAAGCTAGGTTCAAAAGTCTTACTTTTAGCTGATAATGATAAAGGCGGAAAAATTTTGATGAATTTAGCTAAAAAAATGTTCAAGAATAAATGTCGAATGTTACCTTTTACCTACCCAACACGTGGAAAAGACCCGATAGAATGGGGAAAAGAAGCCACGTTAGAATGTATAAAAAATGCGGGGAAAGTGAAAACCTCTAAATATAGGTATTTTACATAATTAAGTTTATGTGATATATTAATTTCGAGCAGAAAAGCTCAATATTATTACCCTTATTAAAAAGAAAAGGAGAAGACAGAAAATGTCACTATTCAGTAAAGGCTACAAAGCAGTAGCCAAAGAGCAAGAAAGACAAGAAGCAATTAAGGAATCTTTAGGCAGACGCTTAAACCAATTCTTTTTATCTCCTAAAGGTGATACTGAAGCTTCTGTAATTTTCTTGACTACAGAACCTATTACTTTTAAAGCGTACAACGTTAAGAAAATGTCTAATTCAGGCAAAGAATACTATGACATGGTTGTATGTACGAATGAAGCAAAGCAAAACGATAAGTATGGTTCTAAACCTTCCTTCAAAGGCGCTTTCTTGATTTTTGATACCCGCCCTGTAAACTACACCGCACAAGACGGGAAAGAAGTAAATAAAGACGGGCAAGTTAGATTGTATATCACAGGTATTACAAACCTTCCTAAGTTAGAACGTTGTGAATCTAAATGGGGTCTAGCTGATTATGTTTGGGAAATCTCCCGTACAGGCACAGGCAAGTCCGTATCTTATAGTTTTGACCGCGGGGAAAAATTAGCTGATACTGATTATGCTGATAAAGATTTTGTAGCTGAATTGCCAAAGACGTTATCTGAAGAATTCGGTGACGATTTTGAAGCATTACTAGAAGACCAACTCATGCAGTTTACGGAAAACCCGCCTAAGCATGAAACATCTAATTCTGATTATGATGAAGATGAAGATGAAGAAGATGAATCTTTGGTAAACGTTGAAGATGAAGAAGACGAAGAGCCAAAGAAAAAATCTGTAGTTAAAAAATCGGTAGTATCTGTTATCAAAAAGAAAAAACGATAATAGTTATTATATAAACGTTTGAAAATGCTTATTTAATATTAAAGGAGAAACAAAAAATGGCAGTAAACAAACAAGAATTTGTAGCACAATTAGCAGTAAAAATGGGTACAACTAAGGTACAAGCAGAAAAAGCTTTGAGTGATGTTATCCAAACTATTAAAGATTTAACTGCTCAAAAAGGTGGTGTATCTTTCGTAGGCTTCGGTAAATTTGAAGTAAAAGAACGCGCTGAACGTAAAGGTCGCAACCCTCAAACAGGCGCTGAAATTACTATTCCTGCTTCTAAAACTGTAACATTCAAAGCAGGTAAAGAATTCAAAGACCTAGTAAAATAATTTAAGAAGTAGATAATTTTAATACGCACACTAGATTATAATACATCACAAACAGAATTAATCTTATCATCAAATAGCCACTAATTAGGTTTAGTGGCTATTTTCTTTAATTAGAGGTATGTGATATAATATGAGTGTAGCAAAATGTAGCAAGTATTGTAGCCATAGGTGAGTGTAACTCACATCTAAGGAGTTGAAAAATGTATAACTTATTTAACAAACCTACGCGGGAACATTCTATTATAGTAGATACTGTATCGAAGTTAAAAAAATTGGCGGAGAAATTAAATCACGTTCAAGAATTCGCTTTCGATACAGAAACCAATACTTTACAAGTTGCGGGAGAAAATAGAGAGTTTATCTGTGTAGGTATTTCTATTTCATGGGGCAGATTTAATAACTATTATATCTCTATGGGTCATAGGCGAGTTGAAGACTATAAAAGAAATTTAAGTATTGAAGTAGTCCAAGAATATTTACAACCGATTTTTAATCGTGAAGATGTTAGAATTATAGGTCATAACTTAAAGTATGATATGCACGTATTAAAGAGAATTGGTATTTCTATTGCTACAAAAGATTTCTTTGATACGATGTTAGCAAGTTGGCTATTAGATGAAAATACACCTAATGGGTTGAAGCAGATTACAAGTGATAACTTAAATATTCCACAAACACATTTTGCAGAGGTTATTAATAGTGTACCTGCTGAAGTTAAAAAAGAATTCGGTCTAAAAGCTACAAATAAAGCTACGTTTGATTTAACATTAATAGATGAATCGGCTTTCTATGCTTTAGATGACCCGTTCTATACATACTACAACTATATGTATCTTCTTGATGAATTAGAAAAAGACGGAATGGATAAAATCTATTTTAAAAAGATGATTCCATTCATGATTGTATTATTCAATATGGAAGAACGCGGGATAACAGTAGATAGAGAAGCTTTAGATGAAATGAATGTAAACATTACTAAAGATATGGAAAACCTTCTCTATGATATGACTGAAATTCTAGGTGTAGAATTTAACCCTAATAGTAACCAACAATTACAAGCTATATTGTTTGGCTATGTAAAAGATATTAAAAAGCCTGATGAAGTAAACCCTAAGAAAGGTATTTCTCCAATTCAAGAAATTAGAGAAAAATACGAAGGCAAGAAAAATTGGACTGAAGAAAAAATTCAGAAAAAAATCGCTGACCTATGGGCGAAGTATGATGAAACTATAGGTGAGTGGAAAGTCTTTGTAGAAAATGGCTTTGACTTTAAACCTACTTCTACTACAAGTGCAGGCGCACCAAGTACAGATAGCGCTAGTCTTTGGACTTTATCTCATAAAGAGTACAAAGTAAAAAGAAAGCGGGAAGGTGTAGAATTCTGTAGTTTACTATTAGAGTACAAACGATTAGCAAAATTAAAATCTGCATTTATTGACGGGTTAGAAAGTCAATTATATGATGATGGGAAAGCACATTGTAGCTTCAATCAGATAGGTACAACTAGCGGGAGGATTTCTTGTTCCTCACCTAACCTTCAACAATTACCAAAGGCGCATGGTGATGAAGACAATTACGCTATCCGTAAATTATTTATTGGTAGTATCGACCCTGTAACAAAAAAGCGCAAGAAAATTATTGCAGTCGATTATTCAAACCTTGAAATTAGATGTACTGCTCATTTAAGTGGTGACCCTTTGTTATTAGATATGTTCGCGCACGGGAAAGATATTCATGGTACTACTGCTATTAATATGTTTGAATTGACTGATTGTGATGATAAATCGGTTAAGCAAAAACACCCTGACCTCAGACAGGCAGCGAAGGTACTTAACTTCCTTCTTATTTATGGTGGAAGTGCTAGTGCTTTGTATGATTCTCTGAAATATGATAGAAGCGCTCCTATTGATTTAGGTGATAAAGAACATTTAGCAAAATACAAAAAATTCGGTGTAAAAAACGGGGTTGATGTAGCGCAAGTATATATTGATAAATACTTCGATAGTTATAAAGGTGTAGCACAAATGATTCGCGAAAATAAAAAATTCGCGCGAAAACATGGCTTTGTTTATACCATTATAAAAAGAAAAAGACGCTTAGAAGGTATCAATAGTAGTGATAATAAAATTCGCTCCTATTGTGAACGTTTAGCAACCAACGCACGAGTACAAGGTACTGCTTCAGATATTGTATCATCTGCACAAGTACGATTAGAAAATGACCCGTGGTTTGAAGAACATCGTTGTTATATGCTTGTTCAAGTCCACGATGAGGTTGTGTATGAATGTCCTGAAGAATATGTAGAAGAAGCTGAAGAAAGAATTAAAGCTATTATGGCAAAACCTTTTGGGGAAAATGTATCTTTGAAAGTAGAGTTAAAGGCGGATTCAGATAGCGGGGACTCCTACATCGAAGCCAAGTAGAGGTGATAAAATGAAAGAATTTAATGTACAAATATTATTTAGCGGTCTTGTAAATATTACTGTAGAAGCTGAAACTGAAGATGAAGCCGTAGAATGGGCGGAAGAAAATTTTTATAATGAAGCTTGTATAGAAGACAGTAATATTGATGAAGCATACGTAACAAGTGAAAGGGATATTTGATTATGGCTAAAGTTAAAAAAGGGGTTGGGGTTAATACAACTCCTTCCGTATCTCCTGAAATGCAAAAATTAATTGAAAGCATGAATAAAAAATTCGGGGCAAATGCAGTTAGAGTAGGTATAGCAGAGAACCAACAAAAGAGAGAATTTATCTCTACAGGTATTCTTCAACTTGACGCAGATTTAAACGGGGGAATTCCTGTTGGGCGCGTTACAGAAATTAGCGGAGAAAATCATACAGGCAAAAGTACATTAGCATTACATATCATGGCTGAAGCACAAAAGAAAGGTCTTATGTGTGGCTTAATTGATGTAGAAGGTACTTCTGATGATATTGATTATATGAACGCTTGTGGAATTGATTCTAGCAATTTATTAATCAGTAACCCTGCTAGTTTAGAAGAAGCTTTGGCGATTGCTGAAATGTGGCAAAAAAGCGGTGAGATACAAGTTTGTATGTTTGATAGTATAGCTTCTAGTTTAGCTACTCAAACAATTCTTGACGCTGAAATTGGCGAAAGTAGAAGAATGGGTACACCTCAACAAGAGTTAGCAGAATACTTTATCAAGTATCAAATGGCTAATAACAAATTAGCGCGAGAAGGTAAGAAGCCTTTCACCTTAATTGTTATTAATCAACTTAGAAGTAAAATCGGGGCATATGGTGACCCTGACTATACACCCGGTGGCAGGGCGAAAGAGTTTGCTTATTCAGTTAGATTACGTTTAAGAAAAGGTGATTGGATAAAAGAAAAAGATAACATCGTAGGGCAGATTACAAAGTATAAGATTGATAAGAATAAATTAGGTATTCCTTATCGTAGTGGCGAAGTTGATTTCTACTTTGATGAAAATAATTCCGCGGGAGTTCCTGCTTTAAACTATGATGTATTTAAAGATATGGTCTTAGTTGGAGTTGTATCAGGAGTTATCTCAAAAAGTGGCGGGTGGTATAGTTACCACGATTTAGAAAAAATTCAAGGCTTAGACAAATTCACAAATGAATTAAGAAAGCGTGAAGACCTTATACAAAAATTGCGGGAAGAAGTATTATTAGTAGAGGAGAAGACTAAATAATGAAAGTGCGTGTAGAGAAGGTATTAGATAAAGACTTAGTAGAAGCTTTATATAGTGAATTAAGGGAATCACCTTTAAAAGTTCCAAGTAAGAAAAATAAAACTCCTGAAGGCTTATTAGAAAGAATAGGGAAGTTCAATGATAAACATTATCCATTTTTTGAAGCCACTTTAAAAATGCCTTCTCACCGCTCTAATGGTTATACCGTTGAGATTTTTACTTTTTGTAGATATGATATAAGGAGCGTTATTTAATGTGTGAAGTATTTGAAAAAGGGTGGCTTCCTGTTTACACAAAATTAAAAGGCTTAGAAAAATCAAGATATGGGTCTTATGTAAAATCTTGTGAATCTTGCGACTACTTTAAACCAGTTAGAGAAAAAGACGGGAGTTGGTACGAAGCTTGTACTTGTAATAACGTACTTCCTTCTGATATGTGTACACAAGAAAACGGCGATGAATATTGTATGTGGTGGCAACCCGACGCTATCAATGTAGACATTAAAGAGGGGTATGAGCAAATATTCTTAGATTCTATTGATGTGATGAATGAGATTTACAATGGCTAAAAAAGGTACAACCAAGTATAAAAGTATAAAGCAAGAAAAACGCGTGGCAAAAGAATTAGACGGGAGAACAGTAATAGGTAGTGGAGCGTTACTAGATAAAGCCGATGTAAAAAGTGATACCTTTTTAATAGAGTGCAAAACTACCGCGAAAAATTTTTACCCGTTAAATTTAGCTACATGGAAGAAAGTACAAAAAGAAGCATTAAAGGTGTGTAGAACACCCTTAATGTATATAGATTTTAATGATGATTGCATAGACAAACAAAGTGTAATTGTTATGAATGGGAACGATTTTGAATTCTTCTTTAAAGAACACATAGAAGGGTTTGAAGAAAAAATTCCCGCGAAAAAATCTATTCGCTTAAAATATGAAACAGGTAATATCCAAGAAATTATATTTGAAGATGATACCTTTATCGTAGTCATACCAAAAGAAATTTTCGAGGTATTGAAAGGCTTAGTAGAATGGCATTAGAATTTTTAAAAGAGAATATGAAGAAGAAAGGTATTATAGCTAGATTAGATAATTACCTTTTAACATTACAAAAAGAGGATAATGACCGAGCATTTAATGTAAATGCTCCGTCACAAATTGCAGTATGTAAACGCGCTAGATATTACGCTAGAACAGGGGAAGGCACAAAGACTTCCTATAGTGCTAGAACACAACGAATATTTGATAATGGAACGCACTTCCATGAACGAACACAGAAATATATGTTAGATTCAGGTATTCTATTACTTGATGAAGTTCCTGTATTGAGTGCTGAGTATAATATTCAGGGGCATACAGACGGCATTTTAGATTTAGGTGACGAATATGCTATCTTAGAATTAAAAAGTATTAATGATAACCAATATAGTGGTTTAAAGACGGGAGAAAAGCCTGAACATACATTACAAGGTTTAGTGTATGTCTACTGTATTGAATCTCACAGAAAGTATTTACAAAGTAAATATAAGAATAAGCTTTTATTCCGATTGAGTAGAGATAAACGCGCTAAAGAGTACGCTGAATACTACCAACATTTAAAGGGTGGTAGTAAGCATACTAAAGAAGAAAAAATCGCGTTCCAAGTTGGGTTGCATTTACGATTAGATGATTTAATTTATCCATGTGAAAAGCCAATTACAAAGGTTGTCTTTTTATATGAAAATAAAAATACACAAGATTTAAAAGAGTTTGTAGTAGATAGTACAACTCCTGAAAATCAAGAAAAAATCGCGGAGATTTTAGAAGGTTGCTCTTTTGTGAATGACTGTGTAGAAACAGGAACAGTTCCACCAAGAGAAGCAACTAGAAAATCTGATTCCATTTGTAGATTTTGTAATTATAAAGATGAATGTTGGGTGATATAACTATGATTAAATTAATAGCAATTATAGCAGTTTGGTTAATTTTTGTAGTATCTGCTTATGACTACTCTTTCTCTACCGAAAATATTCCTAAATTTAGAAAAATCGGCGATAGTGAAGATAAAGTATTACAACGTATGAGAGAGTTCTACTATGTATGCTTTGGTATCTCTACTGTATTAGCAGTACTAGCATTTATTTTTATTTAGAGGTGTGTGATGAGTAAAACTATTAAAGTAAAAAAGAAAGCCGAAGAGATTCCATATTTCGCAAAAATTGAAGATGAATTAAAAGCGCAAGGAGTTTTACTTATGGACACAGATAACCTAAATATAGATAGAGAATATTTAGTGTTACCTAAAAATTTAACTGATATTACTACAAGAGATTTAGGTGAAATGCTTAATGCTTTTACTCAGCAAAAAATTTTTCAGCGCACAGTAATGGGTAGATTAGAATTAGTAATAGAAAGCGCCGAAAGAATGTACTATAACGCTAGTGCTTTAATGTATGAAGAATACAGTAAAAGTAAGATGAGTGAAAAGGCGAAAGAAAGGTTAATCAATCAAGACCCTGAAGTTAAAAAAGCACATGAATTTTTGAACGATAAAGTAAATCAGCTAAATATGGTATCTAAAAGTATTGCTAATATCGAAGACGCTATCTTTTTATTGAGCCGTGAAGTAACGCGCAGAAATAGTGACTTTGAAAATGAAAATAGAAGTGTTAATGTACGCAAGAACGCAGGTACTAGATAGCTAGTACCTTTTCTTGCAATAGATATGGTATCATGTAGAAGGAGTTATCATGAAATTAAAAAAGAAACAAGAAGAAAAGCCTAAAGTAAGTGCTTCAGTTCGCGGGAGAAGAAACCGCAACAAAGGTGCAGATTTTGAGCGTAGAGTAGCTAAACAATTACAAGAAGTTACAGGCTTAGAATTTGTTAGAACACCTCAGAGTGGTGGTTTTGCAAAAAATAAACAAACCGCAGAAGGCTTTAGAGGTGATATAGTTCCTGCTGATTCAAACGCTGATTTTGTTTTACACATTGAGTGTAAGAATACCCAAACAATTCAGATTAAAAAATGGTGGGAGCAAGCTACTTCTGATTGTCCTAAAGGTAAAGTACCAACTATTGTGTATCTAATGCACATTGACGGAAAACAACCTAAACGAATGATTACTTTAAGCGTGGCAGACTTCTTAGAATTGGCAGGAGATAGGTTAGTAAAATGATTAATTTACAAATTCCTTTAGAATGTTTAATTGTTTTTGTTGTAGTATTGGTTTTAATTATTTTAGCAATCATAACAAAATATTATTTATTCCCTAATTTAGACATTGTAGGTAATAGTATGTACCCTACATTATTAGACGGGGAGAAAAAACATTCCCGCCGATTTTTTAATAAGTTTGATACTCCAAAAATCGGAAGAATCTATGTATATCGTGACCCAACAGGTAAGTTAGTTATTAAACGCTTAAAAATGATTAAAGATGATTTATGCTACTTTGTTGGTGATAACCCTTCTATGAGTTATGACAGTCGATATTATGGGTTCATTAATAGAAAACATATTGTAGCATTATTAATGGAGTAAAAATTGATGAAAAAAACGGAACAAGTAATAAAAGTATCTTCCTCTTCCTCTGTATCTACGTTGAGTGGTTGTATTGTAAGCAGTATCGAAGAAGGCAATGAAGTTGAATTACGCGCTATGGGTGCAGGGGCATTAAACCAAGCAACAAAAGCATTTATTAAAGCTAGAGGTGTTTTATCTACTCATGGCTTAGATACATATCTTCTTCCCGGTTTCATTTCTGTAAAAGAAAACGGCGAAGAAAGAACAGTTATTAGCTTAAAAATTATGAAATAGAGGTAGCACAATGTTTAAAGTAATGCGACAATTTGAAGCGTCATTTGCACATACATTGAAAGACCATAAAGGTAAATGTAAAAGACTTCACGGGCATAATTATATGATTGAGTTAGAATTTAGTTCCCCCTTTTTAGGTGAAGCTAACTACCCTAATATGCTTATGGACTTTGGCGATATTAAAGACATTTACAAAGAACATATTGAAGATTTATACGACCATAGAGATTCAACGTATGTTGAAGGTTTAGATGAATACCCAACTGCTGAATCTATGGCATATCATATCTTTACAATTACCGAACGTGAATTGAATAAAATTAAGGCGGAGAAAGGTATTTATAAAGAAACATTTGTATCAAGAGTACGCGTATGGGAAACACGAGATACATACGCTGAATACATTCCTGATTAAAATGTAAAAGGAGATTATAAACGTATGTTAAAAGTTGATGAGATTTTTCTATCAATTCAGGGCGAGTCCACATTAGCAGGCTTGCCTACTGTATTTGTTAGATTGTATGGTTGTCCTTTGAATTGTATTTATTGCGACCAACCTCAAAAAGAAGAAAACGCTAGAGAAATGTCTATTGCAGATATTATTGAAGAGATTAATCTAGTATCTAAAGGTAAAGTGTTTAAATCTGTTTGTATCACAGGTGGTGAGCCGTTAGCACAAGCAGAAACCATAAAACTAGCTGAAACACTTTTAAAAACTACTATAGGTAAAGTTTGTATCGAAACAAACGGAGTTAGCACGATACCAAATAATGGTAGAGATTGGAATTATACCTATAAATTCATTATGGATATAAAATGTCCGTCAAGCGGAGTTAGAATTGATAACCTAAGAGATATTACCATTAAAAATATTTCTAACCTACAAAGAGGTGATGAAGTAAAATGTGTAATTGGCGGAGAAGAAGATTTTGAATATGCTTTAAGTATTATTAAAGAGGTTGATAGAGAAGACCTAGTATTCTTATTTAGTCCTATGTTCTATTCAGATAATAGAATTTGTAAGACTGCTGAATTACTTCCTGAATGGTTATGTACAAAAATTCCGTGCAAGTATAATGCTAGGTTACAAATTCAAATGCACAAAATAGTCGGGGTGAAATAAAATGAAGAAAGCAGTCATTTTATGTAGTGGCGGTTTTGATAGTGTAGTACTCACTCATTATGTAAAAAATGAATTAGAATATGAAAAAGGGTATTGTCTATTCTTTAACTATCATCAAAAGTCATATCCTGTTGAGAAAAAATGGGCGGAAGAACATTGTAAAAGAGTAGGTTATGAATTCATAGAGATTAATATACCTAAATTTACATGGACTAATGGTGGGTTTTATGATGAGTATTTTGAAGATACTCAACATCAATATTTAGAATCAAGAAATAAGGTATTCCTTGCCTTCGCTTCTTCTGTTGCTGAAGCTAAAAAATGTGACACTATTTTTGTCGGAGCAATCGGCGGAGAAGGTAGAGATTATAATGACTGTACACCTAAATACTTTAATATTGAAACAAAAGCTATTCAAGAAAGTACGGGTTTACCTATTACTATTTCTGCCCCTTTCTGTAACACTTGCAAAGTAGACTTGATAGGTTTTGCTAGAAAATATGACATTCTTCCTAATGAATGGTCTAGTTGTGATTATGTAATTGACGGGAAAATTCCGTGCGGAGATTGCGGAGATTGTGAAAATACAAAAGATTTATCTAGTCTACTATTAGGTACTTATATCAATAATCAAATTTCTGTAAATGTAAATTCTTTAACAGATAATTTTGTTTTTGCAGATGATTTATATGAGGTAGTCAAAGAATCCTATGAATTGAATAACCAACCTCTTAATAAGGTTTTCATTCGTTGCAGTCGCACTAATTTTGATGAAGCAGTCCGATTTAAAAAATTGGCGCGAAAATTACCTTATAATGTAGAAGTTATTATTAGTATTCATGTATATGATTTACAGTGGGTTAAACGGCATGAAGAAGATATACTATTATTTGATGAGGTTCATTTACCTTTTGAATTAAAACGGAATGATAGTGATAGCCTATTAGACGCATTAAGTACTGCTTGCATGATTAAATATTTTAGTCATTTTACAGGTTATGACAGAGCCGTTGAAGAAATAGAAAAAGCGGAACATTATAGCCTTGAAGATTTAATCTTATATTATGAACATGACTTTTTAATCACTAAAAGAAATAGACATAGTGTAGAGGATATTCTACTCAACATCAATGAAGAAGTACTTAAACATAAAATTCGGGTACAAGTAGTTTTTACTTATGATAAAATTGATAAAGACTTAAAAAGTGAAAAGATGAGAAAGTTATTTAGTGATATGGTATTATATAACTTCCCATTCCCTATTGCTTTTGAAAAAACGGCGGAGAATGTATGGTCTACTTATTTAAGTGTATCTAAGAATACTTATAAAAGCGTATAGTAGTATACATTTACATTTACATAGTTTTAGGTTATCCTTAAAGTGCAGTACAAAACAAACTTTCTGTATAGTTCCCTAATAGTTATAGTTCAGCTACAGGGAATACAATTCCTATAGGTCACAGAAGTCCTCTTCGTACTGACTTTATTTTGAAAGGAGAGTACCAAAACTATGAAAGTATTTGCTACACCAAAACCGGGTGGTTCTTCCACTAAATACCCAAGAACAACTAGAGCCGATGCATATCGTCAAAGATTATTTGGCAATGCAGGTAGAAATGGTCCTCTAGGTAATAAAACTATTGGACAATTATTAGGTAATCGTAGTGCAAGTGGTAACCCACTTCGTCAATAAGGAGATTAGAATGAAAGTATTTGCTACACCAAAACCGGGTGGAAATTCTAAAGGCTTCCCTGTAGGAGTTACTAGAACTAGAAATACTACAGTTACTGTTCGTGCTGAACGTGCAAAACCTTTAAACCTTAGTGCTAGACGTGCTAGTAGACAAGGTTTCTCCAACTTTATCCAAAGACTTAGCGCAGCAGGTAACGCCATTCGTGGTCGTTAATCTTAGTATTAGTAAACTTGACCCTCTTATGCTTGTAAGAGGGTCTTTTACAAATGGAAGGAAATAATTATGTTCCCAATCAAAGAACCTATTATTAAAAATATAAATAAGTCTGAAGGTACTCCATTGAAAGTAGCTACTCCAATTACAGACCGAATGACTGATGTAAAACAGGCTCAGCCTTCCCGCCAAGTTCCTATGACAAAAGGCGGTAAAAAGTTGAATGTATCTGTAGTTCGTGATTATCATAAAGAATCTGCTAAAAGACCTTCTTTAAATATTCCACAATTTACAGACAAAATTTAAGAAATAAGGTAGTGTGTATGCACTACCTTTTCTTTTTGCCTATTTTTAAGGTATAATGACAGTATAATTTAATTCTAAATGTAGATTTTGAGGTAGTGATTATGCTAACAAACGAAGAAAAGATTAAACAAATAGAAGTGAACGTAAAAGAGATTATGAACATTTTAGGTATTGATATTACAGAGGGCAATTTTGAAACACCAAAACGGGTGGCGAAAATGTATGTGAATGAAATTTTTGATTCATTACATAAAGAAGAACCTGAAAATATAAAAGTGTTTAGTTCCGAAGGCGCAAGTGCAGAAGTAAAGGTTAATGTTCCTTTTTCTTCTGTATGTGAACATCATTGGCTTCCGTTTTTCGGAAATGTTACAATTACATACAAGCCTAATGACAAAGTATTAGGTTTATCCAAATTCGCTAGAATCGTAAAATTCGTGGCGAAAAAGCCACAATTACAAGAAAGATTAACTAAAGAAATTGCTGATTTAGTTTTTAAATATACTGAACCTGAATATGTAAAAGTTGAGGTTGAAGCTGAGCATACTTGTGTTCGTTGTAGGGGTGTTGAAGTTCCATGTAACACTAAAACAGAATACGAATTGTACGAAGATGAGGTATTAAGTAATGGCGCTATTTAAAAAGAAGAAAAAAGCAGTAGTATCAAAAGCGAAACAACTTTCAGAAGAGTTGCAAGAAGAAAAAACTGAAGAAACAAATGAGACTGCTAAAAAGCGGGGCAGAAGAAATATCCGTTTAGAGTTAGAACAGTTAATGGACTTTAAGCGACCATTTAGTATGTTGTACTCAGGGGTAGAATCTGAACGCTTCTTTAATATGTGTTACAGTATGGGTATTCGTAACTTCCTTGTATCGTTTGAATACGTTAAAAAGATTAGTCATATTATCAATGCTGAATGTAAAGTATTTGTTGATTCAGGTGCTTTTACGTATATGCAAGATGATAAATACAAAGCTTTTACTATAGACCAATGGGAAAGACATATAGATAAATACTTATCTTGGGCGCGTGAACACGCAGACCATATTTTCGCGATTGCTAACCTAGACTTAGAATATTTAGTTGGGGCAGATATTGTACAAGAATGGAATAGAAAATACTTTGAACCCTTCATGGCTGAAACAGGTATTCCTGTATGTTTTATTTGGCATGGAGAAGCGACTAAATTGACATGGGAGCAGTACTGTAAGAGATACCCTTATGTAGGTATTTCAGCAGTATCAGATAATCTACAAAGTGCAGAATCTTTTCTTGCCGAAAAATTAAAAGTGGCGGAGAGATATGGAACAGTAGTACATGGCATGGGTATGACACGTACTGCAATTTTACCTAGATTACCTTTCTATACAGTTGACTCTACAACATGGCTTGCAGGGGTTAAATATGGAGAATATTCTGTATGGAACGGGCAAATTGTAGCGCGTTATAAGAAACATCAATTCGATGAAGAGGTAGTTCCTAGAGTTAGAACCTTTAAAGAGTATGATTTTGATATTGAAAAATTGCGCGAAGTAGATTTCGATGAAACAATCAAATTATCTCTGTATTCCTTCCGTAGAGGTGAAAAATACATTCAAGAACGATTAAAGAAAAGAATGTATTGGCAAAAACCAAAAGCGGTAATGCAACGAATTGATGAAGTAGACAAGGAAATGTTCCCTAGTGTAGAATTCGTAGAGAACATTTTGAGTGAAAATATCGGGGAAGTAAAAGATTATGCTATCAATTACAATGTAAACCCTGATATTCCACAAGATGAATTAAGGTATATCATAAAGACTATGACAGTCTTTTTAAGTTGGCATTTACCTGAATGGGAAGATTTAAAAGCTGAATACTTAGCTAATAACTGCATGGCTATTCATGCGTTACATGAGCAGTTTATAGGTACTATTACAAGTAGTGAAGAAGAAATTGAAGATTTACAATTATTCTTTACTAACTGCTTTGAGGGTAGAGATACACGCTTATTACATTACGGAACTAACTTTGACCGCGAAACTAAAGAACGTGATAACTATTTAGAAGAGGAAGACGAATTTGAATTTGTCGATTTACCTGATGATGTAGTAAAAGAAAAAATTGCGGGGTTATTGCCTAGTCCTAGTGACGCAGATGAGGAAGTTCCTACAGATTTAATAGCATTAGAGAATGAGATTTATGAAGAAACAGGTGTAAAACCTACCTTCGATAAAAAAGGCAGATTTGTTAAAGGTCAAGTTGCAGTAAGAAAACCTAAACAAATTTACTCCGAAAAATTCCCTAAATTATCCTGTGATGTATGCTTTAATAGTGCTACTTGCCCCGAATATAAAGCAGGTCATGTTTGCGCTTATAGTAAAATCTTCAAGAAATTTGATACCCGCAATATGCAAGATTTAGTGACAGGTATGCAAAGTATTGTTGACTACAATATGGAGCGTATGCAATTCGCTATGATTACCGAAAAATTAAATGGCGGGTTAGAAGGCACAGTAGATAAATTAATGGATACAAACATACGTTATATGGGTATGTTAAAATCTATGTATGAAGCTAGTAATAGCGAAGTAGTAAAACAAACTAGAGTTGTACACGCTAATGGTACTGTTGAAAATACTTTAGAACATAAAAACCCGCAACAAGGGTCTATACTTGAAAAGCTATTTATGGGTGATTTGAATAAAAAAGAAGAGCCGAAAGAAGAAGTAGTGACTGTAGAAGTTGTAGACAACAAAGAAGAAGATAAACAAAAAAATTGATTATCTTTTAAAGAGGTAGTTTTATAGCTACCTCTTTTTATTTGCGTAAAATTTGGGTTGATGATACAATGTACACACATTAAGACATACTAAAGATAGTAAAGAAAGTGAGTTGAAAATGTGATTAAATATTTTAACCAAAGAAATAGAATGAATGTCCTAAAGCTAGGGTTACTTATTGAAACCTTAGATGATATGATTACTTCTCTTCATCTTCCGCCTGAATTATCTAAAAGGGTTAAATCTTCTAAAACTAATTTAGAAAAAGTATTCAATGAAGTAATTCGCGGGGTTGATAGGGGCCAGCAAGCAAGTTTATTAAAAGCCGTCAATCATTATGAAGTAGAAATAATACAAAATAAACCCTTCAAGAAAAATGTGGAAAGACACAATGAAGACGCTTTATATGATATTTGTGATGTAGCTATGAATAACTGCATTGACTGTAATTTTGATAAACAAAAAATTCAGGACTGCAAGTTAAGAAAAGCTTTATCCTATCTTGCAATTCCTGTATTTGAAGAAAACCCTAAAGAGGGTGAATGTGCTTATTGCGTAGATATGAATTATATTAAGGAGTTGAATAAAATTGACTAGAGAAGAAATTTTAGAAGCGATTAAAGACCTAGCAAAAAGTCAAGGTTACTATGGCAGATTATTGCGGGCAATAGAAGAAGATGAAACAATTCTTGATACATTAGAAGAGCAGAATTTTAATGATGTAGTTGATATGGTTTTATACCTAGAAAGCTGAGAAACAGAAAATGTCAGAAGAAGTAAATTTTGAAATGAAAAAATTTGAGGGCAGATTAGGGGTTAGAAGTTTAATCTTTAAAGTGAGAGATTTAGGCTCATACCAAGTAGGTCTTAGAGGATTTGTAGTACAATGTTATAATTCAGGGTTAAATTTGCATGATGTAGCAGTTCTATTATTCAACTGTAGTGAGTATATTGAAT